>Ga0068713_1001526_pt1 | contig 29663 bp, 29 predicted proteins | sample MTBAKSrepl2MetaG_FD_62223 | JGI IMG/M metagenome (GOLD analysis project Ga0068713, IMG submission 62223) | Enrichment culture microbial communities om Arthur Kill intertidal strait, New Jersey, USA, that are MTBE-degrading - MTBE-AKS2 (Arthur... | ecosystem: Environmental > Aquatic > Marine >... | reverse complement strand
TCCAACATAGTTAGGCACTTCCTGGCCGGCAAAACGTTTGTCAGTCAGGCTGCGGATGAAAGTTTGTTCCAGTGGTCGGGCAGCAACCAACACAAAAACTGCCAGTGTGGGGACTAATAAATACCAAGCAAATCTGACTTCAGCGTCCTTTAATGATTCCCTTCCTTGGTAAAATTTCCCAATATTTCTCTTTAACCAAATGTTCCAGAAATAAACTAATCCAAATAGAATGACTAATATTACCAACAAAAGAATTTTGCTTTGATCAAATAAAGTTTGTTGTTGAGGGCTGGGGAATAAATATGGAGATATTAGCAGAAAGATGTTGTAAATGAAGAAAATCCCTATCAAAACTGCCAACCAGAAGAATGCGAATTGAGCCCAACGTGCAAATCTAATATTTCCGGATAATAATTTAATACCAAGAAAAATTAAAACAATTCCGATTCCTATTGTAAGAATTGGGACAACAATGCCATAACTGACTAAAAAAGCAATGATGAGAGATGATGCCGAACCTGAATCCACTGGATCGTTCAACAAAGCCATCTGAATGGATGAATTTTGAAGGATTGAAATGGTAAGCCAGACGATTGCTGAGATACCGAAGGTGATGAAGAAGATTGTTATCGCATAATTCACAGGATGTTTTTTAAAAAATACCATTTCAGCTGAATTGCCTTCATTTATTGGGTTCATGCGACTACTCCAAGAGGAATAGAAGAGATTGGGGTGGCGATCGTCCACCCCAATCTAGTTCTAAGGAAAAAATATTATTTACCGAGTAAAACTTCCAGATCCAGCTCCAACAACTCCATGGCGGTAGCTGCGTCCTGTTCTCCAGTAAGAACAGAATGTACGGCGGTGAAATATAGTGTTGAAACTTCATTGTATTTCTGGCCGGTAACGCTGGAAGGCCGAGGTGTGGTTATTTTGACAATATCAGGATTTGCATAAGGTACTGCTGCTAGGAGATCCGGATCAGAGTAGAGTGCTAGAATAGCAGGTGGAAAGGTGGAATCTATTGCATAGTATTTGGCATTGTCTTTTCCAGTCATAAATACAGCAAAAGCAGCAGCAGCTTCAGGATTTTTGGAATATTTCGATACACCAATTTCCCAACCACCAAGAGTTGAAGCACCTTTTCCGGAGTCACCAGCGGGGAGTGGAGCTACAGCAAAATTACCGGCAATTGCTTCACTGGTCAAGCTGGATCCATAAGCTCCTGGCCACATGCGTAAGAAAGCTGCATTACCAGCAATCCAGACTGCACGTGAGTCATCTTCAATATAGGTGGTAACTCCTGGAGGACTGATGGTGCCGATCCAACTGGCAGCGCGTTCAATTGCGGCAATTGATGCTGGATTATTGACTTCAATTTCACCCTCCGGGCTGATAATTGTGCCAGCACCATTTGAAGCAGTCCATTCGAGGGCATTACAGGTTAACCCTTCATAAGAGTTACCTTGCCAGACATAACCCCAGAATTCCGGGTTTCCTGCTTCCCGTTCACCAGCTTGAATTACGGATGCCATCTCTTCTAATTCTTCCCAGGTGGCTGGAGGACCACTGAATCCATATTTTTCCACCAGATCGGTACGGTAATAGAGCATACCAAAACCGATACGGATCGGTAATGCAACTAGACGGCCATCTACTGTATTGTTAACAAGCAAGGAAGGGATATACATATCCAATTGTTCTTTGGGCGTATAATCATTCATATCAAGGAGGTGTTCTGCCAGAAGACCAGGCCAGATCACATCCACACGGATCACATCCAGATCAGAGCTTTTTGCCTCAAAGCTTGTTAAATAGGAAGCAAGCAGATTTTGAACGATTGCATCACTATCAAGACGATTAACCGTGATATTGGGGCAAACTTCTTTGAATCGTGCAATTGTATTCAATTCAGCATCTACTGCGGTTCCAACCGGATCACCTACGTATGTGATGGTAACTTCTTCTGTTGTTCCACAAACACTCACATCAACACCAGGTTCTTCCGCAACTGGTTCTTCTGCCACAGGTTCTTCAGCAACTGGTTCTTCAACTATGGCTTTTGTTGGTTCGACTACAGGTTCTGGAGGTTGTTCGACAGCCGGTGTTTCTTTCGGATTACAAGCAGCTGAAAAAACAACAACGAGAATTAAACTCAATATCATTAATTTGCGCATTTCTTTGTTCTCCTTTATTAATATCCAATGAATTAAATATCCTGAGGTTCTGATTTCTAAATATATTCTTGATATTACTCCTTTCTGCTTTGTGCCTTTATTCGCCCTTCTTATTAACAATAAAATATTACTTTTCAACCCAAATAGGTGAGCTCCAGGCCCATTGGTCATTCCGTTGACGAACACGAATATGATACCAATCCCGTTGAGATCCCTCGTGGTGATGAGTAAATGAGAATTTATGCTTATAATCTGATTCAGGCACTGCTTGATGGATACAAATAGCAGGTGAAACAAATCCACCCAGGTAATGTGTGCGAGAGCCATTAATTAAATCCGACAGTTTATGATTGAAGGCAAGTTCATTAACTTTAATTTCAAGATTAGTTTCTGAATTGCCTTGTATTTCCAAAGATATTCCAGCAGTTGCCGGGGTAAGAAAATTCGGATTTGCGGAGGTGGAAGTATTGAAATGTACTTGCTGAGAAGTGATTCTCTCCCATTGGGTGAATACATTCTCTTTATAATTTAAAGATTCTGCTTTTGTTCTAAACCCTCGAAAACGTGGTTCCACACCAAGTAAATTGCCATTGTTTACTCGCAGATCAACATTCCATTCCGTGTCATCAGATTTTTCACCCCAACCCACTTCAACGAAAACTTTATATGTACTTTGATTTGTGTAATTGGGTAAAGGGCATTCTCGATGAATAACACGATTATTGTGCAAAACTTCAATATAATCAATATTGCTACCTGCGGTCACAGCTACTTCGATCATGCGATTCACAGCACTTGGACTGATGTCACCCATCAAGTGACCGTTAAGGGAGAAAGCAAGTTCTATACGATCACCGGTTAAAGCATAGGTCCTTCGTTTGATAATTGCTTCCCAAATGTCATCTCGTGTTAATGCGGATGCCCAAACTCCCAGTCGACCTTCTCCATAACTACCCGGAAAAGCATGGTGTTGATCCGTTGATCCAATCACTCCAAATATTTTTCCTGAAGCCCAGCCAAATTGGGCTGTACCCATTTCATGCCGTGGTCCCATTGAATGCAGATATGGATATGCCCCTTCACTGCTCTCGGATGATCCATGAAACGACATAATTTCAGCAACAGGAGATATATCGCTGGTAAATGTCTGCCAGTTAATTCCACGATACCCTTGTTTATAGCCAATATGATGGGGGATCAAGATAGCTGGAGAACCCGCCTTATGTAGTGCTTCACGGAGCGACACTAAATCAGGTTTATCGATTATTTCATTTCCTAATCCTTTTTTGTAATACACGCAATGGTCCCCAAATTCGTTTGAGTGCCATTCATAACTGGGAAATGTCACAAATTTTCCATCTTGATTGAAAGTATCCATCTGGACAAGATAAGAGGGCCAATTTGCATAAGCTTTTGAAAACCCTTTACGATGATAATCGACCAGGTAACTCAAGTTTGGATCATCAACTGGCATATCAGGCCAAACAGCATGTAGCGTAACGCTGGTAAAGTCAAGTTGCAATTTGGCATTCACGATTGCTTCCTCCAGCGAGCCGTAACCATAACTGGCATTACAATGGTTATGAATATCACCAAAAAACACATTCAAATCTTTATAAACGCCACGATGATTAATTGTCATTAATAATTTCCTTTGAACAAAAAAGAAAAAACCAAATGGAAATATTTTGTGAAATGAATAATCAATATGAGAAAATTACTGATAAATTATGTATAATATTATTAGATTTGGATATACTTTTATTATAAGATTTATAAAAGTTTTGTCAATAGTTAATTTTTTGAAAATTATGATTTTGGTGCCTTTATTCGTGTAACTTTATCCTATTTAACTGATTATTTAGGATAGAATAATTCTTAATAATAATCACATTATTATTACTTCTATCTATAGTCATCAGAAAATCGAAATGATTGTTGAGATCTGCAGGAAAGTATGTATATACACTACAATATTGTAAAGAACTTAATTAATCGCCCCATGTCTCTGGCTGAAATTCAAAGCCTAACAGAAGCTAGCTTACCAACCGTTCGCAGGGCTGTTCAGACATTGTCGGATGCAAAGTGGGTTCGTGTTGTTGGTCAGGCGGAAGCAGAAGGAGGGCGTCCAGCGAAATTATTTGGGATCAATGACGAATCATTTGTTCTCATAGGATTACATATTCAACTACCGGGTATGCAATTAGTTGCAACGGACTTAGCCGGGAAAATTTTAAAGAAGATTGATTTTTTCGAGTGTGTTACACCGGATACAAATGAAGCGATAACAGTTATAGCCGAATATGTGCAGGAAATTAAGAATTTATTTCCTGACAGATTAATAATTGGAATGGGAATTGCTTCACCAGGATTCATCGATTTGAGTACTGGGGATTTGATTGTGATTACCAGGTCTCCAACTTGGGTTAATTTCCCCATTTGCAGAAGAATCAGGGAAGCTACGGGGTTACCTGTGGAAATTGTTAACGATGTTGATGCATTGGCTATTTCTGAATTCAGAAATGGAAATTCATTTACAAATAATAACGTTGCATACGTTGGGTATTGTGAAGGATTGAAAGCCAGCTTCTTTTTAGATGGGAAATTATACAAAGGCTCATTAGGAAATGTTGGATTAGTTGCAAGTGACTTGGTCAATCTAAAATCTGAATATACACCTGAAGAATTAAAAGAAATGATTTATCTTGCTGGTTTTCATAAGTTATTTAATAAGCGTGTTGATCAAATTGAAGAAAAAAGTCGAATAAAATATCAAGCCATTTTTGATCAGGAAAATAATTATAAAAGGTTCACACAAATTCTTGAAAAAGCAATAGAGGACGATGTCATTTGCCGTCCACTTATAAAAGATCTAAGTCACCTAATCACCCAATGGGTTGCTAACATGATCCACATCATTCAACCTGATGTTGTAGTAATTGGTGGTTTATTAAGTAGAATGCCTAAAAGTTTATTTCACGAGTTGGAAAGTGATATCAGATCCAATATACCACCATTGATAAAAAACAAAATTGTTATTAAACAAGGTGTAATGGAAATTAGAAAAAACTCAGCCATTGGTGCTATTTATCATTTTCTTGATCTACATTTAAGAGAATTGTTGGAAAATTATACTTAATGGTAGATCATTCCATTCTTTCACCTCAGAAAAATTTTCACGTGATGAAAAAATCTCAAATACAAATCAAACCAACGGTACACTTCTGGATGATGAATGGTGTGCTTTTTTAGGCAGAATGATTTTCTGGTGGGTATCAGTCTGGATGGTCCGGAAGAATTGCATGACCGGTTTCGCCGCGATAAAAGTGGGAATCCAACCTTTAAACATGTCATGAAGGGCATTGATTTGTTACAAAAACATGAGTTGAATATAATTTCTTAGCCAGTGTACATAGTGGTAATGTTGAGAAGCCACTCGAGGTTTATGAATTTCTGGTTCATACAGCTGGTGGAAAATTTATCAATTCATCCCAATTGTCAACCAGATGAAAAACATTCGAGAATTTAGAAAAGATGATGTGTCAATCCATTCGATTTCTGGTGATGAATATGGCAGATTTTTGATATCGGTTTTTGATCTTTGGGTGAAAAGAGATGTAGGAAATATTTTTGTGCAGATATTTGATGAAGCTCTCGGGGCATGGAGCGGGTACTAGCCCGGTTTGTGTATTTTCAGAAAGGTTTGTGGAGATGCCCTGGTCTTAGAACATAATGGAGATCTATACTCTTGTGATCATTTTGTGGACTCCGATCACTTACTTGGAAATATCCTGACCCATTCACTAACCAGTTTAGTCTTTTCTACACAACAAAAGCAATTTGGTGACAATAAATTTGAGACACTACCTGCAATGTGCCACCAATGTGAGTACAATTTTATTTGTCACGGGGGATGTCTCAAGAATCGGTTCTCGGTTACCCCTGATGGTGAAGAGGGGTTGAATGTTCTATGCGATGGATATAAAGCGTTTTTTCGTCACATAGATAAACCAATGCGTATTATGGCTGATCTTCTCATGATACATGAGCCACATGCTAAAATTATGAGTCAGACCTGGTGATTCAAGAATTTTCAGCACCTGATAATCGAAGATTACTGTTTACACTTTAGTTAAATTGTGTCTAATGTGTTTCCGTAACCTTAACAATCGTACGTGGATTTTCCGGGTCATTCCCTTTGATTCTGGTGAGGTGATAGGTAAATAGTTGCCCTGCCACAATGGATGGAATCGGTGATAACCACTCTGGCACATCTTCAGGAATTTTTATGGGAATCTCAGCCAGTTGGAGCGCCTCTTTTGCATTGGAAATTACAACCAGTTCTGCTTTAAGCTGGTTTTTTAAAAGATTAAGTGTCTCCAACATGGATGGAAATACTTTACCATGCGGAACAACTGCCATGACAGGAAAGCCACCTTCGATGATGGCTATGGGACCATGCATAAAATCCGCTGAAGAGTATGCTTCTGCGCTGACATAGGTCAGTTCCTTTAATTTTAATGCCCATTCATAAGCCGTTGAATAGTTAAAACCACGCCCCAGAACGACACATTGCTGCATATAACGATAACGTTTGGCTGCATCTGCGATATAGTCATTCTGTTTCAATACCTGATCGATCCAGTTAGGAACCTGGTCTATCTCCTGCCTGCTTTGTTTATCATCATTCATTGCTGTGGATAGGAGAGCTAATATCATCAATTCTGCTGTGTACGTCTTGGTCGCCGCGACAGCATGCTCTGGACCTGCTTGCAAATCCAAAATGAAATCAGCAGCGTTCCCCAGCGGAGAATCAGGTTGATTGGTGATGGCGATACATAGGCAATTTTGTTCTCTGCCATTCTGTAAAACACTGACAATATCGGGAGATTGACCGGATTGCGAGATGCCAATGACTAAAGTATTATGCAGTTCTGGAGGCGTCTGGTAGTTCGTGTAAAGGGAAGGAACAGCTAAAGCCACGGGCAGGTGATTACGGTTACCTAATAGGTAATTGGCGTAGCGCCCGGCATTATCCGATGTTCCACGGGCTGCCAGAAGAACCATCTGTATTTCCTTTTGCTTAATTACCTCAGCTACTTGCTTAATTTGTAGGTATTGATGGGTAATAAGCTCTTCTAAACGCTGTGGTTGTTCGTAAATTTCGGAAATTAAACTCATCTTTGTCCTTTCCCAGCCTGCATAAGGGATAAAGCCCCAAACAAGCGTTTATAAACTGGCGGATTGGCATCTGAATAGAGCGCATAGCCAACATTTTTAACATCCAATTGCTTCAAAAAGATTGGTAAACGTTGATGGAAACTGACGAGATCCTTTTTCCTGGGCTCCAGCCAGGCTGTTTCGGCTACGGCTAACAAACGGGGGAAGACTTGCCAGTTCAGCCGTGCGCGATTGGGCACAAATTCAGTCCAGAGCGGGGTTTCAATGCCCAGAATATTGTGATGATATTCAGGTTCCAATTTTTCGAAAACTGGTTCATATAGATAGACTTTATCCAACGGGTTATGCGCGTAGCCATGATCCAGATAATAGGCAGTAAAATTAGAAAGAATAGCCTTGCGACCTGCACGAATGTGATTCAACAATATTTTTTCGCGCCCGACCCAATATTGCACCACTGCTTTGGGATCCAGTCCCTCCGCCAGCATCTCATTCCAGCCGATCAGCGTGCGTCCATTGGTTTGCAGGAACTGGCTGATGCGGTTGGTCAGGATGGTTTGCAGATCGTTGATTCTGGCTATACCGCATTCACTGGCGAGTTTCTGGCAATCCGGACAATTTTTCCAGCGAGTTTTTGGAGCTTCATCCCCACCAGTGTGGATAAATTTCCCAGGGAAAAGATTCATCACTTCTGTGAGTACATTCTGCAGAAAAGTGGTGGTTCCTGGTTTTCCCGGGCACATGATATCCGAATGTATACCCCAGCGAGGTGAAACCTGATACGGTCCACCCGTGCATCCCAACGCTGGGTAAGCAGCCAGCGCTGCCTGAGAATGCCCGGGCATCTCAATCTCCGGTACGATCTGGATGTGTCTGGCAGCGGCATAGGATACAATATCTTTGATTTCAGCCTGGGTATAAAAACCGGAGTGGGGGGTTGCATTCAGTTGCTTGCCTAAAAATCCGCTGACCTGGCTGGCAGGTCGGGATGAGCCGATCTCGACTAATCGGGGGTACTGTTTGATCTCAATCCTCCAACCCTGGTCCTCGGTCAGATGCCAGTGGAAGACATTCATTTTGAAATAAGACATCCAGTCCAACAAATCTTTGACCGTCTGCATACCCTGAAAATGTCTGGCTTCATCCAGCATGAAGCCTCTCCACTGAAAACGAGGGGCATCCATGATGTGAACAGCCTGGATCTCAATTATTGTTGAACCGACTTGATATTCCGCCATAATTAATTGACGTAAAGTTTGCAGAGCATAAAAAACACCCGTCTCATTGTGGGCTGTAATGGTGATTTCTTCATTGAGGATTCTTAATTTATAAGCTTCATGTGCCAGTTCTCGATCAATATCAATCTTGATTTGTGTAAGAGCTTCAGAATCGACCATATTGGCTCGAATTTCCACCGGTAAACCAGCCAAAAAAAACGCTACTTCCTTACCAAACTCTCGGGGAAAAATCTTCAGTGATCGATTCCAAATAAAAAAACCACTCAATCGCTCAACCACTTGAGGATAGGGGATCAATGATAAGGGAGTTGACTGTTTCTCCAAAGCGACCTCACGCAAAAAGAATTATACTAATTGTAGCCTCGATTTCATATCGCTCACGAACTGACAACAATCGACTATAGTAATATCGAAAACCTAATAAAAACTGTAAATCTATTTCCGGACAGGTCACTCAACTCTCGACTCTCAAAACCCTAATGTCCCTTTGCGCCTTTGTCTCTTTAACTTTGCGTTTTTTGTGCCCAAAATCCTTTCCTCAACCCTAATTGCTCAATGTTTCTTGCGTAAGCACACAAACCAATAAATCAAACCCACCATATATACAGGCCATGATTCCCATTTGCGAATGTGTATTGTTTGGTGAAAAACATGGTGATGGCTGTCAATACCGTGATTACGAAATTTCCCAGATGCGCTACGCCCCAATTGCCCACTAATTTTTTCAAAGGGACCTTCCCACTCATGAAGCCCATGGTGATCAAATTGTTGCCGGTGAACAGTTCAGCGCTACCCACAATCACAAGGATCAACCCCAAACAGAAGGAAAAACCAACGATCAAACGGTTGATGCCATAAGGCAAGGCCGAACCACCGGTCGTTACCGAACTGGAAAAGATGGCGTCCAACTCAAAGAATGCCCCTGCCAGAAAACTAAGGAAAAAGAGAGTCAGGAAATCGAGATTTGCTTTGCGTAAACCGCCATCTTCGGCTTTTTGTGCCATCTCGGTTGGCAATAATGAGTCGATGTGAATATGATCGAGCATAATTCACCTCCAGATTAATTTTTACAAGAACAGGGAAATAATATAAGATTATTGTAGATCAAGTTGCAGTAATGATAGAATGCGTTTCTGCATCATTTTTTGAGAAGAAAATCCTCATTTACCTTGCAGTTCAACTTCATCGGAGCTAAAAAAGAATGAAATATAAAATCAAATTTACAAATCCTGAGTTAGATCAAACCTTAACTATCCACCTGTACCCTTTCGAGTGTTTACTGAAAAATAAAGAGAATCGCATCATCTGGCATTTGAAATCCATCGGGTTTCATCTTTCACAGGGGGACTGGATCCGTCACCACAAACTCTGGTTGAACCATTGCATGGAGAGATACAAAAAACAAGCCTTAATTTACGCGTAGCCATCTATCCCGGTTGTGATGGTGAATTCCAATTATTTGATGGAACAATTTTCACATGGAACGAAGATCAAAATCAATTTTCTGTCAGCAATTCGCCGGTGCAACGCAAGGTTACTTTTCGATTGAGGGATCAACCATATTAAGGAAGGATGAATGACAATGCTACATAAATTAACCAAAGATAAAATGAGAAACCTGCTGGAAGACCAATTGGCGCGGGTAAATGGAATTTTACGATTAAAACCTGCCTGGGTAGCGAGAAATTCATTTCCATCCGGTCATCGGCTCGGATTGAAGGAAGAAGAATACCTCGTTGGTGAACGTGGTTGGATTTCTGAACGCTGGCTGGGGTCAACAACCAAAGCCGACAACCCCGTTGGTCCGCCAGATGAAGGGTTATCTTATTTAAACCTCGACACAGAACATGAAATTACCTTGAAGGCCGCGGTGGAAACAATTCCCGAGTTGATGATGGGAACTGATTATGCGCAAACGCACTCCGGATTAGGTCGTTTACCGAAAATTTATGATTATTGTGAACGAATTTCATTCCACTACCATCAACGCAAAGAAGATGCAGCCCTGGTAGGTCGGAATCCAAAAGAAGAAGCTTACTTTTTTCCAGCCGGGGTTGATCTGGGTTCACACCCGGAGACTTTCTTTGGGGTGCATCCATTCATTGCGAAACCTGAAAATCGTGAAATACTGCTACAGCATTTGATTGATTGGAAGGATGACCGGATTTTACAACATTCACGCGCATACCATACTTTTCATGAAGATGGTTTTCATATTCCGGCAGGCATTCCACATGCACCTGGGACGGCTCTGACGGTGGAACTGCAGGAGGATTCGGACGTTTTTGCTGTCCTCCAGGCGATGTTAGGGGGAAAATTAGTCTCGAAAGAGTTGATGTTTAAGGATATTCGCAGGGAAGATCGTGAATTATTTGGTGAGAGAATTGTGTTGAATCAGATTGATTGGGATTTAAGTGGCGATCCGTATTTTTATGAAAACAGGCATACACCTCCTCAACTGATAAACCAATCTGTTCAACCTGGTGGGAAAGAGTATTGGATTTTTTACAATACGAACAAATTCAGTGGGAAAAAAATGGTTGTCGATCCGGGAATGGAATACTTCAGCAGGGATGCCGGGGTTTATTCTTTATTGGTCTGGGAGGGAGAAGGGCGTTTCGATGGGCTACCAATTTCTGCGCAGGATTTTGACTTGCAGGAATTGTTTGTTTGCCACCAGAAAGCAACCGAAACAATCAAGGTTCAAAATACTGGAGATAAACCATTGGTGATATTCAAATTTTTCGGGCCTGATATCAACCAGGATATTCCCATGATAGAACTGTATCAACCCTGATTGACTGTCATATAAACCAGTTATCAGCTGAAAAAAACTTCACAAGGTCTAAATCTTATCTGAATAACTTCTTAACAAGTTCTGGTTAAACTGATTTCTAAACAACATAAATGTTAAGGAGTAATTTATGGGTAAAGAACTTTCAAAGCAGACCAGACAAAACTGGCAAATTAATGCTTTTTTATTTTTGAGTGCGATTTTAACCTTCCTCTCCGGAATCTATTTTCTGTATTTTCCGGAAGGTTTTAAAGGTGGGAGAAATCCACTCTACAACGTGACAATCATTTTCAATCGCACTACATGGGATCTGATTCACACCTGGAGCGGAGTGGCGATGATTGCCATTGCGATATTTCACATCATGATCCATTGGAAATGGATCAGCAGTATGACAAAAAAGGTCTGGAATGAGATGCTGGCAGGGAAATCCAAATTGAGTAAGTTTGGAAAGATTAATGTTCTGATCAATTTTATGATTGGATTGACAGGTCTGATCACAGCGATTTCCGGGGTATATTTCCTGTTTGACACCAGCAACAATCATTCAGTGCAGGCTTTGTTTCTCTTTAACCGCACTACTTGGGACTTAATTCATACCTGGGCGGGCGTTCTGATGATCTTTGCTTTCATCCTGCATTTCGCGATCCATTGGAAATGGGTCACCAAAGTAACCAGACGCTATTTTTCAAACGAGAAGAGGGTTATGAAACCTGTAATTTCCAGAGAACAATCTGTTCTGGTTCAATCTGAAACACAAATTTAAAAAAACAACAGAAGGAATTCGTAAATGATTAAGAAAATTATATTAGGGGTTTTGTTTGTAGGACTAAGCGGATTTTTAATCTTCGGTGCAGTCAACCGGACATTGGCAAAAACCAATGATGGTAGACCAGAAGTAAATGGGGGTGGTAGATATCAAAGTGAAGAAATAAGCCAGGCAAAAGGTACCGAGAATGAAAATCCAAATGGCAGAAACCAATCACTGAATCGCTCAGTGAACCGTTCAGAGACAGATTCACAATATGGGAATGGTAGGGGATCACAGGATGGTGATCGGACAGGCGTTCCGGACCCACAGGCTACAGCCGGTGAATGGGCTGAGTATGAAGGCAATGTCATCAGCGTGGATTCTTCTATGATTCTGGTGGAGACGGTAGATGGGAGCGAGATTGTGATTGAAGGACGCGCACTCCTCTTCATGCAGGACTCAGGTTTTGTGACCAGTATAGGCAATACCTTGCTGATTACAGGATTTTATGAGGATGATGAATACAAAGTTGCGACCATTGTTGATCAAACTACCGGTGAGACGATCGTGGTACGAGATGAAGGAGGACGGCCAGGCTGGGCTGGAAATGGCTGGGGAGGTAGATCTGTAGGAAATTCATAATGAATTTGGATCAGGATAATGGTACCAGAACCATTATCCCGTATCTTTTTATGATTATATACATCTAAATTGTATATATCGGTAATTTAAAACAAATTTAGAAAACATATCAATAAATAATAAATATTGAACAACAAAAAAAAATAGCAACAGAGAAAAATGAGGAGAAAAAATGACCAATTCAAACAGTCGCAGCTTGAAACGAAAACGCCAAAAAAGGAATCGTTTAATCGGAATGATAATTATTGTATTAATTTTAGCAGCAGGAGGTTATTATTACACCCAAGTAATTGCGAAAGAACAAGTTGTCACGGAAGAACCAACTTTACAAACAGCGAAAGTACGAACTGGAGATATTGTAGTATCTATTGATGGTATTGGGGAAATACTACCACTGGATGATGTTTCAGTGGGATTTCAATTCAATGGAATTATTATGGATATTTTAGTCAGTGTTGGAGATACAGTTCAAGAAGGCCAAATTCTAGCCAAATTGGATGATACCAATGCCAGATTACAACTGGAGCAAGCAGAATTGAATTGGTTGGCAATGACGTCACCACAAGCTATTGCTGAAGCTGAGTTAGAAGTCTATTTGGCACAAGATAAAGTTTCACTTGCCCAGGAAGAACTAAAATATCTAATCAGTCCTTCTGTATATCATTGGGAACTTGAAGTCAGCAGACTAGAAAAGCTGCTCTCGGATTATAAAAATGATGATCAAATTTCAGAACAAACTTTGCAGGAAACTGAAAAAGAATTATCAAGTGCACAATCAAATTTAGCGCAAGCCCAATATTTGTACAAAACTGTCTATTTACCAGAAAACTTCTCATACACTTTTATTGATTCTGAAACGGGTTTGGAAGCGGTGGATGCGGTTACAGGTGAATTGTTATTAACTCTGGTTGCTCCGACGAACAATGAAATACTTTTGGCAAGAGCGGTTTTGAGAGATAGTGAATTAGCATTACAGGAAGCTCAATTGTATGTATCCATCTTGAAAGGTGAAATAGACGAAGATGGTTATGAAAGAACAATATCCGGACCTTCAATCACTCAATACGAGCAAGCTAAATTAGCTATCGATAGTGCTCAATTGAATTTAGATAACACAATCTTAAAATCTCCAATTAATGGTACGGTTACATCCATTAATGCCCGTATTGGACAATCCTCCGGAACAAATCCAATCATTGATATCAAATCAATTGATCAAATGTACTTAAGTTTTTATATGGAAGAAAGTGCTCTCCCATATATAAGTTCAGGCAAACGGTTAATAGCTCTGTTTGATGCCTATCCTGATTTGGAAATCAACGGTGAAGTTATAAATATTGATCCCTCGCTCACTATAAAAGATGGAGAACTGGTGATTCATGGTTGGGGTGCTTTAGATGTGCCTGATTCTGTTCATCTTCTTTCCCTGATGTCAGCAGATGTACAAATTATTGCCGCGGAATCGTATGATACCTTGTTAGTGCCTATTCAGGCAGTGCGTGAATTGGCTCCTGGTTCCTATTCAGTCTTTGTAGTCAATGAAGACCAATCCCTGGAAATGCGCATAGTAACCATTGGTGCAAAAGATTTCGCAAATGTTGAAATCCTTAGCGGATTAACAAAAGGCGAAACCATCAGTACCGGGACAGTGGAAACAGTCCAATAAGGAGCTCAAATGATTGAAGCTGGTAAAACTCTTACACAATCGCCGGAAACTCAGGTTGATGTCGAGGTTAATCCGATTATTAAGATTCGAGATTTAACAAAAGTCTATGGGACAGATCGAGCTGAGACACATGCATTACGAGGTGTTTCCATTGATATTTTCCCTGGAGAATTTGTTGCCATTATGGGTCCTTCTGGCTCAGGAAAATCAACATTAATGAATATTCTGGGTTGTTTGGATCATCCTACAGATGGTTCTTATATCCTCGGAAATGAGGATGTCAGTGAACTGGAAAGAAGTGATTTGGCTGAAGTTCGAAATGAAAAGATAGGTTTTATATTTCAATCCTTCAATTTATTACCCAGGTTAAATGCCTTGCAAAATGTGCTTCTACCCTTGCTGTACGATGCAAGAGATCGATGGGATGAGGATGAAAAATATGAGCGAGCCACAAATGTACTTAAAGCTGTCGGATTAGAAGACCGTATGGACCACCTTCCATCTGAATTGTCTGGTGGTCAACAGCAACGGGTTGCTATTGCTAGAGCGTTGGTGAACGAGCCAATGATAATTTTTGCAGATGAGCCAACGGGAAATCTGGATTCCAAATCCAGTTACGAAGTGATGGCGATCATTAAGTCCTTGCATGAACAGGGCCGTACCATAGTCATGGTAACCCACGAACCTGATATAGCAGAATACGCCCAACGAATTATTTGTGTTCGCGATGGGTTAGTGGTCGAACATGGTAGTGATACACCTTGTCGATAAAAGGTTGATTTAATGAAAAAATTCATATGGATTTCATTCATAGTCATAGTAGCAGTAGTTATTGGAGTGGTTATTGACCAGGTTAATTCTGGCAGCAATTCTGAGTTGACCAGCATAATAAATCCCACAGCCAAGGTACGGGAAAGTGACTTTGTGATGACAAGTTTTGGAATAGGGTATCTCGAAGGAACATCAACCGAAACTGTTTATTTCCCACAGACGGGAGTGGTAAAGGATATACCGGTAGAATTAGGTGACTTGGTTCAAATCAACGATATTGTAGCAATCCTGGAGAATGAAGAAACACAACTTTTACTCCAAAAAGCAATTATAAATTTGGATAAGTTGACTTCATCCAAAATCGTTTCACAAACTGAAATAAAAATTTTACAAGCTCAAGAAATTTTGGATTCAGCCGAAAAAAATTTAGAAATTGTCATTGCCGGACCAGTAATTGAATATTATGATGAGCAACTGGAAAGCGCTACGGAAACCTACTATTCAACCTTATCCAAATTGAATAGTCTTAAGAACCCGCCAGCACGAATCTATGATGCTTTGGAAAATTCAAGATTGGCAATGGAAGAAGCGCAATTAGATTTAGAGATTGCATTGGCTTATGTTGTTCCTTTGGAAGATATCCAACGTGCGCAGGCAGAGGTTAATGTTGCTGCTGCAAATTTAGATGTAGAAAAAGCTCTGCTGGCTTACTTATCAGGATCTCAAATAGAAGGGCAAAAGGAATTTCCGGTAAGCAAGGAATTAATTGAAATCAAGGAAGCTGAGTGGCAGGTACTCGAAGCACAACAAAGCTTGGCCAACACAATATTAACTTCCCCCATTGAAGGTTTTGTTACCAGTATAAATACAGTTGTTGGTGAAAGTGTATCCAGTAATACACCGATTATTACCATAACGAATCCTGACGTAACTGAACTCAGATTTTACCTTGATGAATCCGATCTCGGCGGACTTTCAATAGGTGATACGGTTCTGGTAAGTTTTCATGCTTATCCGGATACTGTTTTTAATGCTCGAGTTTCTAATATTGATTTTTCAATTGTGAAAGTGGATGGGGAAAATAAAATTCAAGCAAAGGCTATATTTGATGAACCTCTAAATATTCTATTACCAATTGGTTCAGAAGCTGATATTGAAGTTATAACAGTTGAAGAAAAAAATGTACTGACCATCCCGTACCAGGCATTGATAAAAGATGGCTCTGGTAATTACCAGGTGATCGTTTTGTCAGATGGACAGGCTGAATACAGGACTATAACGATTGGAATGAGTGATTTTGCGAACATTATCGTGGAATCTGGATTGGTTTCCGGGGAAATTGTAAGCACAAATCCAAGCTCATATGGAGAGGAAGAATAATGAAATTTTCAACAATATTATCGATCGCTTGGGAAGGTTTAAAACTTAATAAAATTAGATCCTTCTTAACTACTCTTGGAATAATTATTGGTGTAGCTGCAGTAATTGTTATGTTGGCCATCAGTGCTGGCGCAGAAGCTGCTATTGCTGATCAGATTAATTCCCTGGGTGCGAATTTATTAATCATAAGCCCGATGAGAGGAGCTCCTGGAGCATCCAGAACCCTGGTTTTAGATGATGCATTTGCAATTAATGAACAGATTTTAGGAATTGATGGTGTTTCTGCTGAACAAAATCCTTCAACACAAATCATTAAAGCGAACAATGTCACCCTGGAAGAAATTATGGTCATTGGAACTACATCTGATTTTCCTTCAGTAAGAGACTATCCAGTTGAAATTGGTCGTTATTTTAGTGCTGAAGAAGATGAACGCGTGGCCCGTGTTGTAATTCTTGGCTCTGCAATAGCCAGCGATCTTTTTGGAGAACTGGATCCAACCGGCCAAACAATTACAGTAGGCACAACAAAATTGACTGTTCTAGGTGTCATGTCCTCGAAAGGAGTTGTAGCTGATGTGGATTACGATGCACGCATTTATATTCCCATTCAACTCGCTAATGAAAAGTTCATAGCTACTTCTTCAATGAATGCTGATCGGGTGAAAACGATTTATGTCAAAGTCAGCGATGCAGAGAAAATGGATAGTGTTATCCAACAAATAACTTATTTGTTGGCGGAACGTCATGATGTCGACCCTTATTCACCGGATTTTTCCATTAGTACACAGCAGGATATTATTGCTACCCAGGAAGCAACAACGGAGGCTTTTCGAAATTTGTTAGGCTGGGTAGCAGGGGTTTCCCTATTGGTTGGTGGAATTGGAATCATGAATATCATGCTTGTCTCAGTAACCGAAAGAACCCGTGAAATTGGTCTTCGCCAAGCATTAGGCGCACGACCAGAAGATGTTCTAAGACAATTCCTGATTGAGGCGATCATCTTAAGTTTGGTGGGTGGACTGATAGGAGTTTTGATTGGTGTCGGTGGAGCGGTTTTATTTGGTAAGTTTGGTGGAATGCGAACTGAAATAGTTCCTTTATCCATTCCAATTTCATTCGGAGCCGCTGCAATAATTGGAATTTTCTTCGGATATTATCCAGCCGTTCAGGCTGCTAAATTAGAACCGATAGTCGCATTGCGACATGATTAAAAAGGAAAAAAGGATGAAAAAGATTATTTTTGTGATTATGATGATCATGATGCTTATATTAGCAGCATGTTCTAATGTTGATGAGGTGAAGGATTCTGGTACGCTCCAAACGACTCCAACCTCAATAATGGCTGATGTATTCGATCTGGAATTCGAGGATGCGGCTAGCTCTCGTACTCAATTAGCATTTGGAACCCTTCAATTGCAGGAGAGTGAATACCCACTCTCAGCAGAAGAAGCTCAAAAATTACTACCTCTTTGGCAAGCTTTACTTGCTTTGGAGAGTAATCCCGATACAGCAGATGAAGAGATAAATGCTATTCAGGATCAAATAATTAAAAGTATGCAACCAGAACAATTACAGACCATCGCATCGATGCAAATAACAAATGCTGATTTAACACTCTTCTATTCAGATCAAGGTTTAATCATCTCGACGCCTGTTCCGGGTACAACACAAACCGTACCATCAGGCGGTATAGGTAAGGATAGTAGTTTGACAACTGAAGAAAAAGAAGCGACAAAAGCAGCGGCAGAAGCTTTGGGTACTCCTGTTGGAATAAATTCTGGATCCAGTGGAGTTGACAGGAAGAATGTTTTGACAGAAACAGTCGTAGAATTTCTAACTGAATTAATCAATAAATAAATCTATCGATAAAAAGGAACTTGAAAATGAAAATTAACAGTATTTTGCTTGTCATAATCATCCCGGCACTCTTTCTCAGTGCGTGTGGTGGAATTACCACAAATTCACAAAATAATGGGAATAACGAGGTGATGCAAGAGGAACAAATCTTATCTCAGAACAGCCAAAGTTCTGACAATGCAATTGCTAATCAAGCAGATGTCCAGGAAGAAAATTCTGGCATAAATGTAGACCAAAGCACACCAATGCCGCTTGATTTTGCTACATTTTTCTCACTTGAATATGAAAATGCGCTTAGCGCAAGAAATCAATTAGGCATTGGCATCTTAAAACTTAAGGACACACCATTCCCGATTTCAACCGAGCAAAGTAAGGCTTTATTACCTCTCTGGCAAGCGATTCTGGCTTTGGAATCGAATCCTGGAACTGCCCAAGCGGAAATCAATGCAGTACAGAATCAAATTTTAACCACTCTTACAGTTGAGCAATTGGATGAGATTCTAGCAATGCAACTAACAAATGATGATATGATGGAAGTTTACAACGAGCTAGGATTATCCATCCAAGTAAATAGCGAAGGAACAACCATGGGTTCAGGACAAGGTGGCGGTATGGGTAGTGGTTCAGGGTTGGATACTGCTTCCCGTGAAGCAACCAGAACCGCAGTAGCAGCTTTAGGAACTCCTGTGGGTGGAGACGGAGGACAGGGTCAAAATAATAAAAACCAATTGACAATTGCTATCATTAATTTTCTGACTGAGCTGGTAAATAATTAAATTAATCCTGAAATTATAAAAGGCAGTCTGTAGTTCCAACTGCCTTTTATAATTTTAATCCATCCAATCATTGTAACAACTGAAGAAATTTGTTATAAATACATTTTTACGCTTTTGGCAACATTTGCCAGTGAATCCGTAATAACACCAGACCACTTTAAAGCAGATCACAAATCTGAGCATATAGAAAATATTTTGTAGGGAAATGAATCTTTCCCAAATTGATTTTAAGTAATAATTAATAACTTTGATTGAAAACTATCAATTATTCAGGTATGATTATGCACTTCTACTTTTACCACAGGATATTTTTATGCAATCTCAACGTATCGTGATCAAATTGGGTACATCCACCCTTACCCAGGGAAAAACTGAAATCTCCATGGAGCACATGATTGAGATTGTGCGCGTTATCGCCCGGTTGCATCAGGAGGGGCATCAGGTCATCCTGGTTAGCTCCGGGGCGATGGCGGTGGGCAGATCGATTATGGGTCATCCGATTTTACCGCGTCATATTCCCGCTAAACAGATGCTGGCAGCCGTGGGACAATCACGCCTGATGGAAATTTATTCCCAGCTTTTTGGTTATTATCATATCCCTGTCGGTCAGGTGCTGTTGACACGCGAGGATTTATCCAACCGCAGACGTTATTTAAATGCCCGCAATACGTTGGAAGCCATGATTCAGTACCGGGTGATACCTGTGATCAATGAGAACGATACAGTCAGTACAGAGGAAATACGTCTGGGTGATAATGACAATCTTTCCGCTTTGGTATCGAATGTGGTGGAAGCGGATTTATTGGTGCTGTTTACAGATCAGGATGGTCTTTTTACCGCCGATCCGCGTATAGATCCGAATGCCAAAGTTGTCGGGGAGATTTCTACCAACGAAATTCCAGATGAAATCTGGCGCGTGGCGGGTGGCACTGGCGGTGGATTAGGCACAGGCGGTATGTTCACCAAGATTCAAGCTGCCGACCTGGCTCGCCGTTCCGGCTGTGCAGTGGTGATCTCAAATGGGAAACATCCCGAACGAATCTGGGATATAGTCGCCGGAAAAACGGTTGGAACCCGTTTCACACCGTTGATTACCAAATTAGAATCACGCAAACGATATATGCTGGCAGAGGCGCGCCATAATGGCGGCTGGCTGCAGTTGGATAAAGGAGCTGTGGCAGCATTGCGGGATGGTGGTAGCCTGTTACCGGTTGGGATTGTTCAGGCAGGTGGAAAATTCTTGCGTGGTGATATTGTGCGTTTGAAGGATGAGAATCAGAAAGAGTTCGCTCTGGGTATGATTAATTATTGTGCTGATGATTTATTAAAAATCATGGGTCTGCAATCGCAGGAAATTGAGCAGGTATTAGGCTATAACTATGGCATGGAAGTGGTGCACCACAACAATCTGTTATTTCTTTAATCGGTAAGGTGACAAAATGATTGATTTACTCAAAATTGGGCGAATATCCCGCAAAACAGCACGAAAATTGTCTCAAATTACAACACAACAGAAAAACAAATTTCTGGCACTATTAGCAGAGCAATTAAAAAACAATGCAGAATTTATTCTTGCAGCCAATCAGGCGGATATCGAACAGGCGCAATCTGCAGGAATGACCGCAGCGTTGATTGATCGTTTATTGTTGACTCAGGGACGACTGGATAGCATGGCAAAGGACCTGGAGGATTTGATTCTGATGCCTGACCCGGTGGGGGAAATCATCGAAACGAAAATCCTATCGAGTGGCATCAAAGCCAGCAGGATGCGGGTACCGTTGGGGGTGATGGCTGTGATTTATGAAGCACGCCCGAATGTAACAGTCGATATCAGCGCCCTGGGGATAAAGTCTGGCAATGCTGTGATTTTACGCGGTGGTAAGGAAACCCTAGCCAGTAATAAAGCCCTGGTGCAGGTGATTCAAAACAGTCTGGAAGCTGTTGGAATTCCTGTTGAAGCTGTCCAATTTATTGATGATCCAGATCGTGAACTGGTCAATCAATTGGTGCGCATGGATCAATACGTGGATATTCTGGTACCTCGCGGTGGTAATACCCTGCAGGATTTCTGTAAAGACAATGCCACCATGCCGGTCATGATTGGAGGAATTGGCATTTGCCACCTGTTTGTGGATGAATCAGCAAACCTGGATAAGGCGGTGGAAGTCATCCAAAATGCCAAGGTTCAGCGGCCATCGGTGTGCAATGCATTGGATACCTTGCTGGTACATGAGAGCATAGCTCAGGAGTTTCTACCCAAAGTTGCTGTACGTTTGCTTCAGGATAAAGTTCAACTAAAGTGTGACGTTAAATCATTGGAAATTTTTGGCACTGAATTTAAGAATGAGATTCTACCCATAGAGGAAGGTGATTTTGACCGCGAATGGTTAAGCCTGGTTTTGGGCACCCGTGTGGTTTCTTCGATCGATGAAGCCATCGACCATATTCACCTGCACAGCACCCAGCATTCGGATGGTATTTTGACAGAAGACCCTGAAAATGCCAGGCGGTTCGTGGCTGAGGTTGATTCTGCTGCGGTGTATGTAAATGCCAGCACGCGTTTCACCGACGGAGCGCAACTGGGTTTGGGCGGTGAGGTCGCAGTCTCCACGCAGAAGCTGCATGCGAGAGGTCCAATTGGTCTTGAAGGGCTCACAACCTACAAATGGATCCTGGAAGGGGATTATACGGTTAGGCAGTAGACCTAAGGCAAAAATTGATTTGTTTGGTGCATTGCACTTGGAGTCAAACCTTTGCAGACACATCCTGAAAGCCTGGTAGATAAATCATAGTGGCAAAAGTGCATTGCACATTCTTTTTTTAAGCCTCGAAGTGTAGAGTACCAGGATCAGCAGGTGTAATACACTTCTGCTGGGATAGTCCACAATGGCTTAGGGTAATTGTACGAGGTCAGACCTTAGTGTGAGAAAATTGTGGGAGATAATCTGTATCAAGGAGAGATTTTACGATTCGGCAAGGCTTAATAAATCCCACTTCACCTGCTGTCTGGCTTTAACCAGATTACTTGTATTATCTAAGAATTTCACTTGCTAGTATTGTATTGTATACAAGGTGCAATGCACTTCTGGATTGTTGATGATCAGGATTTTTGGTGAATTACGGAGTTTCTTGATAGTCTTTAAGTGCAATGCACCAAAACTGGAAGTGCAACACATCTTCAATAAGGTGTGTTGCACTTTTCTTGTTTGTTATTTTTATTGTTTTTTCACTGTGGTGCCAGTTTTTTAAAATCTAACACCTAACACCTAAAACCTAATCCCTACTTATTCATCTTTCCCAGGGCGTTCATGAATGTGCTGGTCACCAGTTGCGTGGATTGTTGGCGGTGTGGGCTGGATCCCATACCACTGGCTGCAACAAAGGCATTAATCAAAGCATTCATGCCAGTTTTGCCCTGTTGTTTTGCCTGGAAATATGCCATTCCTGCTGTGACCAGATCACCGATATCCAGACCATCGCTGAGACCGCCACTAGATTGTTGTTGAGAAGAACCGGTCAAACCGCCCAGTAAAGATCCAAGCAGATCACCACCGGGTGTGGATTGCGCCTGGGGTTGTTGTGATGGAGTCTGTCCACCACCCAGGAGCGAACCCAGCAAATCCTCCATACTTCCGGCAGGTTGTGAGGTAGACTGACTGCCACCCATGAGAGAGCCAAGCAAGTCAGCCATATCGCCACCTTGTGTTGGAGCTGATTGTCCTCCACCCAACAATGAACCCAACAAATCACCCATGCCGGATGATGGCTGCTCTGCTTGTTGAGGAGCTGTTTGTCCTGCACCCAGAATCGTTTGCAATAAGGACAGGGCTGACTTCGTATCAACATTCTGCCCCTGAAATTGTGACGCAGCTTTCTGCAATCCCTGGGAATAAAGCTGGGCTGAACCATTGTTGGCGTTTTGACTCAACTTCTGAGCAGCAAAATTCAACATTTCGCTGGCATCGCTACCTTTTTTTGCCTTCATGGCATTGGTGATCGTTTTGAACGTATCCACCATATGATCACCATGGTCATGATTGTAGGTATCAACCTGATTCAATGTTTCCTGATTCTTGCTTAATGTTCTGGCAACCTGGGAAAAGACCTTTACTAGATCTACATTCTGTTCCGTCATTTGATTAATTTTCTCGCTTACTTCTTTTTCAATTCATCAGGCAGTGGTGGAATTTCAATTTCGGTTCCGGTTTTAATGTGATTGGGATGATCTCCAATGATGTGTTTGTTGTGCTCATAAATCAAGCGCCAGTAAGCTTCTTTCATGGAACCATAGTGTTTGTATGCCAGTTCTGCATAAGTGTCCTGGTTGGTCCAAACGTGTTTAATGGTGGCAGCTTTAATGGCTTCTTCTTCGGCTTTCTTTTTCTCCAATTCTGCTCTTTTTGCAGCAGCTTTTTCTTCCTGTTCTTTTCTGATACGTTCCAAATTTTCTTGTGCTTTCTTCTGCGCAGCTGCAATTTTTGCCTTTTCTGCGGCTTCTGCTTTTGCTTTGGCGGCAGCTTCACCTCGTGCTGCTGCAGCTTCGGCTTTTGCTTTACGTTCAGCTTCCGCTTTAATTTTTTCTGCTGCTAATTTCTTTTCTGCTTCTTCCGCGGCCGCTTTCTCATCGCGGTCCGTCAAGGCATCGATTGCCTGGTCCAGTAAACTTTTCTTTTTATCCTCAGTCATATTGACCTTCCTTTCATAAAATTGTTTACGTAAACCTATTGTAGACCTCTTAGGAAGTAAAATCAAACAGAATTTATAACTATTTAATAACATGTACAAATCGGTTATGATTGTAAAGAAATGAAATTAGAATTATTTAGATTTTCTTTGCTGATAGGAATGTTTATCACCCTCTCTGGATGCATGTCTGATTCTGGTGAAAGTATTATTAACATTCCGGTCTTCGAAGTTGAACCTACATCCCAAAGGATAGGTACACAAACAAATTTACCTGCATCAATGCCATCTTCTACCTTAACAACGATGATTTCAACTCCTTCAGCATCCGGAACTCCTCAGCCGACTTCGACACCGGTTTATTTTTCCGGAGCAGGGGATATATCCATTTGTGGGCAGTTGGGTGATGACCAGACGGCTACAATTCTTTTAAATCAGGTTGGAAGTGGTTTATATTTTTCAGCCGGAGATAGCTCCAATGAGAATGGCTTGATGTATGAATACCAGAATTGTTTCGGCCCATCCTGGGGACAATTATTACCCGATCTTCGGGTGGTTCCTGGGAATCACGATTATTACAGCAATCCATTGGAAAATTACTGGACTTATTTTGACGGTATTGCTGGAGAACCGGGTAAAGGCTGGTATTCTTTTGAACACGGTGACTGGCATATCGTGATGTTAAACTCAAATTGCGGATATGTGGGTTGTGGTCCTTCTTCCGAACAGATAGCCTGGTTGAAACAAGATTTAACGCTCAGCAAAAACCAATGTTCCCTGGCAATCTGGCATCACCCGCGTTTCAATTCTGGTATCGCCGGAAATGCGGATTGGTTGTACACTTTCTGGGATGTGCTCTATGAGCATGGTGTGGATGTGGTGGTGAATGGGCATGACCATCATTATGAACGCATGGCAAAAATTAATCCGCAAGGTGAAGAAGATCGCATCTTCGGTGTGCGCTCATTTATTGTCGGGACCGGGGGAGCTAGCCACTATGGTATCGACCAGATCCAACCATTCAGTGAAGTGCGCATCACCGATCATTTTGGGATTATCCAGTTTGAATTGAAACCCAGGAGTTATGCCTGGCAATTTATTAATGTGGAGGGTGAGGTAATGGATCGTGGCTCAGATGTCTGTTCGCCTGACCCGCAAGAATTTGAATTCTCCTACCAATAAATTTTAGAAAAGACCGGTTTCAATAGAATTATTGATTACAGATCAAACGACTCCGAAAGTTGTTTTTGTGCTTCCATTTCCCGGATTTTCTTTTCGATCAGTTTTTCAAGGGATTGTTGGTAATGCATCATTTCGTATCCCTGCATGACAGCTGCCACCTGGGCGACACCAATCGCAATGATAGCAATTGTTAAAATGATCGCCACCCAGAGACTCCAGATAAAAATTTTCTCCTGGGCGTTATCCAGAGAACTCTTAATTTCTCGCATATTGGTTTGATAATCATTGATGACGGTTTGTGCTGCTGTCAAATCGCTCTGGAATTCGGAAAAACTGGTGGCGATTTCATCAATCCCGTTTTTAAGAGATAACAGGTTATCGTTGCTATCGGAAAGAGAATCAGAAATGTCATTCATCGAATCTGGCATATCGGTGAGTGTCTCCCCGATTTCCTTCAATGCGGTATTTAATGGTTTGGGAGGTGCATATTCAATCCCTAATAAAGGGATTTTGGAGAGACCATATAATAAATTATCGATGATCAACGCTGAGCTTTGCGCTGCCACCACTGAAAGTTTGGTGTTCTCCAGTGTGTCTTTTATGTCTCCTTTAAACAGATCGGAGAATGAACCGATTAATTTACTGGTATCCTCCATGGACTGAGCCATCATCAAGGTTGAATCCTCCAATGAAGTCATGCTCTTTTTTACATTCGTCAGGCTGGAATCAATGATATCCAGACCAGAGCTGGTTGTATTCACGATTTTCTCAGCAAACAGGAGAGTATCATACACCTGCGTTGCGACAGGCAAGCGCAATCGCCAGACTTGCACCAGCGCAAAAACGGAGACAAGCAAACCAATGACTGAGAGAAATATCAGGATTATTCCAAAAACTTTTCGGGGAAAATTCATATTAAACCTTCCGTAAAACGATCCATAGATCAATTGTAATTGATTTTCGGAACTAATCTAGCTGATAACCTGTAGATTTCCACTTGATTTCAGTTTGTTGAATGCGGTCTTCCGATATAATCAATCTATCAATAATCAGGAGTGAATGGTGAAACAAATAGAAATGGTAAATTATGTACACTTATGGCGCGATCTGGTGAGATTAGGCGAAGAAAGAAGGAAACGCAAAACAAAAAACCACTCAAAAGATCAATGGCATGGTAAAGCAGCCAATTTTGACCTGAGAGTCAGTGAGCGTTGGCAACAACAAGACTCCAGCCGTGCGTTTGTATTACAAACATTAACTGAATTTCCAGAACCCACGGTCTTGGACATTGGCGCGGGTAGTGGAGCCTGGGTCAGTCTGATGTCACCGTTTGCAAAAACGGTCACGGCCATTGATCCATCTGAAAGTATGTTGGCTCAATTGGAACGAAGGATCGAGGAAGAGAAATTATTGAATGTCAACATCATAAAAGGCTGCTGGCTGGAGGTAAAGGTTGAGAAGCATGATATTTGTTTTTGTTCGCATGCCATGTATGGCGCGGACGATCTACCAGCATTTATTCGTGGGATGCAAGAGTCAACCAATAAGCGCATCATCCTATTGATCCGCGCACCCGGCGAAGAAGGATTAATGGCACAGGCGATGAATATGGTCTGGGGACATCCGTATGACAGCCCCAATTATCAGATTGCGATCAATATTCTTTGGCAAATGGGCATCTTTCCAAACGTGATCATGGAAAAGGATCATCTCTGGAAACCCTGGTCACATGCTTCATTGGAAGACGCTTTGATCGAGATGAAAAATCGCCTGGGGTTATTTGACAATCAGGAATGGGATAATCAATTGCGGGATTTATTAAAATCCAGTCTGCTATATCAATCAGGAGAATATATCTGGCCAACAGCCATGCGCACCGCTCTGCTGTATTGGGATGTGTAATAAACAAAGATAATTGATTCGTGTAGCCATTTTAATCTTTTCAAAACAAGCAATTATTAATTTTAATAATTGCTCAGTATGGTGATAGATCGCCATTCTACCTTATAATAAGACCAATAAGGATCATTGCAAGCATGAATAAATTTATCAAAAATTGGCAACGAGTTCTGTTCTTTGGGTTGGGGGCAGTGATTGGATTGGAATTCAGTAATGCTTTTCATCCCAGCCTGCGCAGCCGGTTGATGTATACTTTGGTACGCCTGTTGCATAAACCGATCATGCCGGAAGAACTTGAAAAGCATCGCAGTTATCTGGATCGGCTGCAGGAGCTGGTTCCGCCACCATTAAAAATTGATCCCAATCCGGTTAATGCGAACGGGATTCCCTGTGAGTGGGTGCTGCCGGAAAACGACATCCCAACCCAGGTTGTTTTTTATTTGCATGGGGGTGGTTATACGACCAAAATACCGGTTCTGCACCGCAACTTTCTCTACCAGTTAGCACAGGGGAGCAAAGCCCAATTTTTAATGGTGGATTACCGCCTGGCACCGGAACATCCTTTTCCCGCTGCATTGGAAGATGCGCTGGTAGCTTATGATTGGCTTGTGCATCAGGGTTGGGATCCGGAACAGATTTTGTTTGCTGGTGACTCTGCAGGTGGAGGTTTAACCCTGGCTACATTGCTGGCACTGCGAGATATGGACAAGCCTTTACCCGCTGGAGCGATTTTTATTTCCCCGTGGACGGATTTAACTGGCAGTGGAGAGTCGAACACGCTTCTGAAGGATCTGGATGTGATGTTATCCTGGGAAAACTTACAGGAAAGTGCTCTGGATTATGCCGGGAAGGAGCCATTATCCCACCCATGGATCTCGCCTTTGTTTGGCGATTTCAAGGGATTACCGGATAGCTTAATTCTGGTGGGTGGGCGTGAAATCCTGATGGATGATTCTACCCGACTGGCAACCCGCATGACGGAGGATGGTGTGGAAGTGGACTTGGTTATTGAGCCGTATATGGGGCACGTGTATCCGGCGACAGGTCCAGCTATCCCGGAAGCACAAAGGGCGATTGAGAAGATAGCGGATTTTATAAGGAAGTGTTGATTAGCTGTTAGCTCATAATAGATAGAGAATAGGGGACTGTGTGTTCTCCTTCATTATGTTTAACATCATATAAAGTATAAGAGATTATTTCGGTGCTACGCATTTAAATTTTCCATTGCATTGTACTTTTCCTTTTCCTGGTCTTCTCAGCCTATGATTTTAACCATAGGTGAATATTGGGAGAAATATTCGACTGGGCAAGGATAACTAACCTTATTGTTAAGGGCTGGATGTTTGTCTATTGACCATTGGAAAAAAAATTCATATGATTGTAATATCAGGATATTGCAATTATGAGAGGTATATATGACAATTTATGTGAGTATTGGACAGGTCAAACGAGATATATCTGAACTGATAAATCGTGTTGCTTATAGTGGAGAAAGAATAGTGCTTACATCCCGAGGGAAACCGAAAGCTGTGTTGGTTAGTCTGGATGACTATTCTCGTTTAAAGGAAGCGGAAGAGAAGGGTCGTTTTGCTGATCGTGAGAAATGGTTAGCTGATTCACGAGCTTTAGCAAATCAAATTCGTGAAAATCATGGCAACAAAATGATTGATGTTGATGCCTTTATAGCGATGGATCAGGATGAACGAGACCAACGTTATGAATAATTTTTATTCAATCATTGATGCAAGTGTGTTTTTAAAAGCACACGTCATAAATCCAGATCAAGAACAATGCCTCTTATTGTTGAATAAATTAAAAAAATCAAAAATACTGATTCCGTCGCTGTGGATTAATGAAATTACCAGTGTTTTGGCAAAAATTGTCCATTTTGGTCAGATAAGCTCACAAGAAAGCCAAAACATATTGCAGCTAGCGCTTACTTTAGATGTTGAAGTTGTTGAACCTGACAGATCGCAAAGTCAGCTTGCATTGGAATGGGCGTTACGCTTAAATAGAGCAACTGCTTATGGTTGTTTTTATTTAGCAATAGCAGATTCTTTGGATATTCCGTTTTGGATCGCTGATAAACGGTTATACAATGCTTTGAAGAATATGAATTTGAATTGGATAAACTGGATTTATGATTAACACCAGGAATCAAATCAACGGTAGCATGGGCGCAGGATTTTCTGGGTTTGGTGGCTCAACAGGTAAGTGAGCAGGGTGTTCCGGTGGGGCATCTGAAGTTTCTGCTGAGCGATGGTGGGCACCATCAGAAAAATAGCCTGGTCAGAGGGAATGTTGGCCCTGCTTATGTAATCAATTGACTTGAGGAGTGGGGGACATCAGTTGAATTGACAGTTAACCCCAGGTTGGAATGTTCGCAGGAATAAATAAAGCAACTTTTTTAGCACTGTCTGGTAGAGGGACGGACTCAAAGAAAACAAATGTGACAATTCTGGTAGAGGAAACTTTTCACCCTGGCATTCCAAACCCGACATATGGGTTTCCGGCGATTTGAGGGGAAGATGGGTAGGTTTTGAAACTGATCCATGGATTCAAATCCATGGATACTATGGTTAAAACTGATTGAAATCAGTTGGCTGTCGTAACCATTTTCAAATAGTTTGAAATTATTTATCCTATGAATTGATTCATAGGATACG
>Ga0068713_1001510_pt1 | contig 29885 bp, 3 predicted proteins | sample MTBAKSrepl2MetaG_FD_62223 | JGI IMG/M metagenome (GOLD analysis project Ga0068713, IMG submission 62223) | Enrichment culture microbial communities om Arthur Kill intertidal strait, New Jersey, USA, that are MTBE-degrading - MTBE-AKS2 (Arthur... | ecosystem: Environmental > Aquatic > Marine >... | reverse complement strand
CGGAGCTGGGCCATTCGCTGCGTGAGGTATCCTTCGGTCGGGAGGAGCCGCTTGATCTGCACCAGGACATCGCTGGCTTGCTCCGGGCGCTCATGAGGGAGCCTGGCCCCATTGCGGAGCCTTCGCAACTGCCTGTCGATGCGGCCGGATAGGCGCCGGTCGCGGTCGATTTCTTGGCCAGGGCAGCATTAGGGGCCTGCCGCTTCGGTCGCCGGACAGGGCAAATGAGCATCCGGATAACGATCAGAAGTACATCCATCACCGCGATCCAGGGGCCTGTGTGGATCGTGATCAGTTCTTCCACCCATGCTGCCGTGACTTTGTCAGCAGCAGCGAGGCGACGGCTGATGGGTACCTGTACGTCGATGTGACGAGCTTGCGCGGTGACGAGTGTTTGCATGCCGGCGTGTGGAGAAGTACCTGGCTGGTATTGGACAATCCACTTCGCTGGCGGTTCACCCTTGCGGACGGCATTCAGGGGTTGTTGGAGGGACTTGCATGGCCCGGGGGAATCTGCCACTTCTCTCGGGGGGGGACTGACTGTCCGCCGGACACGGCTGGGCTTCTGTGTTTCATGAAAAGTAAACCGAAAAATACGTATTTGTACGGATTGATCTGTATACAACTGCCTTCTACAATCCATCCCACCGTCGCGGGACTCAGCGACGGACGATTAGGAGGCACGGGCCGACGGATGATGGCCAGTATGGCCCGCCGGCAAGCATTTGCTGTACGTGAGGAGTGGGCTGAAAATGGACTTCCGCCTATGGAAGGGGAGAAGACAAAGGGGGAATGCGGAAAGTGACCGTCGGCATTCTGCGCCCACCTTCGAGCCACTTGAACCCCGACTGCTCTTGAACGCCAGCCTTGTGGGGGAGGAACTGCCGGACCCCTCGCAGGTATTTGTGGGGGGGCCGGCCCTTCGAGTAGATGTAGATATGGACGAGGGAGTCGCCGGCCCTCACGAGCAGATCGACCCTTCGCTTGTTTTGACCTGCTTCGCATCGACCCACGAGACCGATGGCGCCGAACTGCCGGAGCAGGAGGTGCCGATCACCCCCTTGGTTTTCGTCGAGCCCGTCATCAGCGGCGTGGATAGCTACACGTTCTTTACGTCGGAGGCGGGCATCGATTCCATCCTCATTGACAGTCCGGAACCCGGCCAGAACCGGATCACAGGTTTTAGCGGGGATGTGGCGCTCGAATCGGTCCGGTTCTTCGACGTAGGCAGCGTGACGATCGACACCAGCACGAACGACACGCCCGGCGCGGATGGGGACACCGTTACGATCAGCGAGGCAGGCCTGGTGGCCAGCGGATTGCAGAAGTTCGCCGTTTATACGGGCGAGGGGGAGGATACCGTCACGATCAATGCCTCCGATTGCATCCTGCCGGTGGGCGGGGGAGGTTTGACAATCCATACTGGTCCTGAGGCCCTCGACCGACTGATCGTAAGGGGTACGACCGGTGACGACACGTTTGACGTGTCCGTAGCGGGGGTGTTCTGCGGCGGCGCCATGATCGACCCCACCCAAACCGGCGCGGGACTGCTGGTGCTTCGAGGCGAAGGAGGCCACGACACCTTCAATATCCTGCCGACGGGGGCCTTCGAGATCATGGTGAACGGAGGCGACGGCGACGACCAACTGGTCGTCGATCCTCGGGGCCGGGACGCGACCATCGGTGTCGATACCGTCGATGTCAGCGGCGAGCGGTCGGTTCACTACAACTCGACCGTAGAGAGCGTGGGCCTGGCGTCGGGTCTGGACGCGATCATGATCTCTCGCTGTATAGACTACGATGTCCCCGGCACCACCCTGGACGACGGCTACGAGTATGAGCTGGAGGTTGTTGGGCCGGGCGTCGCCGGGCTCGTGGTGACCACCCCTTGGCTCCAGACGGTCTCTTCGGCGGACTACCTGCCCATGGGCTGGTCGGGTCAGTACGTCCGGCAGGAGACAGATCATTTCGAGTTCGAGGCAGGGACCGAGAAGGGCGATCGCTGGATTGCCATGAGCTGGGACATGCTGGACGCCGGTCAGTGGGCCGCGCTGGATTCCGGCGCGACCCAGATCACGGTGAGCTATCCCGGAGGCAGTTGGGCCGGGACGGTGGACTTCAGTCAGGTGGTGCAGCCGACGCAGGAACCGACCCTGACGAGCCCCGTGCACGACCAGGCGGGCGTATCGCTGTCGCCGACGATTCAGTGGCAGGAGTGGACCGCAGTCCCGGCGCACGGCCAGGTGCAGGTGGATTTGGCCGATGTTCTCGGGGATGAGGATTTGTATGAGCAGACGCTGGAACCGGATGCCGTTGCCTGGCAGGTTCCGGGCGTCCTGCAACCGGGTCGTCGCTACGAGATGGGATTGTACTTCCACGACTCTGCGGTGGTCTCGGTCAATGACGTCGGGGTCCACGTCTATGCGGCGACAGAGAGCGATACCGAATTCACCACGGTCGCCGCGGGTGTAGGCGAGATTTCCATCGAGCGTGGGATCGACTATGGGATCCCCAACGTGCCGTGGGACGATGCCTGCGTGTACGAAGTGCACGTCACGGGCGTCGGGATCACGAACATCGCCATTGAGACCCCATGGGGGCAGGTTTGCCAGTCTGGTGAGTTGATTCCTGCGGGCTGGAACGGCCTGGACTATGTTCGGACCTATCGCGGCGCCCTTGACTTCGACGCGAGTTGGGAGAGCGGCCTGATTGAGTACGGATTCGACTGGGATTGGCTCAGCGATTCCCAGTGGGCGAGCCTGGACAGCGGGCAGACGTTCGTCTCCGTCACGTACGGCGACGATGGAGTCTGGGAGGCGACGCTGGACTTCACGGGTGTGGTCCAGACCGAGCGAGAGCCCAACCCGACCAGTCCCGTCCACCGCCGGGTCGAATCCAGCATCTTGACGGTGGAGTGGGCCGCGTGGGAGGACGCCCCGGAAGACAGTCTCATCCACATCAACCTTGAGGATGCGCGCCCCGAGTGGCTGGGAGGGGGCGCCTGGGAGCAAGAGGCGGAACTGCCTACGGCAGCGACCTTCTGGGGTCCCGTGTCTGTGCCGACCTCCATGTACGAGCTGGAGCTGGCGTTCGGTCAGGTTCGCCAGGAGGCGGTCGACGGCGTGCCGGTCAGAACGGTTGCCTACACGGCGAACGAAGTAGCCTTCCTCACAGGCCCGGAGAGTACCCTGCATATTGGGCCGGTTTCAGGCCATAGTTACTTCCTTACGGTCTCAGGATACTGGGAATACTGCCGGGCGTTCGCCGAGTCCTGGGGCGGCGATCTGGCGACGATTACCGACCCTGATCACGCTGCGTGGCTCCAGGCTCTGTACGGTGCCGAAGAGCAGTTCTGGATCGGCTACAATGATATCGACGAAGAGGGCGTGTGGGAGTGGTCCAGCGGCGCCGCCGCGACCTACGAGAACTGGGCGCCGGGAGAGCCCAACAACGCTGGTGACGAGGACGCTGCGGTGGTCAACTGGACGACGGACGGGCAGTGGAATGATCTGCCCACCGGCTACATTCGTCGGGCCATTGCGACGATCCCCTGGGGCACGGAAATCGCCACGCCGGATGATCACGGCAACACATTCGACGAGGCAACCTACCTGGCGGCGCCGGATATCATCGCCGCCTACCTGAGCTATCAGAGTGACATCGACTTGTTCTGTTTCGATGCAGTCGCCGGTGAGAGCTACGAGATCCGCGTGGATCTGCCCGAGAATGGGCTCGAAGACAGCACACTGTGGCTCTACGACGTTGATGGAACGACGTTGCTGGCCTGGGATGACGACGGGGGCCATGGCTACGGCAGTCGCATCGTATGGACCGCGCCGGCCGACGGGACCTACTACGTCGGCGTCGACGCCGAGGAGGTTTGGGATGCCACGCTGGGTGCGTATTCCCTGGAGATCGGGCCGAGCGACGTGGTCACGGATACGCCAGCCTTTACGCTGAATTATCCTGCGGAGATCATCGCCGTCCGCGGAGATCGTGGGATTGTGGCCTCTTCATCCTATGCAGGTGCGACCTCCGACGAGGATGGGGCGATCCTGCGGGTACTCGATTTGACGGACCCGTTCGCGCCCACGGACTTGGGCGGCTATTTCACCCATAGTCTCGAAGACTGGGCCTTCGACCCGACGGGACAGTATCTCTACCTCATGGACGATAGCAATGCCTGGGGGCCGCAGGGACCTGGATACTCGGAGTTGGTCGTCCTGGACATCAGCGGCCCGGACGATCCCGTCGAAGTATATCGGGTAGTCATGCAGCAGATCGATGTCGATGGGCTCGGCGCGGCGGGCAACTATCTGTACGTGGGGTCGCAGCCGGATAATGACTTGCAGGCGTTCGTTGAAATCTATGATATTTCGAACCCTGCGGCGCCGGTTTTTGTGGGCCAGACGGGACCGATCGTGTGGGCCACACCCGCACCGTTGGCGATGGACCCGGAGGCGATCACCGTCAGCGGCGGCACGGCCTACGTCCTGCACGGGGACGCCGGCGTGGTCAGCATCGTTGATGTGGAGAATCCCGCGGCGCCAGCGTTGTCGGGCCAGTATGAACTGCCGGGCAGCGCCGAGGGGGATTGCTGGTGCATCGCGGTGGAAGGGCATGTTCTCCTGGCGGGCTGCGGCTGGTCGCTGCACTTCGCTGATGTCTCCGATCCCCTGGAGGTTTTGCCCCTGGCCGACCTGGACATGGGCGGTCAGGTGGGCCAGATCGTGATTCGAGGCGAGCGCGCCTATGTCGGGATCGCCGGGCTCGGAACCCAAGTCGTGTACCTCTCCGCCGTCCCGGACGTGGTGCAGGAATATGCGGTCAGCGGCGCCACCGGCGCGGCAGAGCTGTACGGGGCCTACCTCCTGATCCCGGCGACCACCCTGGTGGCCGCGTTTGACACGGGGGTTGGGCCTCGCGTAACGGCGTATCAGCCCTCTGGCATTGTCCAGCCTCCGGTCTCATCGGTCACGTTCACATTCGATCGTGGCATGGATCAGAACAGCTTCTCCATCCTCGACGACATCGTCGGTTTCATGGGTCCGGGCGGCGACCTGGCCGCGACGAATTATACGTGGCTTGACGGGCACACCCTTCGCGTGGATTTCGACCCTCTGACCGCGGAGGGGTGGTACCAGATGGTCCTGGGGACTGAAATCCTGGCGTTGGACGGGACGGCCATGGACCAGGACGGCAACGGAATGCCTGGTCAGGCAGAGACCGATCGTGTCGTGGCGCAGTTTGCGATCAATCCCGCCCCCGAGGTGGTTTCCAGTTCGATCGTGGGCGGCGAGGTGATGACGCCGGGGGCCCTCACGGCGACTTTCACCATAAGCGAGGATCTCGACGAGGAGGCCTTGGGGGTCGGGGGCGTCCGACTGGAGGAGCTTCTCAGCGGGCAGATCTATAGCCCGACCCTCTACAGCTATGACTCCTCGAGCGACGAGTTGACCTACGAATTCCCGTTCCTTGCGGAAGGCTCTTATGCGTTGACGATCCCGGGTGGGATTGCTTCGCCGATTGTGGACGTGACGGGCGTCCCCATGGCCGCCGACTTCACGGTGGCTTTTGCGGTGGATACCGAGACGCAGTCGTATCCCATGCCGCTGGAAGCACTCGCCCCGGCCGGTTCGATGGTCTACGCGCAAGACCATGAGAATCTGTACGAAAGCGCGCTCCACGGACTCGGCGATGTGGATCGCTTCACCTTGGTACTGGACGGTGGGCAGCGGCTCACGGTCGTGCTTGGGGCGCATGATACTCCGCTACGTGGACGGGTGGAGCTCTTCGGACCGGACGACGTCTCCCTCGGATCTTCCGAAGCAGACGATCCCGGTGACACGGTATTCCTCCAGACCGTGCCGATCGCGGGGGATGGCCTGTACACGATCTCTGTCAGTGCCTTGGAGGGGGCCGGGAGCTACAGTCTTTGGGTCGGGCTGAATATGGCCGTGGAGGAGGAGGCTCCGGGGGATACTGAGAACGACGACCTCTCCTCAGCCCAGAATCTCAACGGCAGCAGCGTTCCACTGGGGGACGGCGCGAATCGGCTCGCGGCATTTGGCCTGTGCTTTGGCGGGCCCGACTACTTCGCGTTCGATCTGGATGAGGGACAGTATGCGTCCATCTTTGTGACCGTCGTGGACGAGATGGTGCCTGGAGATCCCTCTGTTGTCTCTGTTTCATTGTGGGACAGCGGCGGCATGCTGCTGGCGGAAGGATTGCCTCTCAGCGGCAACATCAGCGCCGGCATCGCGGACTTCCTGGCCCCGACGACCGATACGTACTATGTCTCGATCACAGGTGGTGCCGCGCCCGTCTATAGCCTGGTGGTCACACGCGGGGCCGGGTTCGACCTCGAGCCGAACAATCAGCCGGTCGAGGCGACCGATATCTCCCGGACGGACCGCGTCGTGGGATCACTCGGCAGCCAGGGAGAAACCGGAGACGGCGTCATTCGCGTGGCGGTGCTGGCTGGCTCCTACGCCGAATCCACGATTCTGCAGTTGAATGACGACAGCTATTTTGACTTTGAAGCGGTTGTTGTGCAGGCGGCCGAGGTGGATACCGTGGCCGAGTTGGAGGCCTACGATGTCGTCGTCCTCGGCGCATACGACAGTCGCACAAGACTTCAGACGATCGCGCCGGCCCTGCGCACGTGGGTGGAGGCCGGTGGCGGAGTGGTCGGTACCGGGTGGCTGATCTATGCCGCGGGGTCGTATGCGGGCGCGCCGCTGGCGGATATCGATGCAATCATCCCCGTTAACACATCCGTTGGTCACTACTATGTGTACACCCCCACCCTGACAATCACCGACAACTCGCATGCGGTCACGAGCGGGCTGACGAGTTTCTCCGTGCCGTCCTATGCGGAGTACTCTCCCAGTGGGACCGACGCGGGAGCGCTGGTCCTCGGTACGGCTTCGGGGTACCCGGCCGTCGTGGTGGGGGAGCCGGGCGCGGGACGAAGCGTGTACCTGGGCCCGATTTACTCACAGACTGACAACTATCCCAATCTGCGGAGCGGCGCGTCCGACAGGCTGTTCGAGCAGGCGGTGGCCTGGGCGGCGCGCGGCGGCGTTGACACCGCGGATTTCCATGCCATTGAGGTGGCGGCAGGCGACACGCTCACGATCGAGACCGTGACTCCGGGCGACGGACCCGGCGAGCCGATCAATGACCTGGATCCCTTGCTGGAACTCTACGATCCCGACGGCGTGCTCGTAGCCAGCGACAACAATGGAGGGGGCGACGGACGCAACGCCCTGATCGACGGTTATGTCGCCACGCGGACGGGCACCTATCGCATACGTGTCGCGCCGGTGGTCGGCGGCGGCGACTATGTGTTGACGATCAGCGGTGCCTCGGGAGCCTCATCCGACACCGTTGAGGTGGAATCTGCTTCGATTCCGGACGGGGCATTACTGACGGGATTCCCCGGTATCGTTCAGTTGGCCTTCGATTCGCCACTGCTGCTGAGCAGCATCGCGGCGGCGGACTTGACCGTCAATGGATCGGCGGCCGGCAGCGTCACGATCATCGACGGTCGCACGCTGTCGTTCGATATCTCCGCGACCGACAGCGGCGACGATGTGTACGTGCTGGAGCTCGCTACCGAAGGCATCCAGAGCGTTTCCGGCGCGTCCAATGCGGCGTTTTCACTGTCGTTCACGGTGGACACGACTCCTCTGGTCGTCACCGACAGCAGCATCGAAGACGGACAAATCCTCGAGCCCGGCCCTCTGGTCTACACCGTCACGTTCAGCGAGGATCTGGCCACGACGGGCTTGGGCGCCGAAGATGTCCGCCTGCTCGACGCGGATGGCAATTGGCACAGTCCTGCGAGTTTCTTCTATGACAGTGACGCCGATACGGCGACGGTCGGCTTCGGGGAGTTGCGCGAGGGGAGTTACACCCTGGTGCTCCTCAGCGGCCCGGCGGCCTTCCGGGACCTTGCCGGCAACGGGCTCAACGGTTGGCCGAGCTTCCCGCTGCCGTCCGGGCAGGGCGACGCGTCTGCGGACCATTTCATGGTGACCTTCGTGGTCGATGCCACGGGAGCGCAGGCCTATCCGACGCCCCTGGCGCCGAAACAGCCCTTGGGGAGCCTGATCTACGATCCGCTGGTTGCAGCGAGTATCTTCGAGCCGGGCGACCTGGATCGGTATGAGATCGCTCTGGATGCTGGCCAGACGATCACCGTCATCGTGTTCTCCTTGGAGTGGCTGCAGCCCGCGATCGACGTGTACGATCCTGATGACGTGTGGGTGGGCGGCGCGACCGCCTCCGAGGGCGGCAGCGCCGCTTTGCTGCAGGCCGTGGCGGCCCAGAGCGACGGCGTATATGCCATAGAGATCACCGGCGCATCAGGGAGTACGGGGACCTACACGGTTCAGGTGGTCGTCAACGCCGCACTGGAGGAGGAGACGTACACGGGATCGAACAATGACGACCTCGGCACGGCCCAGGACATCGAGGGCAGCAGTATCCCGTTGCCCGGAGGCGGCGACCGGCTGGCCGTGGTCGGCGAGGCAGGATCGGCGGCGGTGATCTCGGTGGTCGACCTCGGATTCTATGGTGTCGGAACCGGTTCGGTGAAGGGGCTCGCTTACGACACGGGCGGCGAATTCCTGCTGAGCGACGGCAGTTATCTCTATCGGGTTTCGACTGCCGGCGGGGTCTCCTACGTGGGCGGCTTCACCGACTGGACCACCGGACTGGCGTTTGCGGATGGTCTGTGCTACGCGGCCAGCGGCTATTCCAACTCGCTGCGCATCATCGACCCGGACACGGGCGGGGAGCTTGGCGGGGTACCTCTCTGGCTGTCGGGTTCCACGATCGTTGAGGGGGTCACGGCGCTCGCCGCCGATCCAACGACCGGTGTGCTCTGGGCCATCATGAAGCTTAGCGATATGCCCTCATCCGATGGGCCCCGTGAACTGGTGACGATCGATGTGTCCGATGGTGAGGTGACCCGGGTCGGCGACACGGGGGATCGATTCTCCGCGATCGCCTTCGATGCCGCGGGACACTTGTATGGTGTCACCGGCAGCGGCGGCTACACGCCGGAGACGCTGTTCCGTTTGAGCAAGACAGATGGTGCCCCTTTCTTGGTCGCCGGCCTGTACACGGGTCTGGGTGGCCAGGCGCTGGGCTTCAATCCGGACGATGGCTTGTTCTATCGTGCCGCTGGGCAAAGCACAGCGGGGGTGTGGCAGGCGGTCGAGGTGGCCGCCGGGAGCACCACGGACGTGTATTCCTTCGCCCTGACGGCAGACCAAGCGGCGACCGTAGCGCTCTATGGCGAGAGCGGAGACTGGACTCTCGAACTGCTGGACGACGCGGGCAACGTGCTGGCCACAGGACTCCCGGATGCATCGAACGTCAACCTGGCCATCACGGATTTCGTGGGTCTCCTGGATGGCACGCATTTCGTTCGTGTCGCTCGCGAGACAAATGCCACGGGGAACTACAGCATTGCGATTACACGAGACGCGACGTTCGAGCTTGAGTCCCTTCCCGGGGGGCAGGACATCTCCGTCACCGGGCGCGTGCTCGGACACGTCGGCGATGAGTCCTGGAGCGAATTCTCCTTCCTCGTCCATCCGGGGGATGTGCTGACGCTGACGACCTTCACGCCGGCCGGCGGCGACGGCGAACCGGTGAATTTGCTGGACCCGGTCGTTGAACTGTACGATGAGACAGGCGCCCTGACCGGCGGCGACGACAACGCGGCCGACGGACGCAACGCCATGCTGCTCATGACCGTCCCGGACGACGGCGGCGGTCAGCGGATCTATCGGGTTCGCGTTGGCAGCGCAGATGGGGGCGCGGGGGAATTCGTCCTGACGGTCGAGGGTGCCACGGGCACGCCGGACTTCCACGTGGCAGCGGTTGTTCCGTCCGATGGCGCATCGCTACCCTACTTCCCGGGCTGGTACGCAGTCGAGTTCTCGGGCGGTGTCTATCTGCCCAGCGTCGATGCGGACGATCTGCTCATCACGCAGCCGGACGGAGACGTGATCCCCGCCGGCAGTGTTGTCGTGGGGGATGCCGACACGCTCTGGTTTGCCCTTGACGGTACCTTCGACGGAGACGGCACATACACCGTAACGATGGCTGCGGGCGCCGTCACCGACGTTTCGCAGACGGCGCTGGCTAGCTACGCTGCCACCTTTGCTGTCGATACGACGGGTCCGAAGGTGATCGACTGTTCAATCGCGGAAGGCCAGTCCGTGGACGGCGGATCGGTGTCGGTGGAGATTACTTTCGACGAGAGCTTGGCAACGCAGGATCTCGGACCCGCGGACGTGACCCTCGTGCAGGAGGGTTCCGGCACGACGTGGTCGCCGGATGTGCTGACGTATGATCCGCTGACCGGCAATACCATGGTTCTCGTTTTCAATGACGTTCCGGAAGGCAACTACACGCTGACACTGAGCAGCGCGCCGGATGCCTTCTGTGATCCGTTGGGCAATCTCCTTGACGGGGACGGCGATGGGGTCGCCGGCGACCCCTGGATTCGCCATTTTGCGGTCGACATTCCGGTGGTGCCGTATGCGACGCCGTTAGAGTCTGTCGTTCCTGAGGGCTCGCTGGTTTACGCCCTGCCACAGGCGGGTTCCTTTGGCTCCGCAGGCGATGTCGATACGTTCTCCATCGATCTGGACAGTGGGCAGACGGCGACGATCCTTCTGACGCCTCAGAACGGATCCATTCAGGGACAGCTCGAGTTTCTCGGGCCGGACGGCGGCGTGTTGGGGACCGTTGCCGCCTCCGTGGGGGGCGAACTGGTTTATTTGCTGACCCTACCGGTGGCCGGTGATGGTCAGTATCTTATCCGGGTGACCAGCCTGGCGGGCGAGGGCGCGTACGAATTGTCCCTGGTTCTCAATGCCGCGGTCGAGACCGAGTCCTATACCGGTGTGAGCAACGATGACGCGGCGTCCGCCCAGGATTTGCAGGGATCGGCGGTGGCGCTGGGTGGCGGCGCGGACCGGCTGGCCTTGCTTGGCACGCTGGCGGCGGGTGGAATCGATGTGTATTCGTTCACCCTGGAGGCCGGACAATACGCCACGATCGTTGCTTCGTCGCAGACCAGCGCCGCGGTTGTTCTGGACCTTGTCGATGGGGACGGTGATCTTCTGGGGCTGGGCTCGACCGTTTCGGAACTGGGGGCCGACAGCACAATCCGCTGTTTCCGTGCTCCGGCCGCCGCCACATATTGTCTCCGGGTGTCCGGCGCCGGCGCGGCGGAGTACTCCTTGGTCATCACGCGGGGGGCTGATTTCGACGTGGCCGCCAATGATGAACTGGCTGTTCCAAGTGTGCTTTGGGGCCCCACGCGGGTACTGGGGGGCTTCGGTGCCAACGGGCGCCAACTGGTCGACTTCGACGACGACGCAGGGGGCCTGAGTTTCGATGGATTCACCGCCACGGGTCTGTGGCATGTCACCAACACGATGACCTACGGCGGTCAGTTGACCGGCCATTCGCAGCCGGAATTCGCCTATTTCGGTAGCTCCCAGACCGGCAATTTCAATTTCGGCAGCGTCAGCGGGGCGCTGACCTCGCCGGCATTCCGCGTCTCGGTGCGTGACCCGAACCTGGAATTCAACTACCGACTCCAGGGAGAAGGCGGCAGTTACTTCGATCAGGGATACGTCCAGGTGTCTGCGGATGGCGGCACGTGGACCTCCGTCCGCCAGATGCCGTATGCGGGGGTGTGGACTCCGTATTCCATCGACCTGGGGGCATACTCAGGCCAGATGATACAGGTTCGGTTCTGGTTTGCCTCCGGCGATGGTCTATACAACAACTACTTGGGCTGGCAGATTGACGATATCATGCTGCCCGGCGGCGATATAGACGATTATTTTGCGTTTTCCGCCTCGACCGGCGATACCGTGGTGATCACGACAACGACCCCCGGCGATGGCTCGGGCGAGCCGCAGAACCTCCTGGATCCCCGGGTGGAACTCTACGACGGCGCCGGCGCTCTCATGGCCGCGGATGACAACGGCGCCGCGGACGGCCGCAATGTCTTCCTGCAGTACGTTGTTCCGGCGGAAGCGGGCGGCGACTATGTCGTGCGCATATACCCCGGGACGAATAGCGTCTTTGGCGACTATGTGTTGAGTATCACCGGAGCGGGCACTTCGGCGGTCCCGTTTGCCGCAACGGGGAGCAGTCCTGCCGACGGCGCGCTGTTGAGTGTGTATCCGAGCATCTACCGAGTGGACTTCTCCGAAGCGATTCTGCTGCCGTCGATCGGCGCGTCGGATCTGACGGTCAATGGGACCGTCGCCGATGGTGTGACGGTGATCGATGCGAACACGCTGGAGTTCTCGATTGCCTCTGCTTACTCAGGCGACGGGCTGTACCAGGTGGAGATCGCCGTCGGCGCGTTGACAAGCATCTCCGGCCGGCCGCTGGCGGCGTTTGCGGCGACCTTTGATTCCGACGCCACGAACCCGCAGGTGATCGGCAGCTCCGTGGAAGAAGGCGGGACCGTGGCCCCGGGCGCCCTGGTCTATCAGGTTCAGTTCAGCGAGGAACTGGATTCCGCGGATCTCGGCGCCGAGGACGTGACGCTGTTCGAGAGTTTTACGGGTACGACAGTTGTGCCGGACACGTTTGTCTACGACGCGGCTACCAGCACGGCTACCGTCACCTACCAGGACCTGCCAGAGGGGAATTACACGTTGACGGTGCTGACCTCCGCGACAGCGTTCCGGGACCGGCGGGGCAATCTGCTCGATGGCAGTCCGAGTTTCCCGTTGCCTTCGGGCGACGGAGTCCCCGGCGACGCGTTCGTCGTTCACTTCACGGTCGATCAGGAGGTCCTGCCGTTCGATGTGCCGCTGAGCGCCGTCGCGCCTCTCGGTTCTCTGATCTACAGAGGGGAGATGACAGGGGCCTGGAACGTGGCAGGCGATGAGGATGCCTTCGCAGTGAGCCTGGACGCCGGTCAAATACTCTCCCTGTGGCTCGATGCACAGTTCATTACGGGTCAGTGCCGCGTCGAGGTTTTCGGTCCGGATGGCAGCTCTCTGGGGGCGGCGGCGTCCACTTCGACGTGGCAGGACGTGTATCTATTGAATGTGCCGATCATCGAGGCCGGGGAGTATCGAATCGAAGTCGGCAGCATTGAGGGGATGGGCACGTACTCTGTGGAACTGGCCGTGAACGCGGCGCTGGAAGAAGAGACGCTGGGCGGCAGCGGCAACGACGACTTGGGCACGGCGCAGAGCCTGGACCCCGCGTTCATCGGCCTTGGCAACGGCGCCGCTCGTTCGGGGTTGCTGGGAACGGCAAATGGGGCCGGGACCGCGGACTTCTACAGTCTGAACCTGGCAGCCGGCGAGGTGGTGACCGTCCTTCTGACGAACCTCAGTGGCGTCGAGACGGACATCGCGCTGCTGGATGAATCGGGAACCGTGCTGGCGCTCGGGCTCGACGGGGCGTTGAATGTCGGCGCCGGCATTGAGCAGTTCATCGCCGCCGGCGGCATCTACTACCTGCGGGTCACCGGCACAGGAGAATACTCGGTCCTGGTGACGCGCGGCATTGACTTCGAGATGTTCGCCTACGTCGAGGACTTCGAGCAGGGGGCCGGCAGTGAATGGTCGAGCACAGTGACGGACAACTCGGTGGCGGCGTTCACCCGGTTTCTGGGCCGGTTCGGCAACAACTCAACGACGCTGACATTGCCGACGGTGATTGGTCGGGCCTACACGCTGCAATTCGACCTGATGATCATCGATAGCTGGGACGGCAACAACGGGGATTACTTCAATATCGACGTCGACGGAGTCCAGAGATTCCATCACACGTTCAGCCAATTTGGCGGTGCGCAGACCTATCCCGGCACTCCGACGATCGGCGGCCAGAACTACGGCTGGAGCGGGTGGAACGATGCCATCTATCGGCAGATCAGTCTTGCGTTCGTCGCGGCGACAAGCTCCACACAGATTCGTTTCTACGGCAGCGGCCTGCAGGAACTCGACGATGAATCGTGGGGGCTGGACAATGTCAGCGTGCGTCCGGGTGGTCAGGCGGTGGATGCCGCGTCGGTTCAGGACATCGGCCTGACCGGCCACGTCCTGGGCTACTACGGTCTGGGAGCGGACGAGTTTACTTTCGCCGCGCGGGCGGGCGATACCGTAGAGATCTTCACAACGACGCCCGGGGACGGCGTGGGAGAACCGGGGAACGTGTTGGATCCCTACCTGCAGGTGTACAACCCGGCGGGCTTGCTGGGGTGGGTCGATGACAACAGCGGTCCCCAGGACGACGGCCGCAACGCGGGAATCGCGTTCGTCGTACCGGAGGGTGGCGACGGGCTGTACCTGATCCGACTTCTGGGCGTCGGCATGGGCGAGTATACGGTGAGTGTCTTGGGCCATACAGGGTCGCTCTGGTCGCCTCCGGCCGTGGCAGCTACGATGCCGGTCGAAGGCACGCGCCTGGCCGGGCCGCCGGTGCATGTGGATCTGCGCTTCTCGGAGGCGCTGCGGATCGATGGCCTCGCGGCCGCCGACCTGACGATCGACGGCGGCGCATTGGTGACCGCTGTGGAGGTGTTGGACGGTCGGACCGTGCGGTTCCTGCTCGACGTGCCGGATGTGGCCGGCACCTATGCCTACACACTTGCCGCCGGGGCGGTGCAGGATCTCCAGGGTCTGGCCAACGAAACGTACACGGGCACGTTCCTGTTGGACAAGACGGGCCCGCGGGTTATCGGCCAGACGCCTGTTCTGCAGGCTTCCGCGCCGTTCACGCAGATGAAGTTTGTCTTCGACGAAGCGATCGATGGTCTGAGCTTCACCACGAGCGACATTACGCAGTTCCGTGGCCCAAGCGGCGCTGATTTGCGGACACACCTGACCTCCGTGACAGTTTCCGGCAGCGAAGCGACCGTCAGCTTCAACGGCCAGATCACCCAAGGTACGTATATTCTGCAGTTCGGGCCACACATCGCTGACATCGTCGGCAACGAGATGGATCAGAATCAGGATGGGATCGCAGGTGGAACGCTCGATTATTACATCGCTACGGTCAATCTCCAGGCGGCCGACCTCACCGTGGAGAGTCTGGACGTTCCGGACGCCGGGGTCTTCGGCGCCATGCTGACCCTTTCCTGGACGGTGCGAAATGCCGGCAGCGATCCGGCGATCGAAGGCTGGAGAGATCAGGTCTGGTTGTCGACCGATGCCGTGCTCGGCGGGGACGACATCGCCTTGTTGACCACGCCGGCACTGCCGCCGGACGGGACTGTCCCCCTGGGGGTCGCTGCGTCTTATACCCAGACCGTCGACGTGACTCTGCCGCTGACCAGTTCCCTGTTGAGCGGAATCTATTATCTCATTGTGAAGACCGATGCCCTGGCCCAGCAGGCGGAGAACAACGAGAACAACAACATCAATATCGAGTCCATTGCACTGGCCGTGCCGCCGCTGCCGGATCTGATCGTCAGCGGCATTGACGCTCCCATCGAGGGGCTCTCGGGACAGGTGATCCAGTACTCCTGGACGGTACGGAACCAGGGCACCCAGGACGCCACGGGCACTTGGTACGACCGTGTTTGGCTCTCGACGGATGCCGTCCAGAGCTCGGACGATCTGCATCTGGGGGACTTCTCGTTCGCCGGAACGATCCCCGCGGGCGAGTCCGTCACCCGCACGCAGACGTACACGCTTCCGGTCGCGATGGAGGGGAATCGCTGGTTCATCGTCAAGACGGACGCGGGGAATCAGCTGTTCGAGCACGCCGGCGACGGCAACAACCTCGGGGTGGATGACCAGCCGATGGAGGTGCGGTTGTCCCCGTTCCCGAACCTGACGGTAAGCAATGTCCTCCCGCCCGCCGAGGGGTTCTCCAGCCAGCAGGCGGTGGTCGAGTGGATGGTGACGAACGTGGGGACGGGTCCGACCAGTGCCGCGGTATGGTACGATCGGGTGTGGCTGTCCCGGGACAGCGTGCCGGATGATGACGACATGCACATGGGCGACGTCCCGAACCCCAGCTACCTGGCGGCGGGCGACAGCTACGTGAGCAGTCTGACGGTGACGCTCCCGCAGGGCATCCAGGGCGACTTCTGGTTCATTATCCAGACCGATGCCTACGGCCAGGTCTATGAACACAACAAGGAAGGAGACAACGTGGGGGTGGAGGAGGCCACCCACGTCACCCTGACGCCCCCACCGGATTTGCAGGTGGCGACGATCAGCGCGCCGAATCAGGCGTTCTCCAACCAGGTGGTGACGGTCGGCTGGACGGTGGTCAACGACGAGACCACGGCCGGCGCGGGTGGCAGAACGCTCCAGAGCGGCTGGTACGACAGCGTCTATCTGTCCGCCGGCACGAGTCTGGGCTCGGGCAGCCCGATCTTCATGGGCGAGCGGTGGCACAGCGGTGCCCTCGATGCAGGCGAGAGTTATACCGATAGCCTGAACGTCACCATTCCCGTGGCCATCGAGGGGCCGTACTACTTCATTGTCCTGACGGATCGATACAACCACGTCTTTGAACACATTTTCGAAGGGAACAACGAGCAGGTCCGCCGAGATGAATTCGAGCAGCCGCGCTCCACCAATATCACGTTGACGCCTCCTGATCTCGAGGTGGAGTACGTCGAGGCGCCGAGCAGCGCCGAGGCCGGCCATGCGATGACGATTCACTACCAGGTCGTCAACTACGGCGTGGCCGCCACCCCGAACAGCGCCTGGACGGATGCCTACTATCTGTCCACGGATACGGTTCTCGATGTCAATGCCGACCTTCGTCTCGGCAGCCTGACGCATTATGGCGTGCTGAACGTCCTGGGGTCCAGCAATGATTCGTACACGCAGACGGTGACATATACGCTGCCGAACGGGCTCCAAGGGGACTTCTACGTGCTGGTCCTGACGGATGTCGGGAACGTGGTGTTCGAGGGACGTGCGGGGGACCTGGGCGAGAACAACAACGTGACCGCCAGCGCCGCGCCGGTGCACGTGGTCTCCAATCCTCCGGATCTGGTCATCGTTGCGGACAGCTTCACGCCTTGGTTGACCGCGGCCGCGGGCAGCTTCCTGCGGGCCACCTGGGGTGTCGCCAACCAGGGGACCGGAGCGACGGTGGGCGGCACCTGGAAGTGCAAGATCTACGCCTCCACAGATGCCGTTCGGAGTGCCGACGACCGGTTGCTGGCCACCTTTGTCCGCAGCGGCGATCTCGCCGCGGGCGCCTCGTACATGGCCATCGACAAGATCGTGGACATCCCCATCGATTTGAGCGGCACGATCTATCTCTGGGTCCGCACGGACGCCGATGGGCAGGTGTATGAGGGCGCCAACGAGAACAATAACGATTCGAACGTCGTGCCCGTAACGATCGTGCAGGAGCTTGCCGATCTGCAGGTAGCGTCGGTGAGTTGGACCGAGGGCACCCTGAAAGCGGGCGATACGATCCAGGTTACCTGGACGGTGCAGAACGGCGGGACCGGGCGCACCAATACCCTGAATTGGCGGGACCGAATCTATCTGTCGTCCGACACCGTTCTGGGCAACGGCGATGACGTCCAGCTTGGCAGCGTGACGCACGGGGGCCCGTTGGATGCCGGCGAGACGCGTACGCTGACGGCGGCCGTGCAGATTCCCCTCTCGGCCGTCGGGCAGTACTACCTGGGAGTCTACACGGATGCGGACGGGCAGGTCTTCGAAGGTCCGCTGGAGGGCAACAACGTCCGCGTGCGAAGCCTGGCGGCCGATCCGGCCGATCCGGGCGGTCCGGTCGAACCTTCCGATCCGGGCCCGATCCAGCCGCCGCCGCCGGGACGCGTGGTTGTTCCGGAGTTGGTGCTGGTGAGCGTGGATGCCCCCAGCGAGGCGTACAGCGGCCAGGTCTTCCAACTCAATTGGACGGTCCGCAACGATGGGGATACCGTCGATGGCAGTTGGTACGATCAAGTTTATCTGTCGTTGGATCAGATCTATGATGCCAATGCGGATATCTCGCTGGGCAACCATTGGCGTGTCGGCGGGCTGGCCAACGGCGCGAGCTACACGGCGACCGCGAACTTCACCGTGCCCCGCGGACTGGCGGGTCCGTTCTACGTGTTCGTCGTGGCCGATCGCGGCAACTACCAGCACGAGCCGAACGAATTGAATAACGCCAACTACGACCGCTCGTCCATGACGGTGAGTCTGGTGCCGCCGGCCGATCTGGTGGTGGGGCTGATTACCGTGCCGGCCAATGCCGCGCCCGGCGTCAGCGCGACGATCACCTATTCGGTCATGAACCAGGGTGACGACGCGGCGTTGGGAAGCTGGTACGACTCGATCTACCTGTCGGCGGACGATCAATGGAGCATTGACGACGCGCTGTTCGGTCGCGTCTTCCATAGCGGCAACGTCGCGGGCCACAGCGCTTACAGCCACACGCTGACGGCGCCGTTGCCGGGCGTCGTACCGGCGGATTACCACATTATCATCCGCAGCGACATTCGCAACCACATCCCCGAGAGCGACGAGACGAACAACATCGGCGCTTCGCTGGACCAGGTGGCCGTCGACGCGCAACTTCTGGAGCTCGGCGTGCCCCAGAGCGGCACGCTGGCCCAAGGACAGTCGGTCTACTACAAGACGGTCGAGCTCGCCGGCGGAGAGACCCTGCGGGTGACCTTCGACGGGACGGACGATGCCTTCAGTGAGTTGTACGTGCGTCGCGACGGCATGCCGTCGCGAAATCAGTTCGATTTCGCGGCGAACCAGCCGTTCGTTTCGGACCAGCAGATCATCGTGCCGATCCAGGAAACCGGCGTCTACTACATTCTGGCTTACGGCACGGTCGCCACCGGCGCCGCGGGATACACGATCGGCGCGGAAATCGTCCCGTTCTCAATCGAGAAGGTGGAAGCGCAGCAGGTAGGTAATGCCGGCGATGCGACGGTGAAAGTCTCCGGCGCTCGCTTCACCGCGGGCACGGTGTTCTACCTGGTGGACGAGAGCCTCGGCATCCTTCCGGCCGACCACGCCTACATTCAGGATTCCGCTGTCGCGTTCGTCACGTTCGACCTGTTCCAGACGCCGGTGGGTGTCTACGGCGTCGGTGCCTCCGATGCGGGCACCGGCGCGGAGACGCTGCTGGAGGACGCGCTGACCATCGTCGCGGGCGACGGATACCACATCGATACGCAGGGCAATGGACCGACCACGGTGCGCGCGGATCGCAACTGCCGCTTCGAGATCTACTTCGGCAACAACGGCGACGCGGACGCCATGGCGCCGCTGTTGCTGGTGACCAGCCCGATCGGCACGCCCGTCGGCCTGGAACGTGGTGAACTCTACTCCGGCGTGCCGTTGCACATCCTGGGCACGCCGCAGGAGGGCCCGCTGGACATCCTGCGCCCCGGCGCCCTCAATAGCGTCTCCATCTACTTCCGCAGCGGCAGTGCTGCGCAAGGCGTGAATATCCAGGTCGTCCCCATGACGCACGACGACTCGACCGTGATCACGCCGGACGAGTGGGAGCAGATCAAGCTCGCCGTCAAGCCGGCGTCGGTCTCCCTGGACGACTGGAACGCCTTCTGGGCGAACATCCCGTCGCGGGTCGGCCCGACCTGGGGCCACTACGTGCGTTTCCTCAATCGCCTGGCGGTCGAGCTGTCCGTCCCCGACGCACCCGTGCGCGACGTGCGGGCGATGTTCGGAACGCTGTACAGCCAGAATCCGAACTACCTGCCTTCGGTAACACTCTCAGGTACGCTTCTGAATGCGGCCGGCCTGACGCCGCTGGCGGAGGTCGGACTGGCTGCGTACCGCGTTGCGGATGGTAGAAACGAATTGTCTTCCCTCACAGCGACCGGAAGTGATGGCACATATACAATCGCAGGCCTGACCGCAGGTGACTACCAGATTGTGCTGGGCTCAACCCCGTACGCTGTAGCTGACGAGGTACTCTATCGATACGATTTCGTGTTTGATATGGATCGGGATGGTGTTGCGGACGACGCAGGTCCGGTCTATTCCCTCGATGGTGCCACTGACCGTGGCGGTATCACCTTGTACGCGATGGAGAAGCCTGCCGAATCGCAGGCTCTCGATGAGAGAGCGCCATCCTTGGCTACGGATAGCCAGGGGCATCTCCACCTGCTGTGGCTGCGCGAGGGTCAATTCTGGCATGCCGTCAATGAGGGTAGCGGATGGACCTGTGCCCAGCCGTTGCCCGGAGCCTATGGCGGGGACGGGCAACTCGTTGTTGATCCTCTACTCATCGATGGGACCACCGAAGGGCTCATTGCCGCTTGGTCTAGTGGCAGCGGGAATGAGGCGGAGATCTACTATAACATTGGGAAACGGCAAGACGACGGCACTTATGCCTGGACGTTGCCGGTCGCCCTCACGGAGAACACGGTGTTCGACGGGCGCTATTCGCTGGGGGTTGGCGCAGATGGCGATCCTGTCTTCGTCATGCAGCGACGAGACGCATCCATTGAGGATGACCTGGATCTCTACGGCAGGAAGGTAAGCATCGATGGAATGAGCTTCATCAGTGCCTTTGTCACGGAAACGGAGGCATTTGAGGACCTGCTTACCAGTTTGAGCGACCAGGAACTCGAGGCTCTCGGCATTCATCGAATCCGGTTCGCCATCGACACTGGCAGCAAGAGCTTTGCCGGCGTCATGCTCAGGGGGCAAGCACGCGTCGATGCACAGGGCCAGATTGACTGCACACTGATCCTCAAAGGAAATGGAGCATTTAGGGTAGAGTTCGGAGTCAAGAGCTGCAAGGTAGAGCTCGAGTTGCGGGTGGGTGGAGACTGGCGCTATGTTGCCAACAAGGACTCCTGCGTCTACGAGTTCAAGAACGGGCGGCTGAACATCACGGGCTCGGCCGCCGTTACCTTCCCACTTACTTGGATTCCTCTGATAGGAGCCGCTCTTGAAGCGGCGGGTGTTCGGGGGCGGGTGGAAGTGGCCGGCGGTGGCAACCTCATCTGGGATGCCGGATCCAGCTTCCCGGGTTGGTGGTCGCATGCAACGGTGTCGTTGCGCTTCGGCGTGGGCGCCAATTGGGACAAAGAAATGAACATCCCGTGGATCGGCGACGCCAAGGTCACCGGGCGCGTGATTGGCAGCGTCAACGGCAAGATCGATTCGAACGGCATCGGATTTGGCAACCCCGCAGGTTCCATCTCCCTGCTGTTCCGCCTCCAGTGGACGTGGTGGGGCGGAAAGAAAGGCTTCATTGAGTACACGTATACATGGCCAAGTTCAGACATAGCGCCGACCGGCGTCGACGGTTTGGACGGAATATTTCCATCCGACGAGTTCTTCGACGTCACAGTTATCTATGGGATCGATGACGAGGTGGACACCGGTACGTTCAATGACTACACGGGTCCTGGCGAACTCAATCTCACCCTGAATCTCTACGACGAGGGTGCGCCTGTCATTGCTGAGGACCTTTTGGGAGTCCTCTTCGCAGCCTGGACAGACCAGACTGGCGTGGTGGTTTCTCGATACGATTCCTCTGCGGAGAGGTGGGAGACACCCGCCGTAGTCCCCGGCAGCGACGGTTCCGCAGCCAGGAACTTGGCGTTTACCTTCGATGGCAACGGCGACGGCATCCTGGTCTGGAACTACCTGGATGTCGCTTCACTCACATCCGCGAGTACGTCCGAGGAGATCAAGGCTGTGCTGGACGGCGGCGGAGACCTGGTCTTCTCACGCTATGACGCTACCACCGGAGCGTGGATGTCACCAAGTTCTCTGGCTGTGTTGACCGGAACCGAAGAAGGAACGAAGCTATGGCGGCTGCCTTCTGGCGACGTTGTGGCGGTATGGCTCAGCCGCTTTGCCGGTAGTCCGGAAGGTCAGATCCGTGCGGCGCTCTGGAATGCGGACGCCGGATCGTGGAGTGTGCCGCGGGATGTCGCCGCCGGTCTCATTGTGGACACGCCGTCGGTGGCGGATGTCGATGACGCGCCGGTCATTGTGTGGTCCGTCGGAACTGCCGGTGATCTTGGTTCAGTGCAGGGCCCGGCGTCCCTGTGGTCGGCCAGTTGGGATGGTATGGACTGGAGCGAACCAGCGCCTCTGGCCTATGCTCTTGCTGAGTCGCTGGCCGCCGAATTGTCTGCGGCCGCTGCAACGGAACGCTCAGACGACGCGGAACTGTTTGCGAATGGTATTCCATTGCCGCCTGTGCCCGACCACTGCTGTAAGTGTACCAAGTGGGAGACGGAATACCACGGGACCGATCAAGGCTGTGGTTTCACGACCGAGATTGATAGTGAGAAATGTAAGAAGATCATCACCTACAAGCCGTGCATCCCGCCGCCGGCGGATCCGAACGATATCGTCGGTCCGCAGGGCTACGGCGATGAGCACTGGGTGCCCGCCGCGGAGACGCTGAACTACATCATCCATTTCGAGAACGATCCGGAACTGGCCCAGGCGGCCGCCCAGAAGATCGTCATTACCCAGCAACTGGACGACGACCTGGACTATCGCACGTTCCGCGTGGGCGACTTCGGCTTTGGCGGGCTGGTATTCGAGGCGCCGGACAACCAGGCGTTCTACAGCACGCGACTGGACCTTGTGGAAGACCGCGGCTACTACGTGGACGTGACTGCGGGCATCGACATCTCCACAGGCGAGGCCTTCTGGACGCTCACGACCATCGATCCGGCCACCGGGGAGCAGCCGCTGGAGCCGGATGTCGGTCTGCTGCCGATCAACGATGAGAGCGGGGCCGGCGAGGGCTTCGTGAGTTACTCGGTCCGAGCCAAGAGCGCCGCCGTCACGGGCGACGTGGTCGACGCCCAAGCCCGCATCGTGTTCGACACGGAGGCGCCCATCGATACGCCGCCGATTTTCAATACGCTGGACGCGGGGACGCCGGGCAGCCAGGTGGGCGCCTTGCCCGTGGTGACGGACGATACGACGTTCCTGGTCTCGTGGTCGGGCGCGGATGACGAGGGTGGCTCTGGCTTGGGCGGCTTCAACGTCTATGTCTCCGTCAATGACGGGCCCTACAGCCTGTGGCTGGCGGACACGATTCTCACCGAGGCCTCGTACGCCGGCGCCCTCGGGCAGATTTACCGATTCTACAGCCGGACGCGGGACAACGCCGGCAACGTGGAGGCCGCGCCGGAGGGTGCGGATGCGGTGACGACGACGCCCGGCGGGATCGGAACGATCGGCGACCTCGTCTGGTTGGATACGAACGCCAATGGCGTCCAGGACGAGGGAGAGGGCGGGTTCGCCGGGGTGACCGTGACGCTGTTCTCCGCGGACGGCACGGAACTTGGCAGTGTGACGACCGGCTCCGACGGAATCTACAGTTTCACCGATCTGGATATCAGTGGGGAGTACTACCTGGAATTCCAGACGCCCGCGGGTCACGCCTTGACGGCGGGCGATCAGGGTGCGGATGACACCCTGGACAGCGATCCTGCGATGGACACCGGGCGGACCGTTACCTTTACGATTGTCAGCGGCGACAACCTTGGGTGGGATACGGGCGTGGTGGTGCTGGGCTCCATCGGCGGCGTCCTCTGGAACGATCTCGACGCCGACGGCCAGAAGGATGACGGCGAGCCGGTCTTGAGCGGCTGGACCGTGTACATCGACGCCAACGGCAGCGGCGGCTTCGAAGAAGGACAGGATCCGTCCTGCACGACCGGCGCGGACGGCCGCTACGTCTTCCAGGACCTGCGCTCGGGCACCTACATCATCCGGGAAATCATGGCGGAGGGCTGGATTCAGACCTATCCCGGCAGCAGCGGAGCCACCGGAGTCGACGGCGACTTGGTTCAGGATGCGGCGTATGACTACACAGGCTCCGCGATTGAGATCTTCCTGCCCGGAGAAACGGTGATGGCCCCCGAGGTCCAGGCGGCCCTGGGCTTGATCCGGCTCGACGCCTTCCGGGCGGACTCACGGTTCAGCGGGATCGATGGGCGGGGCTGCTCGGTGGTCGTTATCGACACCGGCATCGATCTGGACCACTCTTTCTTTGGCCCGGACGGCGACGGCGACGGGGTCGCCGACCGCATCGTGTACCAGTACGACTTCGCCGACGACGACAGCGATGCCAGCGACTTCAGCGGTCACGGCTCGCACGTGACCAGCACGATCGCCTCCGGCGATGCGACCTACGGCGGCGTCGCTCCCGAGGTGGACATTATCCACCTGAAGGTCTTCACGGATGGCGGTCGTGGGTACTTCTCCTATGCCGAGCGTGCGCTGCAATGGGTGATCCAGCATGCAGCGGACTACAACATCGTCGCGATCAACCTATCCTTCGGCGACGGCTCGAACTGGCAGGATGCTGCCGGCCGATATGGTATCGGCGACGAGTTGGCGACCCTGGCGGCGATGGGGATCATCACGGTCTCGGCGGCAGGCAACGGCTTTGGCCTCTTTGACAGCGCCCCCGGCATTGCCTACCCGGCAGCGGACCCGAACGTGCTTGCTGTCGGAGCCGTCTGGGATTCCGACCGGAGCGGTCCGTGGTCCTTCTCGGGTTCAGGCACCGATTATACCACCGGCCCCGACCGCATCGCCAGCTTCTCGCAGCGGCACGGGGATCTGCTGGATGCCTTTGCTCCGGGCGCGCTGATCGCCGGCGCGAATGCCCAGGGTGGCGTGGCGACGATGCACGGCACGAGCATGGCGGCTCCGTTCGTCACGGGTGCGGCTGTAGTGGCGCAACAAATCGCCATGGCACATCTCGGGCGTCCGCTCACCCCGCAGGAGTTTGCCGGTCTGCTGCGCAGCAGTGGCGCACTGATCTATGACGGTGACGACGAGCAGGATAGCGTGGCCAATACGCATCTGGTGTTCCCGCGGCTGGACATGCTGGCGCTGGCCGAGGCGATTCTGACATTCGATTCCTCCAGCGATCCGGGCGATGGCGAAGACTCCCCGGGTGAAGGGGATGGCTCCACGGGCCCGATGGACGGAATCCCGTTCTCGCACAGCATCGAGTTGTCCCCCGGGCAGGTGCGGGACGACGCGGACTTCGGCAACCGGCCGCCCAACACGGCTCCGGAGGTCGACGCGGGCGGGGATGTCGGCCTCAATGAGGGGGACGTTCTCAGCCGCACGGGATCGTTCACCGACCCGGATGCCTGGGATAGCTGGACGGCTACCGTGGATTATGGCGAGGGCGCCGGTTCGGTCGCGCTGACGCTCGGCGTGGATAAGACGTTCGAACTGAGCCATCTCTTTGCCGTTCCAGGTCTGTACACGGTGACCGTGACGGTCAGTGATGAGGAAGGGGCTGTGGATACCGCCACATTTGAAGTGACGGTCAGCAATGTGGCTCCGACGGTGGCGGCCGACGGTGCGGTCGTGGCCGTGGACGAGTCCGGAACCGCCTTCAACACGGGGACCTTCAGTGATCCCGGCGTGGGCGCCGTCGCTCTGGATGTGTCCGTTGGTACGATCCTCGATAATGGCGATGGAACGTGGAGTTGGTCGTTCGCGACGAGCGATGGCCCGGCGGAGAGCCAGACGGTCTTCGTCACCGCCACGGACAGCCTGGGAGCCTCCACGCAGACCTCCTTCGATCTGGTCGTCCTCAATCTGGACCCGATGGACATCGCCCTGAGCGGCGATCTCGTGGCGGAGAACCAGCCCGCGGGGACAGCGGTGGGTTCGTTCAGCACGACCGATCCTGGTTTGTGGGACACGCATGAGTATAGTCTCGTGGCAGGGACAGGCGGTGGCGACAACAGCTTCTTCCAGATCGCCGGCGATCAGTTGCGAACGAGCGCGCTGTTTGACTATGAGAGCAGGGACAGCTACAGCATCCGTGTTCGCACGAGCGATGGTGATGGAGGCTCGTACGAGAAGGTCTTCACCATCCGTGTGGTGGATGTCAATGAGGCCCCCTGGGTGGCCCTGGTCAATGTGGTAACCAGCCTCCCGGAGAACACCGATACGGCGACACGGGTCAAAGTGGCGGATATCGTTGTGACGGACGATGCGTCGGGCGCGAACGCCGTGAGCCTCTCGGGAACCGACGCCGGCCTCTTTGAGATCGAAAATGGAATGTTGTACCTGGCGGCCGGGACGGTGCTGGACCATGCGAGCCACCCCGCGTTGACGGTGACGGTGGAAGTGGACGACGTGGATGTGGGGGGTACGCCCGACGACGCCGTGAGTCTGTCAATCGTGGTCACCGACGCGACACCGCCGGAGGCACCTGTCATCACAGGTATCCAGGAAGACAGCGGAATCCCGGGCGATGGTGTTACCAACGATTCCACTCCGGCGATCGCCGGCACGGCTGAGGCAGGGTGCACAATCGAGCTGTACCGGGATGGCAACTCCATTGGGACAGCCACGGCCGATGGTGCGGGCAACTGGATCTTCGACTACACGGGCACGAGTCTTGCCGATGGAGTCTACGACTTCACCGCGCTGGCAGTGGATCCGGCCGGCAACTCCTCTGGCCTTTCGGCGGCTTTCGGTGTGATCGTAGACACGGCGGCGCCTATAGTGACTGTCAACCCGTTGACCACGACAGACACGACCCCACGGCTGACGGGAGTTGTGGACGATCCCTTGGCTGTGGTGCAGGTGACGGTGGGTGGCAGGACCTACGCTGCTGTCAACAACAGCGATGGCACTTGGACTCTGGCGGATAACAGGATCAGTCCTGCTCTGGCGGCTGGTACTTACGATGTGCTGGCCACGGCAACAGATGCAGCAAGCAATACCGGAACCGATGCGGGAACGGGGAAGCTGACAATCCAGTCTCAACAGGGGAGCGTGGATGCCTTGGTAAAGGTATCCTTGGGGTCCAGTCGCTATGATCTTCGGACCAAGCGGACCAGCATCCAGATGACGATCACGAACACATCCCATACCGCCATCGGCGGCCCGCTCTGGGTCGCCATCACGTCCATCAGTGATCCCCGGGTCATCCTGGCGGGCAGCCACGGCATGACGATTGATGGTTACCCATACGTGGATGTGTCGAATCTGCTGGGTGGCAGCGGTCGGCTCGATCCAGGTGGGAGTATCACGGTGTGGCTTGCCTTCAGCAATCCCCTCCGGCGGCGTTTTAATTTCGGTTACAGCATCCGCGGCACGGTACAGCCGGTGGTGGTCGATTCCTTGGTCAACGTCGCTTTGGGGTCCAGCCGCTACGATCTACGGACGGGACGGACGAGCATCCAGATGACGATCAAGAACATCTTCGCCACCGTGATCCAGGGGCCCGTTTGGATCGCGATCAAGTCCATCAGCGATCCCGGCGTAACTCTGGTGGGCGCCAGCGGCACGACGAGTGATGGCTATCTGTACATCGACGTGACGAACCTGCTTGGTGATGGACGCCTGGATTCCGGCGAGAGCATCAGTGTATGGCTGTCGTTCAACAATCCGCTGAGGCGGCGGTTCAGTTTCGGCTATGGCACTCTTGGCATATTCTGAGGGGCCGTGGTTCGGAATGGCGGTGGAAGGGATGGACTGCTGGTCGAGGACAGCCTGTAGGCCGGAGTCGGATTGACGCTGAGATCTGATGGTTCTCCATCTTATCCAGAGGACTATGGAGATGTCGGTTATCGACATCGAAGACTACTGTTTAGGCTTGACAGTGACCGGAGATGCATATAGGTTGTTGTGCAATGTGTCGTCCCTTTGTGGAGCCATGCGGGTGATGACAGTTCGATGGTGTTCCGAGAGCTGTGTTCTCGGGGTGGTCAGAGAGGACCGGAGTGGGGACTCGGCATTTCGATCCCCTATGTAGGAACGGAGGAGAACGATGAGAAAAAGCACTACGAAGTATTGTCGCGGAGAGGACAGTTGGGCCGGAGGCGCCGGGCTGTGGCAGGTTTGTCTGATGTGCCTGGCCGCAGTGTTCATCAGTTTGTCAACGAGTACGCTGGGGTGGGCAGATATCTATCATGTTTCCATTGACCTGTCCGCACTTGGTGGCAGTGGCTTCCGGTTGCTGGCGGACCTCCACTCAACTTTTGGCCCGACGGGATCATCCGTCTGGATGGACAACGTTGTCGTCGGCGCAGTCACAGACGACTTTGAGGGTTTCACGCTAGGCGGTTTCCAGAATGATCTCAATCTGGTCAGGGACCCGGCCACTGTCAGACCTGTTGCGGGAGCCTTCGGCGGTGTAGGCTTGTATGTCATGCAGATCGAGGAAGACCCAGACGTCAGTCCGACCAGCGTCTACAGGGATTATCCTGGCGGCAATACACTGTCCTTCGACCTCGAGACGCGTGCGGGGTCCTCAGGAACCTTCGATGACGAATTTGTCATTTCTATCTTCGATTCGGGCTGGAATCCTCTTCTGGTTGGCCTGAATGGTTTTGGAGATGTGCTGATGGTGACCAGCAGTGGTCTTGAGACCGGCGGTCTGACGGCTGTCCCCGCTCCCGCGGCTTTGCTGCTCGGCCTGGTTGGATTCGGGGCCGGCGGGATCGGACTTCGACGCGGGCGATCGCTCCTGGCCTGACGGGGTTCGGATCCGGGTCATCGCAAGACCATCCTGGGATTCGGGGACGAATGCCGAAGAGTGACCACGACCATGTTTCGACGATGGCGACGCTCGCGCCTGTTCTTTCCCAGAACCTCCATCAAGTGAGAGAGGGGCTCAGGCCGTTTGCCAGCCCCGAACTGAGGATTTTCCACCGTCTCTCCCGTGGTATTCATAGGCCCTAACTTGGTACTGCCACCATACCGACACGGGCACAGCCGCAAGGGAGACGGTGGGATACGGATGCGGTTGAGGCCCATCTATGACTCGCAGACAGATATGCGGCTGAGTTATCGACTCGGCAGCAGGATTCACCCTCTACATACGAAGAGCCATATCTCTGGGGAGGGCGGACATAAGAAATAGGAAACCCAGAGATTTCTCTTGTTGAGCATGTTGGCTTCTGTCGCACCCCTGCGGCTGCACGAAGCCTCGCTCTACCGTCTACCAATGTCTGCTGTCATTCATCATGTTGTTTCCTGCTACCTACGGTTCGTACCGCGTCGAGTCCACGATTTGCCAGCACGCCCGCTGCAATCGCTCGTAGAACCGCTGGTCCCAGCCGGCCTTGTCCAAGTCCGGCGGGCCCAGCACGGTGGCCGGGATCTGATTGTAGCGGTAGATCTGTTCTCTGGTGAGGGCTTCCTGTGTCTGTGATGGCCCAGAGCCCGATACGTAACCGACCAGGAGTCCGCCGTAACTGGACAGGGTGAAAGCGGGTTTCCAGAGCTGGTTCTGGCCATCCTGGTAGACGATTGTGGGCTGCCTGTAGAAGAAGGGAATGCCGTATTGATCCAGCATCCTGCCGATCTGGCGTTCTTGCTCGGATTCATAGCGCGGGTCCAGATCGGTCAACCTGTCCTCAAGTTCTTCCGTCGGGTTTCTCAACTTGCTTCACCTCCTGGGCGATTTGTTTGGCGACGGCGGAGAGCTTCTGCTCGGTCCGCTCGATGATCTCAAGGAGCCTGGTGTTATGATGTTGGAGCCTCTGGGCGGCCTTGAGGTCCTCACAGAGTTCCCTGTCCTCGTACCGGGTTGTATGGGTCTGTGCTCCGGCCGTCAGATTGCGGATGCGCTTCTCATTCTCGGCAACGGCTCTGTCGAGCCGCTCCAAACGGGTCCCGATGCCGATCATCTGCCTGTATTTGGCGGCGAGGTCCGCGGCGGCCTTCTTCCGGGCTGATGCCGGCAGTTCAGGGAATACCTGGCGGGTCTCTTCGAGCCTGGCGATGTGTCCTTTGCGTCCTTGGTAGGCCTTCTGGCGGAGCTGGGCCATTCGCTGCGTGAGGTATCCTTCGGTCGGGAGGAGCCGCTTGATCTGCACCAGGACATCGCTGGCTTGCTCCGGGCGCTCATGAGGGAGCCTGGCCCCATTGCGGAGC
>Ga0068713_1001508_pt1 | contig 29903 bp, 19 predicted proteins | sample MTBAKSrepl2MetaG_FD_62223 | JGI IMG/M metagenome (GOLD analysis project Ga0068713, IMG submission 62223) | Enrichment culture microbial communities om Arthur Kill intertidal strait, New Jersey, USA, that are MTBE-degrading - MTBE-AKS2 (Arthur... | ecosystem: Environmental > Aquatic > Marine >... | reverse complement strand
GGGTTGGGGAGCTATGTGGGAGCTGAAGCAAAAAAAGAGGGCCACGGAATCCCCGCAACCCTCTGTTTTCTTGGTACGCCCAGGAGGATTTGAACCTCCGACTTTTGGATTCGTAGTCCATTTTATACCATTTCTCCATCCTTTAACTAAAAATCACTTGACTTAATTACACTTAATATTTAAGGTGTTTACAAGGTATTGTTGTGCTGTTGAAAATACTTGGTCTTAACGGTAATTCACCCTTTTTTACGCTTCAGGTTAGCTATAGGTTAGCTAAGAGGAGGAAAGCATGTACCGGGAAAAGGCACCGAGAAAGACGAAAGGAGTTTTCATCCGGAGATCAACGGAGACCATGTACCAGGGGGAACCCGATGTCTGTTACGACATCTGCTACAAGAAAGACAGGAAACTCCTGTGGGAAAAAGTAGGGTGGAAATCCGAGGGCTACTCTGAAAAGTTGGCAGAGGACATCCGTTCGGAAAGAATCCGGACCATGCGCCACAGCGAGGAGTTGCCGCAGGAAAAGGCCGCTGTCCCGACGTTCGGAGACGTTTCTACCCGTTATCTTGAGTGGTCCCTGCATAACAAGAAAAGCTACGTCCAGGACGAGAACCGTTACCGCCTCCATTTGAAAGATCGGTTCGAAAAAAAGCGCATGAACGAAATCTCCACGTTCGACCTGGAACGTCTTAAAATGGATCTCCAAAAAAAAGAATACGCTCCACAAACCGCACGCCTCATTCTCCGTCTCATCGGCTCCATCTACACGAAGGCCCGAGAGTGGGGGCTGTACGTCGGAGACTCACCCGTCAAAGCGGTGAAGATGCCGAAGGTTCAAAACGAGCGCACGAGGTACCTCACGGCGGAGGAGGCTCACCTACTTCTGGACGAACTCAAGAAAAACCCGTGGACCAAAGACCACGAGGAGTTGAAAGCTCCCGTATTACACGACATCGTCCTCGTCTCCCTCCTCACCGGCGCCCGGGCCGGCGAAGTGTTCGGTCTCACGGGCCGGGACGTGAACCTCCCCGAGGGGATCGTTTCATTCACCGACACGAAAAACGGAACGTCTCGTCATGTACCGGCACCTGACACCCTCCAGGAGATCTTCCGGGCCAGGATGCCGACGAACCCGTCCAACCATATTTTCACGAGCAAGACCGGCGGAAAAATTAAGGCCATTTCCAATGCTTTTGACAGGGCGGTGGAGCGCCTGGGGTTCAATAAAGGCGCCTCCTCCAGGGACCGGGTTACGTTTCATACCTTGAGGCACACCTGGATCTCCTGGGCCGTCCTCTCAGGAACACCTCTCCGCACCGTCATGGACCTCTCCGGACATAAAAGTTTAGCCATGCTTCAACGATACTCTCACTTGAGTGGTGAGGATCGCCGCCGGGCCACCGGCGCTGTCGAGGGGATATTTAAATCGGCTACGGAGAACGTCGTCTCCATCAGTACGGTGAAGGAGGAAAAATAGCGTGGCAAGGACAATGAAATTTCAGATTACTGCGGATGATGCGAAATCAATGGAACGAAAAAGGAAGCAGGTCATCGAAGATCTTCAGGCCGCTGGCGCCGTTGTTGAAGCAGAATCCAAGATAATTCCCAATTATCCAAACACCGCGTTATTTTTAGTCGACGTATCCGCTTCACTTGGTAAATGTGCCTCATGGGAGAAAGTTCGGAATATTGCTGGGACCCATACATCCCTTCTAACGATTCAAGGCAAAGAGATGTTAATAGAGAAAGGCGAAGCCGGAACCTTCGCCCGTCCTTTAAATTTTCCCACCGACAGGAATACTTTTCGTCTTCGGTGGCGTGTCCTTCTTCGACATGAAGGTTTCCGGGAATATTGTAACCATAACGATACAGACGATATGAAGCACAGCATCGTGTCCGAAATTAAAGAATGGTTGGAGCGGCAAGAATATTACCATGTATGCCATGCAATTTATGGCAATATAAATAAGCTCTCTTTTTGGGAAGCATGGCACCGTTATCAGATTGCATTTTCAATGTACCAAGATAAAGGCCTCAGCGAGATACCAATCTTAGAACTTAAACCAAACACACGGGCACCGGAAGGGCGCTTGAACATTTCGATAAATCCCTCCCTCAATAGGAAAGATATCTCACGGTTTTTCGAAAAGTGCGTTACCAAGAGGCGGAAGCATATCGCCTTGGCCATGGAAACCGATCCGCTCCATGGATATTTCGGCATCACGGAAAAAAGGGTCGACTTCGGAGTAGTGAAAAGGTACCTGGCCGTATGGGATCTGAAGCAAAAATATCCACGAACGTGGCATCTGAAGGCACCGAAAAGATTTCCAGAGGAGTATACGGGAAACCAGGAAAGGAACCGTGAGAAGGCTTACAAAGACCTGGCCCGGGCCAAGAACATCATCGAGTGGGCCATCCGAGGCCGTTTCCCCTGCACGAAGCCCGTTAAGTAACCGGAACACAAATACATTCCACCAGAGGAGGCTGTCCGCCTCCTCTTTTTTTGTCCAAGTTGTGCCATCATAATATCATAATATTTACGGCAAATAGCACCCCTTGTAATTACACATAAGTTATTGTTATTTCTGTAGATTATTCTTGACAAGCAATGAAGAAACGTTTAACTTGGAGGCATCAAGGTATTGGAGGTGAATAGATAGAGATGGAAAAAGCAAAGCTAAATGCCCCAAAAAAGGTCGTGAGTCTCCCGGTCGACAAGAAGCTTGCTTGGACCGAGCTCGAGGTGTCGGCGCTCTTTGGAACGCCCGTAGGAACCTTGCGAAACTGGCGCTCGCAAACGAGGGGGCCGAAGTATTTCAAGGTGGGGGCCAGGGTGTACTACCGCCCTGGGGACACCCAAACGTTTTATTTCTCTTGCCCAGTCTTAACGGTGGATTCCAGGGAGTAACGGATGGGCGAAACAGCCGAGGAAATCCGGAAAAAGGTTCAGAACCGACGCGAAGATGAGCGGTTACGATTCTGTCAGGGCGAAAAGCCTGACCCTCTCGCCTTCCCCGGCGGGATCATGTCCGGCGCCGCCGGCCGGTTCGCGGAAATCTACTCGAATCATCTTGAGCCGCCGCCACAATTTTTCTTTTTCTCCTACCTGACGTGCCTCGGTTCAATCCTGGCCGGCCGGGTGCGCTTAAACTCCGAATTAAAAATCTCTCCCCGCCTTTACGTGCTAATCCTTGGAGAATCCGCCGACGACAGGAAATCAACGGCTATGACGGCCACGGTGGATTTATTTGAGGAAAGCCTAACGGGGTTTCCGGTGGTTCACGGAATTGGGAGCGCCGAAGGCCTTCAAAGGATGTTAAACGAAAAAGAACGGCCTTCATGCTTACTGTTATTTGATGAATTTAGGACGTTCGTTTCGAAATGCCGGGTTGAATCCTCCATCTTATTGAGCGCCGTGAACACGCTTTTTGAATCCACTTCGTTTTCAAATCACACGAAAAATCACTCCATTGACATTAAAAACGCTCACGTTTCGATTTTGGCCGCCTCCACCGTGCAGACATTCGAATCAATCATGGATTCCCATTTTCAGGGAATCGGTTTCGTGAATAGGTTGTTCATTGTCACCGGCCGGGGACACCGACGGTTCGCTTTCCCCTCCCGGATTCCCGAAGCGGAAAAATACACCCTCCGTCGGGAAATCGGGGAAATCCTTTTTCATGCCACGGAACACCCCGTTCTTGACATCGAGCCGGCCGCGCTATGCCGTTTCGAGCGGTGGTACCTGGGGCTTCCACAGAGCCTATATGCGAAACGGCTTGACACTTACGCCATGCGACTAATGCTACTCCTGGCCATGAACGAAAAGGCCGGCGGCGTCACCGACGAAATCGTTTCCCGGGTAATCCGCCTTTGTGATTGGCAATTAACAGTTAGAACATTTCACGACCCGATTGACGCCGATTCCCTCCTGGCGAAGGTGGAGGAACGAATCCGGCGAATCCTGGCCGGCGGAGCAAAGGCGGAACGGGAAATTAAAAACGCTATCAATTATCGGCGTTACGGCCTTTGGATTTACGAGCGGGCAATAAAAAACCTGGCTGGCGCGAAGGAAATCATTCTCCATGATAAAAAATGGCACTTGGCAGAATGAAGGGTGTAGTCATTTTTGTAGTCATCCCAAAATCGGGGTTAAACTTATGAAATCATTTATGATTCGCCATTCTCTTTTAAGGGGGGGGTTATTTTTACCCCCCCTATTACAAGGAAACGGAGTATCGCTAATAATAACATTGCGTTAAAGCCGTTTTTTAGGTGACTACGTTTTTGACAACACTTTTTTGACGGGCAATAAAAATGAACATCGTTGACCTGCTAACTCAAGATGGAATCACCGCACGACGGGCCGCTGGCACGAACGGGGGGGAATACGCCTCCCCTTGTCCGTGGTGCGGGGGTCGGGATCGTTTCCGAATCTGGCCGGAATCCGGACGCTATTGGTGCCGTCAATGCGGCCGAAAGGGGGACGCAATTCAGTACCTCAGGGATAAACGGGGTTTGTCGTTTCAAGAGGCGGCACGGTTGGCCGACAAAGACATGGACCAGGAAACAGGGCGCCGGGAACCCCGCCGGCCGGAACCACGAAAGGCGGCCATACCGCCGGAGGCCTGGACGGAACAGGCCGGGCGATTCGTGGAGGACTCCCGAAAGCGACTCCCCGTAGCCATGCCGTTCTTGACGGGCCGGGGGATCACAGAGGAGACGGCAAAAGTAGCCAAATTAGGCTGGAACCCTGCGGATATTTACGAGCAACGATTAACCTGGGGTTTACCTGAGGAGCATCGCGACGATGGCCGGCCAAGGCAGATTTGGATTCCCTCTGGCCTAGTGATCCCCATGATTCGTGACGGGCGGGTGGTTCGACTGCGCATCCGCCGACCGGAAGGTGAGCCCCGCTTCGTCGTGGTCTCCGGGTCGTTTATGGGGCCGATGCTCTGGACGACGGAAATGCGCCTGGCTGTGGTTGTTGAATCCGAGTTGGACGGCCTTCTGCTGCACCAGGAGACCCGAGGCATGATGAATGTTTTTGCCCTTGGGTCGGCACAAGCCCGGCCGGACGACGCGACGGCGAGATTACTTGAGGAAATGGACATCATTCTTGTCGCCCTGGATTTCGATGAAGCAGGCGGGAAGGAAGCCTGGCAATGGTGGCGGGGAAACTACCCGGAAAAGGTGGTCCGGTGGCCGGTGCCGGATGGCAAGGATCCCGGAGATTATCACCAGAGGGGCGGATCCGTCCAGGAGTGGCTTTCCGTGGGATTCGATGAGGTGATCGAGTGCATGGAGCGGATCGCGATTCAACAGGAATAAGGTAAACGGAAATATTCAGACCCCAAACGCTGCAATCAAAAAGAGCGTGTTGGCAGTAACGTTTGAGGAGGAATACGACATGGCAGGACGTACCATCAGCGTAAGAAAACAGCGAGCTATAACACGGGCACGCGATAAACTATTTCAATACTTGTCAAATCCTGAACATGACCTGATCCCCCGGAGCAAATACTCTGTGGAAATTCTGGGGTATGCGCACAGCCCTCGAGTTTACGACCTGTTCACACCATCCCAGCTTAGCCAAATAGAAAGCGAGGCCCTCAATTTGCGCCGCCAGCAGTATGCGACTAACCTGGCCCGGATCGACCAGGGGCTCATCAAGAGGGCCATCGAGGGCGACCCGGCGGCATGCAAGCTGGCCTATCAAAAATTTGAGAATTGGTCGCCCGGCGAGCGGCGGCAAGTTGATCTGACCAGCGATGTCAAAGTCGCGGTGTTTAAGGAGCTACTGCAAGAAATAGCCGATGCAAACTCCAATTTTCAGGACCTCGCGTTCACACAAACAGGTAAAAAATCATAAAATATAACAGGAGAACGGTGGCTTATGAAAAATGTGAAAGTAAATAAGGAAGCCGGCATTAAGCATCTTACCCCGCTAATGACAGTTCGGGCGCACTGCCTCCAATGCACCGGGGGAGTCTCACCAGAATGCTGTGATGCGAACGATCCCCAATATCATGTCTGCCCCTTTTATCAATACCGTAAGGGCAAGGGACGGCCATCCGTGAAAATATTCCGGAAATTCTGTCTCAACTGCATGGGAGGGTATAGCGATCTTGTCCGAGATTGCGGAACGACGGATTGCCTCTGCTACCCCTACCGAATGGGGTCGAATCCGGCCATGACAGGAAAGAAGGGAGCAAGTCATGAATGGATGCGATCCATATACCCGTCCAAAGGCAGTTTTATCCCAATATCGGACGGCGAATTTGAACGATCTCCCGCCGCCCCTACCTTACCCCTGTCCCGAAGTGAGATGAAAAATATGAGCCCGGAAACTTAAGCTAAAGTCGTGGTCGTCTGTCATATGTTTCGACCGACTACTCGTCGGCCGGGACATGGCAGCATGGACCAGAATATGGGATTACTGGAATACTAACATTATCGAGAACAGAGTGAGGTTACTATGAACGAGAAACAGCTATTTCAAGGCCTTTGTTGTATCACATTCATTTCCTTTATCGTATTCATAATTTCCCTTTTCTCGCTGGCCTATCATTAGAAAGGCAGCGGGACCCAATACGGCAAAACGATCACGGTCCTGAATGCGGAAATCGACAGGACCGGATCCAGCGGACTCGGCCAGATTGTGACGTCAGGGGATGTAAGCGAGAACCTCAAGGTCGTCATGATGTGAGAAATCATTAAGGAAATCTATTCGGCGAGCGGCTTTTCTTCAAAAATACGGGGAGTTGGCCCGTCGGCATCGATTTCCCTATATATGAAATATGCGTTACCTGATAATAAAAGCGATTGCTAAACATTCATTAATAATTTGACAAAAACTCTAAATCCTTTTAAAAAATTGACGCAGTATGGTACGGATTGTCTCATAAATTTCAAGGAAAAGCGCATTACGTGTTTTAATTGTTGGGCAGACAGAGGAGATAACATGAAGACGCGAACGATTGAAGAGATCGAGAAGGTCTTCCGGGAGATAGGCCTGTCCGAGACGACTTGGGGTCGACCGCAGGTGCCCGAACCAGAGGTCGAGGCTGAACCCACACAAGGCGAGCAGATATTCATCCGCATCGAGACGACCACAACGCCCTTGGAGAGGAAGACCGATGCCAACTTGGCATAGCCTACTGAACGAGATAAAGGCACGTGGCAGCACGTTCGATGTTGTCCGTCGGGAACGGTTGAAGGCGCTCGCGGAGAAGACCGGTCGGAACGTCATCATCTACTACTCGGGGTGGCTCCAGAAGCCCAAGATCCCGGGAACGCAGGTCACCGACGCCGACAAGAACGGGTTCATGACCGTTATCCACGGGCTCGACCGTACTAAGGGGCTCGACCTGATCCTCCACACTCCGGGTGGCGAAACGGCTGCCACCGAGTCGCTCGTCGTGTACCTACGGGCCATGTTCGACGACGACATCCGCGCAATAGTCCCTGAGCTGGCCATGTCGGCGGGAACGATGATCGCCTGCGCCGGCAGAGAGATTCTCATGGGAAAACACTCCAGCCTCGGACCCATCGATCCTCAGTTTGGTGGGATGGCGGCCCATGGTGTCGTGGAGGAGTTCAATCGAGCCCACGCCGAGATCAAGGCCGACAAAAGTCGGGTGTTCGTTTGGCAGCCCATCATTGCCAAGTACTCCCCAACCCTGATCGGCGAGTGCGAGAAGGCGATCCAGTGGTCGAATGAAATGGCACGTGAGTGGCTCGTCACCGGCATGTTGAAAAACGACCCAGACCGCGATGCGAAGGCGGCCCGGATCGTCACCGAACTTGGTGATCACGCCCTCACGAAGTCCCACGCACGCCACATCTCGCCAACTCGCTGCAAGGAGATGGGCCTCGTCGTAAGCAGGCTTGAGGATGATCAGGGCCTACAAGACGCTGTTCTCAGTGTTCATCATGCTTGTATTCTGACGCTCGCTGGCACCGGGGCTTTCAAAATCATAGAGAACCATGAGGGCGTCGCTTCGCTTTCCGTCGCACAGCAGGTGATCGTCCAAGGTCCTTCCCAAGTGCCACTTTAATGAACGTGCTGCCCAAAAAAAGCATGCAGTGGATAGCCTCGATGTTATCCTTCGTCTTTTTTTCGATCTGCTGGTCGATCCGGTATTAATCGAGGGTCCTGAATTTACAGGGACCGGAGAAAAGCCCGAAGCTGCCCACTTGCAAGCTCTCTTGCTATCATTGCCCGACGATTTAACTTCTGCGGCCTCTCTATGAAGTCCTTCGGCAGAGGCTTTCTCATTACCTTTGTTGGTCGTCGTTTTTCTGCTCGAAAGGCCACGGTCAGCCGGCATTTTGCCGCCTTCCTTGAGTTTTTCCGCCGCGGGAAGGGTCTCGGTAGGAGTCCCGGCTCCGGCCTCTTTTCCGGGCCTTTATTCTCTGATGTTTTCTTCCGTCACCCCTCCCGTTTCCTGTGTTATGGACCAGTGGACGATTCGATAAGCGAGTGATTCGTTAATTATTGGCAGAAAGTTAACGGATCGACTTTAACTGATTATCCCCTGTATTCGTATAGATAGATCACTTCCCCCAATTCTCTAAAAAAATCTCCTTGATTATTGGTTAAAATTACATCATTATATGCTATGTAGTTAACCTTATAAAGGAGGGATCCACATGAAAAGGGGGGAGAACATAAATCATCCGAAGAAAGGGTCCCGGATCAAGGTTGAGCCGATCCGCGATGTAAAGGATATCCGGGCGACCAAAAAACTACTGGATGGAAACCCGATGTATTCGGCCCTGTTTACGCTTGGCATTAACACAAATCTCCGGGCATCCGATTTACTGCGGATCACGGCCGGCCAGGTCAGAGGCTTAAAGCCCATGGACGAGATCGAGCTCAAGGAGCAGAAAACCGGCAAGACGCGGCGTATCACGCTGAACAAGGCCTCCGTGGAAGCATTGACCAGGCTCCTCGCTTCAAGAAGCTTCGACGACGACACGCCGATCTTCCAGGGCGAGCGGGGAACCCTGACGGTTCCATCGGTAAACCGCCTGGTCAAGTCCTGGTGCAGGACCATCAATCTGAAGGGGAATTATGGGGCTCACACCTTACGAAAGACCTTTGGTTATCAGCAGCGGGTCCGATTCGGGGTGGGGCTCCCGGAGCTCATGGTCTGCTTCAACCACAGCACCCAACGGCAGACCCTTGATTATCTCTGTATCCAGCCAGACGAAGTCCGAAGTGTTTACGCTAACGAGATTTAATTGATATATTAACAGGTTGTGACTTATAACTTTTGTTTACTATTTTAATTCGCTGGTGGTGTCTTCCATATTCCTTTTGGTAGATCGGCTTCACGATTATTTGGCCTATCAATTATTTTTCGAGGAGAAACCTCAGCAAAAGCGATTGAAACTTGCGGCTGACCATGTATATGGAATACTTGCCTGTGAAATTGCTGTCTAAACGGCATATAAAAGCTGCTTCCACTATACTGGCCATTATTAACAACAATAACACCTTGGAACATGTGGTAATGAAGCCCTCCTGACATACGATCAAAGGTTTCCACATCTTGGTTTAACGCGCAGATGATATAAATATCACTTCTCGAGCGAAGATCTGCTGCAAGTTTTAAGTCAGTAGCGTCGTAGCAGACTGATGCGGAGAGAATTAAAGGCCTGTTCTGTTCTTCATTGCTATGCCATTTATACTGAATCAGCCATTGTGCTGGTCTGAATCCAATCGGTGCCGGTGAAAAAATCCTTTCTTGGTCAGTTAGGTTTTTTTTCCCCTGTTCTATTCGACGAACTTGGAAGCCTAAGCCTTCGTTCCATTCTGGAATCATCCAGAGGCAACTATTAATGAGTGGAGAATCCGTATTAAAATCTCTCGGATGGTAGACTTGACCAAATAATACGATGCACTTATTTTTCCGGACAAAGGGAAGGATTAGTGGATCAATATCATTTGGATGGATTGCCAATTCTGGAAAGAGAAGTAAGTCGAGCACTATTCCGTCACCACGTGTCTGCCGTCGATGTGTATCACGCACACGCAGCATTTGGGCAACAGCCTCCATGATTGAAGCTAAATGTGCCCGCTGCCGTGTTCGAAAGGATGCATCGCTTAATAACTCAGGATCGTTTATATTCTCTCCGTAATCATCTGCAGTTGGAATAATTGATTGAACAATCCCAATGCGCAGAGGGCGCTCCCAAGGCTGTTTTGGTTCATTGTTCGGGTAACAGGCCTTCTGTTCCATAAATGTGACTGACGCGACCTTACCTCGTTGACTACGGAGATAAACTAAGCGGTCTTTGATGTATTTCGACAAATCATCGATTGATATCTGCGGTTTCAGAATACCTGATCCTGGCCACCTAAGCAGCTCAAATAAAATTGTTTCTGTAAAAGAAGAGAGGGGTAACCACGGAGGGCCGAAAGCATTTCTACCTTGAAAACTTGCATATTTTTTTTGCTCCCAATGAGAAGTAGGTCTCTGGTATCTTAACTGATTGGATTTATTTCTTAGATTGACGTTATTAAAAAAGTCTGTTGATCCGCGAAGTACATATCTAAGTAAAAGACCGATCTGGTTTTTTTGTCTTTCTTCAGAAGTCTCACACCAATCTGGTGGCTTAAAAAGATAAGATGCTTTGGCACCTGTCCTTATGAAATCAAAGCTCTCAGGTTTGATTTTGCCGAACTCATATCCATCAGCTGTCGTAACATCACATTTTATATTCCAAGGGGTCACCGTATTCTTGAAAAGTTCAGGATTTGAAAGGAGCCAAGATGATAATTCCAGGAGATTTTCTTCTTCATAAAACGGGTTAATTATCTGCTCAGAAACATCAGCGAGTGTAATTTCGTTCAATAGATTTCTATCGTTTTCTATCCCCAACCTTTGAGCAGTATGCGTCAGTTTTCCGCTGGCATTTCCACGAAAATGCAGCCAAAGATCCCTAGCCACGTTTGGTGATATCCTATCAACCGCAACGAGATATTTATCTGAGAGCCTTGTCATTGATCTTAGAAAATCAAAACCCAAAATGCCATAAGCGCTCTTGGCAATCACAAGAAAGATTGCACGCTGCTCAAGGATTTCAGGAATTTCACCAGATATGAACTTAGCAAGCTTCCAATAATGAGATAAAATCTTTCCGCCTCTGGCTTTATAATCAGCAAATTGTTTCGGAAAAGCATTTCGTGCAGAAAGATACAGGAAAACCTGTTGCATTAAATACCAAGGAAACCGAGCCCCAGGATTTTTTGTGCCCAGATAAGCTGTTATTAGTTCCTGTGCTTCATTAATCAGCTTTTTATGATATTTATCAATTGATATGCTTGCCGGTAGACATTCATCTTCTTGAACAAATCCCGTTTCCGTTGCTCCTGCACGAAATAATTCTGCAAGACAGTAGATTCGGACTTCGCGTCGGGCCCCCTTAAAAGAATTTGATGACCATGCTGGACGTAAGATTTTCAATACTTGTTCGAGATAGTTGCAATCCGGATACAGATCTAAAGCAATGCGGAGTAGCCGAACATTACCGGGATTCCTAACCCAATCTTCTATCAAAAGTGCAGAGAAAAACTTTGCCCTTTCATCAAGTTGAGCCTTTGTAAGTACGAGCTGTTGGGGAAGTACTGACTCGTCATCCTCAATCTCAGATTCAACTCCTTCGGTTAGTTCCTCCGTTCTCGGTTCCTTTTCATCAGCTAAGAGCGGTCGTAGAGAGCGAAATGTTCTACGGAACTTCCCAGCGGCAAAACGAGCAGCGGTGTCATCCCGCATGTCTGGAATGCCAACCAACAAGCCCGAGTCCTCATTTCTATCCTTGTTTAGGTCAGTTGAATACCGTTTTTGAATATGGAAAAATCCTTCAATGGCCCCAATCAATTCTGTTCCATGTAGCATGTCAAAAGTGTTAGAGACTTGACTTTGTATGCGATTTGCTTCTTTGGATTGCATAACCAAAAAGCGCTTTTCTCTCCCCTCTACAGTAACCTCCGTCTTTCCTGTTGAAATTATCAAGCCAGGACTATGTATTTCTAAAAGACTTTGCAACCATTTGACAGTTTGAGATTTTATATCATCTTCCAGTGTGCCTTTGGGTACCCTCATTACGATGCGAAAATCGTCAACATAGTAGCAGATATCCTCAAGAATCAGTTCGCTATGAGGCAATCTTTTACCTAATGCCGCTCGGAGTGCGGTGTCAAAATCAGACAGAACAACATTTGCGAAAAAACCTGCTGCCACCAACCCTTGAGGCAAAGCCACCAAATCAAATCTATCAATATCGTGGTCCTTGGCGTAACGATATGCACGGCCTTTGTCTTGCCATTGCCAATTTAAAACACGGCTAGCAAGCCAAAAGAATGCACCCTCATTAGGGGCTTTCTGAAATTTGCATAGTTTTTGCTGCAAAAGTTCCGGTCGAACGCGGTCATAGAACTTTGAAAGATCACTTTGTATGACAGCCACTTCAAATTCTGTGTTTTTACCTTTAGGTTCAGTAATATATTTTTCAACTATTTTAGGTCTTTGAAGAAATGTCTGGTAATCCTTGAAATACTGACGATATAATTTACTACTTCCCCACGGGTGATAGAGTTTCTTATTGTCTGAAACACAAAAGAGTCTATGACCGTAAGCTATTACTTTTGAGCGATTCTCCGCTTTGTCGACCCGAAGACGTGGATCTCCCATGGCCGTTTCTACTCGGTCAGCCAGACAGAGCATTATTGCAGTTGCAACTACTTGATCAATCAAGTTTAAATGTGCAAGAGGGCGGAGTTTTAGATCAATCTTTTTTTCATCCGGTGCCCAGTTCTCATTTTGATAAATCCATCGCTGGTTTTTTGGTGCAGGCACTAGTTCAAGAGGCTTAGATACCCATTTCTCAGGATCTTGCAATCTCTCTTGAATATCACCTATAAACTGAGGTAATCGAAGTGACTCACAATCAATCCCCAGAGTGTCTGCGTACCAACTATGAGTGCGTAAATATGTTGACGTTTTTTTCCAAGCTTGCATAAGCACACATTCTAGGTGGAGATTATCAATGGTAGGCGTAAGTTGCTGTTTCATTGATTTAACCTTCAATGCATAAATTAAAAGAAATAGCGGTCGCTTTTAGTAAACATTTGCACCCAGAGGGCGTGGCTTTGATTTGTCCTGCCATAAGGGTCGGTCAGTATTCCAGTCTTGCGAATTCAATATTTTTATCTCTTCAATTCAACATATGGCGACAGCAATGAAAATGACTTTATGATGCATTGAACAGAAACCTTAAAATAATATCATTCAGCCCTGATTTAGAGTGCCCCAACATCACTTGACCACATCATTCTTTCCCCATTTCTCTAACACCCTGCTCTGGATGAGAAACTGGATGTGTTTCTGGATTAGGTCCGGAATAGGGCCTCTCTGGATGAGGACGCCCAGTTCGATGTTGCGATTGAAAGCATCATCCGTCAGGTTGGCGCTTGAGATGAGTGCCGCATCATCTACGATGGCGCACTTGGCATGCAGCTTGCCCGGTCTTCCGTAAACATTGCGTTCTCGCTTTTCGATGGGCCAGTAATAAATCTCAGCCTTGCGTTCAATGCTACCGCTGAAGGCATCCAAGGCGCTTTTCGATAGTTGACCCTCCGATTCGTCATCAAATTCCAGCACGAGCCGGATCTTGACGCTCCGATTGGATGCTTCCACCAATGCTTTTTTCAGCCGTTCAATTTTCGCCGCCGCGAAGGTTAGCAAGAGAATGTCTCGCTTCGCATTGAAGATCAGGTCATATAAAACCTGATCAATACGCCGGATCGAGACGACGCCTGTTCCCGGTCCGGTCCAGACCACCTCCGTACTCTGCGATGAGAGATACTTCGCATGAAAATAGGCGGCCGTTTCCAGGCACCAGCCGATCTCCTTCCATGACATGGTATGCCGAGCCAGTTGGATGAAACTTTGCAGGAGGTAATGGAGATCGCGGTTGACCGTCGGCGGAATTTGACAGAATAAATCGTCAACAGAAGCCCCGTCACCCAAACCCTTCAGTCCCATGGAAACCTTCCACAAGTAATCCGCCTGAGCGCGGCGGCAAAGTTCCAACGCCAAGTCAAAAAATCCTGTCTTGTCGGAGTCGTTGATCATCGTAGGTCAAAGAATTCTGTTTCCCTTTCGGCAAACGTGGCAATCAAAGTGCCTCTGTCAAGATAACGGTTTCCACGCTCGCAGGACGTTTCTGGCGAGAAAAGGCAGGCGTGACAGCAGGCAGCGTGGATTCCCCGCCCGTCCGTCGAGGGACGCTGTTCGGCACAGAGGGGGTCCGAGGCACACAGCCGCAAAGTTTCCAGGGCCTGCTGGAGATGCCGGCCCAAAGAGATGGGTTCGCCCAGCGTGATCAGCCCGCCCAGGGTCCCCTCGCTATCCGATGCGGCGGTGTAGATCAACATCCCCGCCATGGGACCATTTGCATTGTCTGGCTTTTTACAGTACAGACGCTCTCGGATGCTAGCAGCCGTATAGCCGCAATCCATAGCGATCTGCCTCATGAGGGCATGTGCCAGGGAATGGAGTAAGATGTAGCGGATGCCAGGAAAACCTTCATGATTGGATTCAATTCTTCTCAACTGCCGCCAGTGGCGATGGGATTCGTGAAATTTGCATTCCAGGTCTCGCACCCTGGGTTTTCCTTCCCAGGCAGTCAGAACCTCCTCCTTCAGGCGGATGAAGAGGCCTTCCCCGCGGACCTCCGACGCAGGTAGCCACGTCGGGTTTTGGCGGGAAAGAGGCGTTTGCCTCCTTTCATCGGACATTTCCGCTTCCGCAAAATCGCCATTCGATTCGATCCGCGTGAAGCCCATCAGAGCCCGGACTTCCCGTATCCGCTCCACGATCACCGTGCCTTCAAAATACTGTTCAAATCCCATGGGAGGGTCCACTAACCGCAGGCTTAGATCCGGCGTCTGCGAGGCTGGTTCGGCCCGGGAGAGGACCTCCCATTCCGGTGTCTTGAGGTCTTCTTCTTCGCTTCCGGCGGGCTGACTATCCCTTTGGCGTTTCGCCTGGATGGTCTCCCAGATCTGTTCCGCCGTGAATCCCGCAAAAACGGGCATCCTTGACGGGGCTGTCGCGTACCGGGTAACGTCTAAAGAAGATACATCTCTAAGATCGGGCCATCGTTCCTCGACAAGGCGCATCAGCCTATCCGTGGCCCGGGGAATGGACAGGGCGGACATGACCAGAGGAAACCATGCATTGGATGCCCCCAAAAGAATCGGCCGGGCTTCTTCCGAGCATTCCTGCTGATCAATTGTTCTCAGGTGTGGATGATGACCAGGACAATGAAACGGCCCAAATTTATCTCGATCGAAGGCTTCTCCCATATTCCGCGGTCTTCCGCATTCCAGACATTTCACCCAAACGTCAGAGGCATCCTCCGAGACACCCTGTTCCTCCATTGTCAGGCGGGCCGGTTTGCAGGGAGTTACCCCCGCATGAACGTATTCGATCCAGGGAAAGTCCGTCAGGTGACCCTCCCGGCAGGCCAGGAGAAAGCGGACGGTCAGGGCCGGGGGATTGTCTGCCTTGGTGCAGCCCGTGTGAACGAATTTCGTCCGTTCAGGTCGGTAACGGTCTTGTTGCAGTTGGAAAACCCCCGAATCCACCGTAGCAAGGGTGTGGCACATTGGGCAGCGCAGCCATCGCGGAAAGGGGGTTACCGGCACTCCTACCGCGGGTGTGGCCGGGTTGGGCAGCATGTCCTCGGAGGAGATCGGCGGCAGATACAAGCGGACAAGTTGGTCGCCCACGCGCCGCTGCAAGGCTGCCAGAAGCCTTTCTTCCATTATTTCTCGGCAGTAGGTGGTGTCCCAGTCGTCCAGCCCCATGACCAGGGCTGACATGTTCGGCAAGTCCAACAGGGCGCCAACCCCGAAAGAAAATATGAGCTGGCTCGGCCTTATTTTTCCAAGTTCATTCATCGTCGTGTATCATCTCCTCATCATTGCGGTTCCCTCTCTGTTCTCAGTCCCGCTGGATTGGGGTTGTAGATCAGTTTGACCGTCCCCTCCACATCCCGCAGGGAGTTCAGGCAGGTAAATAGCTGCCATTGCGTCGGCTCCGGCATCTTCAGCAGCTCGACCACCGCATGGCCTTCTTTGTCATATCCGATGCGATGGTCCGTCGCATTGTGGACCCGGTTCAGCCAGAATTCGCGCCGATTGATCAGCATCTGCTTCACCATTGTTCCCGTCGGAACGTTATCCGTCGCCATTACCGCTCGATGTATGATCCGCTGGAAAACCTCCGGCATCAGAGGCTCAGTGTCCTGAAGTTCCCCAGCCTTCTTGTTCGCATTGAGGCGGTCGTCCCACAGGCGCATCAGGCTGACCAGAACACCGGACAGGCCGCGATCCAAGGCGCGTGGCGCAAAGGGCGTCACTGAAAGGGCTTCCACGTGCTTATAGAAGGTGTCGTGATAGTGATGGAAGGTCTCGTAATGGGAGATGTCGCGGGGTCTTGCCCAGTTATAGACCGTACACACCAGGCCGGGTCCCTGGGCGGATCGCCCGACCCGGCTGGTTGCCTGGATATACTCGGAGGTATTCTTCGGTTGCCCGGCCACGATCATCAGCCCCAGGCGATCGATGTCCACCCCCACGGAGATCATGTTAGTCGCCAGTACGGCATCATAGGGGTAGGGTGTCTGAATCGGTTTTCCGGCCTTTCGGTCCGCCTGTCGCTGTGCTTCCTGGGTCTTGTCGAAGACGGCTTCGAGACGGTCCAGAATCCTCGGGATGTCCGTTCCCGCCTTACGCGAGGTGAGTTCCTCCACTCCACCCAGTCGAAGCAAGCGCCTGGCAAGTCCCCGGTGATCCGCAGAGCGTAAACGGGCACGGATGTCATCCTCCATTAATCTTCGCTGACCGGCCAATTCGCGGATGGAATTGAAGTAACCGACGGCCGTCATCCAAGGGTCGGCGATGTGATCATATTTGTCGTACAGTGCCTGCGCTGCTGCCATGAAAGCCACATAGACCCGGATCAAAACGGCCGGATAGCGGCGGCCGAAGGCACAGATCCCGAGATAACGCCGCCCCGGAAAATCCGGTCCCGGCAACCTTTGCATGGAGAAGAAGTTGTCTTCGATGCTGGTTCCGTTAGGTGGAAATACATCCAGCCTTCGCAGAAAGAGTTTCCTTACTTGATCGTGGGCGCGGCGGACCGTCGCCGTTGAGGCCACGACTTTCGGTCGGACCCTCCGACCATCCACCTCCCAGGTGCAAAGCTCATCAACCGCCGTTTCATACAGGCCGACCATTGACCCCAAGGGGCCGCTGATCAGGTGCAGCTCGTCCTGGATGATAAGATCGGGCGGCCGGAGGGGGCCATGCGGAATGTTTGCCGTTCTTGGCAAAGTGCCCTTCGCTGGGTGGGACTGGGCGTCATCGATCTCCGGCGACAGGAATCCATGCCGCGGGCAGAAGGCGTTGACCCGGCCGAAGAGCATTTGCACCGCTCCCTTCCAGGGCATCTGGGCAAATTTGTCCACCGTGGCAATCAAAAGCGACGGCGGTCGGCGGTAGATCTCCTCATCCACCACCATGACGGGCAAGCCTTCCCGTGGCGCTCGCGCTTCCGAAAATTCGCACTGCCCGAGGGAGTCTCCACAATACGTTACGCAGCGGGCGATATCCCCCGGTGGTTCATAGACATGGATGTTGCTTTGCTTTATTTCCCTGCCGCACCACGGACAGGAGGTCATTTGGTAGGGCGATCCGAAAGCCGGCGGCGGGCCTCCTAGCCGCATCTGGCGAAGCGCTTCTGCTGCCTGTTTCAGCGTGTTGGGTGTTGTCTTGTTTCCTACCCAGAGACCGAGACGGAAGGGGACGGTTCCCCATTTTCCCGTATCTTCCCGGCGGATTGCCTCACAGGCACACAGCAAAGCCGCTGCGCGTTGAAATTGCTGAAGGGTGAGGAGACGAAGAGTGTAGCGCATCAGCACTGCCACGCCCTGATCACCCGGCCTTCCGGTGATGTCCCCCTGCAATCGGCGGAGCGCCAGGACATAGGCCGTCAGTCCCAGGTAGGCCTCCGTCTTTCCGCCCGCCGTGGCGAACCAGAGGAGATCGGCCACAGCTTCCGTTTCGTGACTGCGGTCCGGGTGGTGCAGATCAGTTATGCTCGGCAGATTCAGGAGGATGAAGGCAAGTTGAAAGAGACGCCAACTACGGTTATCGGGTACGTCGATACTCTCCAGGCCTTCTTCCGGCGTCATCTCCTTCTTCCGCACCTTGCGGGCATAGGTGGACCGGATTCGTTGCAGCCACATGGCCTGGTTGGCGAAGCGGAAGGCTTCTTCCGCTCGACTGTCGTTCTCGATGACGCCAATCCCATCCTTGATCCGCTCCCGCATGCGCTGGCAACGCTCCAGCGTCTTCCCGACGGCATCCTGGTGCCTTTCGAGTCCTTCGGTGGGATTGATGAGCTTTGACGCCTCCCGGACAATCCAATCACCGTAGGCCCGTTCCATAACCCGCAGACTGGCCAACAGCTCCGCCTTCGGCATCTCGGCCAAGGATTTCATGTCCCGGACCAGCCCGGCAAGCGAAGCGAATCCATCGTCTTCGGGCGTTGGCGGGACCTGCTGTGCCACCTCCGCTAGGGGAATGAACGAGGTTTCAATGAGAGTGGCCTTTTCCGCATTCGCCTCCGGCAGGGTGACACGAACCGACACACCGTGACCGACGGCAAACTCCAGGTGATGCCTGTATATCATATCGAGTGTTTCAATCTCTTCACGCGTCAGTGGGTCTAGTTTGCCGAGGTCGGTCGAAAGACTCCGGCGTTGGATGAAGATAGGCCTCCCGTCGGGATCAAGGAAGGAGATCTTCGGTTGGAACAACCAAGGTTCATCCTTCAGTTTCTTTTTCTCTTCCTGTTGGTTGATGAGGAAAACCGTCACGATCCAACCGTCCTGCGTTTTACGCATCCGTCCATGGACGACAACCAACGGTTGATTGGGGCAGGGCGCGATGGGGCCAATGGGTCCGTTTTTCAGGGCGATCAACTGCGGCTGTCCGTTGATCTGTCGCCGCTTCCATGCTGTCGCCGGACTGCCGTCCCTCTTCTTCTGGATATCGCTTTGAACCCTTGCATAGCACCCCCATTCCGTCTTGATGAGAATTGCCGTCACCTCTGGATCGACGACGAAGCTCAAGCCCATGGACGACGGAAGCATCGTATTTTTCGTTGGCGCGAGGATGTCGGTCATTCCCACTTCCACGTCGTCCGGCTCTGCCGATGCCAACTGATCCAATTCCCCAGCCTCTATGGAGACAGCTCTGGGTGCTAGGACACCAACAAGATAACGCTCACGGACCCGGGATTCTCTCTGGTCCAGTTCTTCATCGGGGCCTCCGGCAGGGCCAAGAAGGTCGCGGATGACCATGTCCGTCAATTCGTCGCGAATGTCATGGGACGATGGTGGAGACAGGATAGGCAAAGAGGGGGCGTCTGCAACCGTTGGTTGTTGCGTTGCTGTCGTTATGTGCTGATCTTGGGGTGAATCGATCGTCATAATGTCTTCATTCCTTAAAAAGTTCATACTGGTTTGTTTTTTTATCAGAAGAAGCTTTATTTTTCCGTCTTTTTCCAGAGCCTTTTGCGGCTTTCTTTTCATACAGGCCGGCTTTGACTTCTTCCTCATACCGTTCGTGGTTCAGCGTCAGCAGACGATCCAGAACAATTCTCCGAGCAGGTTCGCTGATGGTAAAGCGGATTCCCTGCGTGGTTTTGTGAAAACCGTGGTCGAGATCGAGGTCGGACCAGCCATAGGCAGTGGCGACAGCTTGGTCCATTTCCAAATGCAACTCCCGAAGTCTCACAATATTGAGCGACTTCTCCTTTTGGTCGTGGAACTGATTGTATATCTTCGTCAATCCTATATGCTGTCTCTGCATATCTTGGCGTCGAAGTTCATGGTATTTAGAACCGGTTTCGCTCAAGTTTGTATTTGATAAAGGCATGGGAAAGGTTTCAAAACAATCGGATGGTGTATATCTCAATGTGTCTGCTAAATAACTCCCTCGATCTCTCGCCCACACATTATGGATAGATGATTGAAGCACTGAAAATCCTTGGTAATCTAAGCTCGGGAAGACATTCAATGCATTGGCAAATACTTGATTGGAGTTTACGTGAGCAAAGCAAATATACTTGGCAGTAAACGCGTTTACAAATACTTCTTTTTCTTTCCAAGATGCTTCATAAAGCTCGACGGTTGGTCGACGGAAGATCCACCAGTTTTGACGAAGGCGGGAATCTTTACTCATGGAACGCTCTTCAAATACTCGTTTTTTTAACGCCTCTACCAAATCTGGAACTTTTAATATTACCGATTCTAGAGGTAGTTTTCCAAAATAAACTATCCAGCGACTCGGTAATTGAGTCGGATGTTCACAATAATCATTGGCGTTCAGCAATGGAAACAGGAATGAGGCAGAAGCTGGTTCTCTATCTAACTGTCGATTGACGAAATCTTCATCCACGACAAAACCTTCTCCGTTCCAATCCGAACCACGAAAGTAGAGGTGATGCAAACTGAGAAGCTTCTTAGGATCAGGTGCCATAGCTTGGGGTTTTAACTCAGAGGATATTGCTTGGCAGGTTTTATCATCCAAATGTAGTAAACCATTCCAGCCACCACAACTAAAATGAACTAGAGAAACGTATACATTCGCACTCCCGGGCCATCTCAAAGATTTCCAGGCTCTGTAAATTTTTGTTGTTGAAGTAACAACATCCAGACCAGCTCGCCTGTTGTCTCCTTCTCCTATGCTGTTGGTCACGATTACTCCAGCACAACCTAATGGGTTAGAAAGGGCATGTATTCTCCGCAAGAAGAATACAGATAAGTCCACATTACCTGATGCCTCCGTTGTCTGAACAAATAGATGCCTGGCGTATGGTTGCCCAAGTTGAGCTGCGAAGAGCCTTACTGCACTAAACGGCGGATTTCCTACAAACGCATCAAACCCTCCCCTTGCAAAGATTTCCGGAAATTCCAACAGCCAATGAAACGTAAACCGTCCGTCCAATTGTTCTTTTGCATACGCGATAAGAGCTGATGGATGTTTTTCGTTCTTCACTGTTTCTTCCGATGTAGCATCCATATCTTGTTGAATCAGCCATTGTACTTTTTCCGCCTCACGGGAGCGGGCTTCTTCGTATGTCTTGCCTTTGAATCCCTTAAGTTCCAGAATTATGATGACGTCCGCGATGGCCTTGACCTTCGAAGTTGCCGCTTCGGCCTCTACATGGAGGCGGATCTTTTCAGCAAGTCGGGCGCTTTCGGAAGGCAGGGCTTCCAGTTGCCGCCGCTTGTTCGCTGCTTCTTCCAAATAACGCAAGAGATTCGCCGTGGCAAAGGTGATCTGTTTGACATCGGGACGGAGGCTGAAGTTTTCGATCTGATCCAGTCTGCTGACACCCAGGAGGGAATCGCCGCACTTGAGGGCGTGGTCTAGGAAGGTGAAGGGCCGATCCTTCTGCATCGTCACCAGCCATAGGGAGAGCTTGGCCATCTCGACTGCCATGGAGTTGATGTCCACACCATAGAGGCACCGGTCGGCGACGGCGCGGCGGGCGATGACGAGGCGTTCCTCCGGATCTTTGGGCAACAGGCGCTCGGTGGAATCCCCTGTAGACAATTCTCCGTCTGGAGTAACAACAAAGGAACCAGGGCTGGCCTGTTCGGTGTTCTCCCATGCCTCGGCGAGTCGTTCGGCCAGGTAACGGCAGGATTGTACGAGAAAGGCGCCAGAGCCCATGGTCATGTCGCAAACCCCGAGGGACAGGATCTCCTTGGGAGATCTGAGCTTCCATTGGTCTTTTGACCGGCCTTCATCTGGTCCCTCGTAAACCAGCGGTTCGAGGGTGTGCTGGACGATGGGTTCCGTAAGCGACTTCGGGGTGTAATGTGTCCCTGTGCTGCGACGTGTCTTGCCTTCCGTCACATAGACGCTTTCAGGGAGAATGACAACGGGCATCTCGAAAGAATCCATCCGCAGCAGTCCGGCAAAGGGTTTGATGCGGTCACGTAGCCGGACATCCTGGCCGCAGGCAATAAGGAGCTTCTGGTCGTTGATTTCATCTCTTTGCCCTGAGGCGCGACGCAGGGCCGGCTCCGATCTTTTGGTTTCTCCCTTCAGGTATTCTATTAACGGCTCTTCGCCTTCCAACCGCAACTGCTCCAGCTTCACCAAGGGGATCTCCGGCTCATTGTTTTTGGTTCCCTGCAAGCCGAGGACGGTGGCCACGGCCCGAATGGCTGTGTGGTCGAGGAGACCTTCATAGACATGACCGATCTGCTCGATGTCCAGGGCGCGGAAAGATAGACGCCGTGCTTCCGCAGGGCCACCGCCTGGGACTTTCATCTGTAGGAGTTGGAGAGATTCCAGCAGATGAAGGACGACGCGGTTGTTAATGTTCGGAGGTGTAGCGGGTGATCGCCGCCAGCAGGTTCTTGCTGGTCGCCCTTCTAGGAAGGGGTATCGGTCGGGGTCGAACAGGGTGCCGCCGTAGGCAGGCAGGCGTAGCGTCTCATGGGCGATGCCACCGTAAATTGCTCGAAAGGTCGCCAGAAGCCTGGACCAGGCGTCCATCCTGCGTTCCAGGATCTCCTCGCCATGCTGATCAGCCGCTTCGCGTAACTGTTCGCGCAGGGTAGATGCCGCATAGTTTTCGTCATAGAGAGGCTCTCCAAGGCGGAGCATCCCGCGTTCCTCCGCAGAAAAGAGGAAGACGAGGCGCATCATGACGGTCAGGGCCGCGTCGTAGAGTTCCTTCGGTTCGATATCGTGCAGCAACTGACGCCCCGATTCCTGGTTAGTGCGGTCGAAGGCTTGGACGAGGACCTCCACGGCACGCCGGACCTGAAGCCCCAACTGATCCGTTACTTCCTGCTGATCCTGAGAACTTTCCTTGAGCAGGGATTGAAGGGTGTCGCTCTCCGCGACGCCGAAGAAACGGCGGGCGTGCATGACCGATGAAAAGGCCCGCAGGGTTATGGGCTCCTCCTGCCAGATCCCGGCATACCAAGAGGTATAACCGGAAGTTTCGCCTCTTGGGGCGTAAACAAGCATCCACTGTTCCCCATTGGTGATCATCCCCAGAGTAATATCGACGGCGTGAAGCAGTTCCGTAATCCGTGTGGCGGGAGAGGCCTTCCAGTGTTTGCCCGCGACGGGGCCATCCAGATTCTGTCCCGGAGGATAGACATGAAGGAGCAGGTGGGGGTTGCCTGCCGAAACGTGGCCCGGCGGCGCAACGACAGCGTAATCGGGGCGGAGCACTTCCCCGTATTCAGTCATGTGGGCCTCGACGCCATAGGGAATTGACTGCTTTCCCAGGATCAGGTTCTCGGGAAATTCCAGGAAACGGGAGAGGACAAACCGGACCCATGCCTGATGCCGTCCCGGTGCATTCGGCTTTTCCAGCCATTCCTCGTAGGCAAGGCGGAGTTCCTTCGCTTTTTCCGGCTCCCGCGGGTCCAATCCCAGTGGGAAGACCCGCATCAAGACCGGCATGGAGAGAAACGGGCCGGAAACCTCGATCAGGGAGAGCCATTCAGCATGATGGCGGGTGACGCTCATGGGCGGCTCCCTCTCAATTCCGCGACTGCCCGCTGGGGCACGAGATAGGTGATGGCGACGGGGAAAAGCCGTGCCGAGGGATTTCGGTATCGCGCCCGTAGGTGTTCCGTTTCCTCTTCGATCTCGCCGGGGATCTGTTCCAGGCGTCGCCGTAGTGCATTCACATCTCGTTCCCGCTGTTCCTTCTCTTCGATAAAATCGAAGACAAGCTGAATGGGTCCTTCGTCATTCAATTCCTTCCGGATGGCCCGCTCCAGTTCCCTGAGGACTGCCGTAAACTTTGCCACCTCTGTCTCGGCCCGTTCTCTGAGGATGCTCTCCAGATTTTTCGTTCTTTCGGCCATGCGAACCTCCAGAGCGGAAAGGAGTTGATCCCGATGGCGAGGCCACAGCTCTGCCAGACGATCCTCCACAAAACGGGGGGCCGGTTGGTCCGTCACCGCCGCATAGGCCACTTTGGTTTCTCCCACGTTCATACGGACGAAACGTCCTTCCTTCATTGTTCCTCCGGCCATTATGACCTCCTCATGGATCCGCTGGTTATCCCCGCCCAAGACGACAATCCGGCCGTGGGCGATCACAGCGGGGGCCTGGAGGGCTGAATCGGGAACAAGGTGGGAGCTGACACGATTAATCCTTTTGCCACTGCCCATGGACCAAACCTCGGCACGAAGCAGGCGTAGGCACATCTGGACGATCCGGTGATTCAGGTGGGCAAGCACCACGTCGTCCCGGCCGGTGGCCAGAGTTGTATCAAAGACGATAGGCCTGACTTTGCGGGAGTGGGGGTGCTCCAAGCCCTCTGCGCAGAGCGCCCAACTCCCGGAAAGAGACGGCAGCCGGAAGACGGGGCAGGCCTTTCTTAGGCCTTGCGGATCGGGCCAGATGCCCGGAACTTCCGTTTCGATCAAAGCGGGCTGGCCGGCCAGGGCGAGGCCGGTCTTGACGACGTTTTCGATGTTCTCCGGGGAGAGGCGGAGTTCCTGCTGGGTCTCGTGGAGTTGCCTGTGCAGTTTTTCCAACTGTTTGCGGAGTTCCCGCTCGAACTTGAGCATGCGACGGATCGGTTTGGCATCCTCTTCCGCCTTGTCCGTATCCAGGAGGCGCCGCTTGCCCAGCATTGCCTCTTCCACTTGGGCAGCGATCACTGGACCGACCTTGCCGAGGTCCTCTCGGATGGTCTCAACCTTCCGGACCGCCCGCATGAGAAATTCCAGATCGGCATCAAGGTCGTTCACCGACGCAGTGATCTTGGCCTCGCAGAACCCCCTCCCAACAAAGTGATACACCCGCACCTCACTGGCCTTCTGGCCGTGTCGGTCCACACGACCGTTGCGCTGTTCCATGCGGTTCGGGTTCCAGGGGATCTCGTAATGGATAAGTTTAGAACAATGGTTCTGAAGGTTGACGCCTTCGGAGGCGGCGTCGGTGGCCAGAAGAATGCGGACGGCCGATTCGGCGGGACTTGCCTGGAAAGCCGCCTTTATGCGCTCCCGTTCCTCGCCAGGCATACCCCCGAAGATCATGAGCAGGCGGTCTCCCGTAACGAATCCCTCACGGGCCAGGAGGTCGTAAAGCCACTTCTGGGTGGCCCGGTATTCAGTGAATATAATGACCCGTTCATCTCCCCATTGTTTATTGGGGCGGGTGTGCCGATTCAGCCAGTCAATAAGGGCTTTGGCCTTGCTGTCGGGGCGAACAGAAGCGCCGGCGGCGTATTCAGTTAATTCCCGGAGGAGTCGGGCATCCTCGGATCCGAAGAACGACAGAGCGCCACTCGCAGATTCCACAGCGTCCTGAATGCTGATTTCAGCGTCGTTATCGTCTGCATAATCCTCTTCGGCGGCCTCGATCTGTCGGCGCCAGGATATGGTACCGACAAAGGAGGATTTCGTGCCGGTGACTGAGCGCTGGTGTTTCTCCAAGGTGAGGCCGAAAGCCGCGGGGCAAGAAAAGAGGCGCTTCTTCATAAGCTTAACCACGAATTCGGCTGCGAATTTCTCCGTATTCGTCCGGGTATTTTTCAGGCGGAGCCGGGAATATTCCTGCAAGGCGAGATGGGCACGCTTTTCCGCTTCCGTGTAGGGGACCTCGATATGAAGGACGTCGCGCTTCGCAAAGCGGCGGCTCCCGTCCCAGTAAAGCTCCAACTCCGATTTCATCCGCCGCACCATAACCGCTTCCAGTTGCGCCCGGTCGGGCATGACGGCACGGGCAAAACGCTGGTTGTCGAGGAGTTCAAGGAGGGCGGCGAAACTTTCCTGGTAGCCATTGTGGGGTGTGGCTGACAGGAAGAGCTTGTGCTCGAAGTGGGGTGTGAGGGTTCGGACGGCCAAGGTACGCATGGAATCGGTGGCATACTTGCCCCGGCCAGACGGAGCGACATTATGGGCCTCATCGACGATCATAAGGTCATAGCGTCTGGGGTAGGTCGGCTGGTCGCCCGCGGGCAGGGTTTCCCGGAAAAGACGCAGAGGGCGTTCCCGCTTGAGAAAATCAATGGACGCGATGAGACGCGGGAAATGAGACCACGGATTGACGTGGATGCCCCGCTTCCTGCGAAGCTGGCCGATGGCCTCGCTGTCGATGATCCTGAATTCCAGGCCGAACTTGTCGCGCATCTCCTCCTTCCACTGGACTTGGAGGGAGGAGGGGCAGATGATGAGGACTGTGCGGACTCGGTGGCGAATGATCAACTCTTGAACGACAAGCCCCGCCTCAATGGTTTTTCCCAGACCAACGTCGTCGGCGATGAGAAGATTGACGCGGGGCATGGTGAGGGCACGGACGACCGGGTCGAGCTGGTAGTCGTCAATCTCTATACCGCTTCGGAAAGGGGACTGAAGCTCCCGGTCGTTAGCTTGGGAGACAGCCCCCCAGCGTACGGCATCCAGGAAGGCGTCGAGGACACGAGGTTCGTCGAAGGCCTTTGGTTCGGGAAGGGACGAGCGCTCATGAACGGCCGCGCCCGGCTCAAGATCCCAGATGACCTCGATCTCTTCGCCGAGGGAATCGTCTTCCACCGAGGACAGCTTGACCAGAAGGGAAAGATCATGCTGCTCCAAGCCATCGCCGGGAATCCCTTGGACCTGAACATCAGTGACGACAAACGGCCGCTTACGAACAAGTACGAGCTGGCCTATTTCGGGTTTAGTTGGCATCATTTTTCAATTTGGGAATAAATTAATCGGTTAACCCTTTTATGGCTAAATATGCTAATTACCAAACTCGAAGAAGAAGCTTGTCACGGAAAAGAGTATAACCAGGAACAATGAAAGGATCGCGAATCTTCTCTTCATAGCTGATCCTCGATTGGTGATTAAAATACGTGTCTTGAATAGGTGAAAGGAATCCGGCCTCACCGGCCTTGATACTTCAGCCCCCGGAAATTCGATAGCACACGGGGCCACAACTGTCAAAAGGAATAAGGATGTCCGTCGGATGTGCCGTGGTGGGCAGATTTAGAGGAAGGCGCATGGAGGGCGGTGTAGGTATTGCCTTGGGGGAGTTATTTGCTGGCGACCGCACAGGCGTGGCCGCCAGGGCAACATCGAGCCGTCCCTGTCGTAGTGCGTTCTTGCGGTTCTCGGAAAGGGTGACGATCCGATACAGCGGGCTCGGCTTTTCGCCCCACCTCTTTGGTTGCGTCCGGGCCATCAATATTATTGATCCAGGGGGCTCTGGTAAAGCCAAAGCCCGGGTGCAAGAGCTAATCACTCCGTCCAGGCGATACGGAACCCGTTGCCCGAGTATCTGAGGACGGGCGGGAAAATGTAGCGATCAGCGGAGCGGCAGTACCTGACGTCGCTGTCCCAGCCGCCGCCGCGAATGACACGGCCTTGGCCGGAAGAAGGCCCCTCGGGGTTGGTAACGAAACCGCTCGAATATCGCCCGTACCAATCTCCGCACCATTCCCAGACGTTCCCATACATGTCATACAACCCCCAGGCGTTGGACGCTTTCTGGGCCACCGGGTGTGTCCTACCCCCACTGTTGTTGTCGTACCAGCCCGTACGAGCCAGATCCTCATAATAAGGTCCCGTCGTTCCCGCCCGGCAAGCGTACTCCCACTCCGCCTCCGTGGGAAGACGGTACGTCCCGTTTCCCTCCCGCCGATTAAGCTTCCGGATAAACTCCTGGCAATCACTCCAGGATACTTGCTCCACGGGGCAATTGTCACCACAATTGCTGAAATGGGATGGGTTATTCGGAACTTGAACCTTAACAGGGAACAAACATCCCTGCGTACTTGTCGTTGTTCCCATAGCGGCCTTCCATTGACCCTGGGTTACCTCGGTCGTCTGCAGATAGAAAGGTTTCGTCAAAGTCACTTGATGCTGTGTCTCGTCGCTGTCCCGGCCGGATTCGCTTGACGGGCTACCCATCATGAAGGTACCTGGGGGGATCTGGACGAACTTCATCCCGATGGAGTTCGTGAAGGTCTTCCCACCGGGAGTTGTCCGCCCACCACCCTCCTGGCCGGTAATAACAAACCCCAGGTCGTCAGGCACGAAGGCCCAAAGTGTGGGCGGCGAACACAGAAATAGAAAAATGGCTGGCAAGATTAGCAACACGGACCATGTGTCTTTCAAGAGGCGTCCTTCTCCCGGCAAATACACATCAATCTCCAGTAATAAAAGATGACCTACTTCAGGATCACCTCGTATGGCAGTACCTGTTCCACTATCCGGTCCGCCAGGGCGCTGTATCGGCTGAAAAACTCCGGGACCCCGTAGCTCCCGTCGACAGCGAAGAAGGCCAAGAACCTCACGGGATCCTCGCAATCCACCGGCGTTGCCACCACCATGAAGGCCTCGCTATTCCGGGAATGATCTGGCAGAGTGGCCATCTCAAGAATGATCCCCGAACCTGGGGTAGGGAAGCGGAAGGTGTCGCTGGCACCCATGAAGACCTTTTCGTCCTTCTGGCACCTCGGGTAGAGCATAACTACCCGGTCATCCGCCGTAAAGTTGAAGACCGCCAGGCGGGCTTTTTTAGAGACCGTTGCGGTAATCACGGCCTTGTCCCCCGCGTGAAAGAAATCCCGGTTCAGGGCTGCCTTCAGGCGGAAGGCGGGGTCGATCTTTTTTTCCGGGACCATCACCGTTGCCTCAATGACGACGCCGTAAAGGGGAATGGGTGGGCCCTGATTTTCCCCTTGAAGAGACGAAAGAGGCAGCCAGCTTACCCTTTCTTTCGTGATGAATCCGCGGGTGAAGCACTTCAGGAAGTCCGCCACGAGGGCGCCATCCCGGACAAGTGTCGATCCGAGGACGTGAACCCCTGCCGCCTGTTCCACGGCACTCGCCCGGGCCCGCTGGAGGGCGATGACCTGGCCCTGCTCCGCCGTTATCCCAACGACAGCGGCCTCGCCTTTACCGATGACACCATGATGGACCTCCCCGAAGGCAGTACAAGGAAAGATCGAGAGAAGCACCGTGAGAACGATTATGCCGGCTTTCATCGGAAGCTTACCAGCTCCAAGGACTCCTCCCCGACGATGACGGGGTTCTGCTCCCTGCCACCGAGGCGCCTTGCCAGGTAGGGGACATTATCCTTGAGGTAATCCCGCATCTCGCCCACGGTGATCGTCTTGTTTTTGTTCCTGTCGGCGTCCCCCTGGAGGCCCTTCATGAAGAAGTAGGTGAAGAGGCTGTGGCGCTTGTCGGGATACCATTGGCTTACTTCGCTCTCTCCAGCGCTCGTGAAAATGACGGCCTCCTCCAAGTTCCCCACGGGACTTGCCGTCTTGATCATAGCCGGGCTGATATTCCTGAAAAGAACACCGCCTCCCGAGTCGCCGGAGAAACAGGCGTCGAGAATCACCGTCATCCTGCCGTTTCCGATCTTCTCCCGGACTTTCCCAAGATTTTTGTAGAACGTCTCCAGAGGATAGCCGTTGGAGGCTATGTAGTCCAGGTTGGCGTCCACGGGGACAAGGAAAGCTCCCTTTCCCGCCGGGTCAGGGGCGCCGTGACCTGTATAGTAGACGAACACGTCGGACTTCCCCGCTTTCACATAGTTGTAGAGCTTCCCCCTGTAGTTGTTCCCGGTTCCGAAGATCGTGGCAAGGCTTCCCTGGGTCACATCCTGTTCGTAAATTAGGTTCTTCTCGTCAAAGCCCAGAGTTTCGACGACGTATTTCTTCATATAGGCAGCGTCCCGGGTGGCATAGGTCACGTCAGGGATCCCGTTGCCGTACCTGCTGTAATGGCCGTTCCCAATGATGACGGCAATGCCGTCGGGCCGC
>Ga0068713_1001501_pt1 | contig 30003 bp, 33 predicted proteins | sample MTBAKSrepl2MetaG_FD_62223 | JGI IMG/M metagenome (GOLD analysis project Ga0068713, IMG submission 62223) | Enrichment culture microbial communities om Arthur Kill intertidal strait, New Jersey, USA, that are MTBE-degrading - MTBE-AKS2 (Arthur... | ecosystem: Environmental > Aquatic > Marine >... | reverse complement strand
CCTGTCTCCTTATGATATTCGGCAAACATCTTGGTGTAGAGGGGATACGGGAATGAAGCTCCTGCCCCCATAAGTTCATTTTCTGCCGCACGGGCTGTCCCGAAGGCGGTTACAAGCAACACCGCTACCACAAACAATTTCAAAATAGATTTCATATATCCTCCTTTTTCTTGTCTTAAGATACCTCCCTGCAATGAAAGAGAGGTGAAGGAGATGTTAATTTTTCGTTAATTATGTTGGCAGTCAAAGTTAACATGAAATTAACGGAATATTCAAATTTCCTTTATCCTGTGCTACTATTATAGAAGGGAAAGGAGCTTGCTGATGAATGACCTTATCTATATCGTAGAAGATGAAGAGGATATTGCCGATCTGATCTCCCTTCATCTGACAAAAGCCGGCTTTTCCGTGGAGACCTTCTCCTCCATCCATTCGTTCACAGAAAGAATGGAACAGAAGCATCCAAAGTTGATCCTTCTGGACCTCATGCTTCCTGACGGGGACGGGATGGAAACCTGTAAAGAGCTGAAACGGAATGAAAATACAAAATCCATTCCCGTGGTCATGGTCACTGCCAGGGGAGATGAGATCGACCGTATCCTGGGCCTGGAGATCGGCGCCGATGATTACATCCCCAAACCCTTTTCAGTCCGGGAACTCACAGCACGAGTCAAAAACCTTATCAAGCGGGCTTATCCTCAAATGGAATCCGGAGTATACCCCACCCTGATGCTGACAGAGAATATTCAGATCGAGGCCAACCGCCACAGAGTCCTGGTCCACGGAAAGGATATCGAGCTCACAGCGACAGAGTTCAACATCCTACTCTACATGGCCCGTCACCGGGGCTGGGTCTTCACCCGAGAGCAGATCCTGGACCATCTCTGGGGAGATGAAAAAGCGGTTCTGGACCGTACTGTGGATGTCCATATTAAACATATCAGGGAAAAAATGGAGCCCTATGGAGACCTTGTTAAAAACATCAGGGGCGTAGGGTATAAGCTGGATTTATGATACGGTCTATCTTTCTAAAGATCATCCTCTCCTTTATCGCCATTATACTTCTTTTGGCCCTTCCTCTCTCTCTCTTCTCTTCCCGGACCATAGAAAAACATCTCACCTCTCTCCTCAGAAGAGACCTTGAAAAGATCGTCAGGACTATCGTCCCCCTGGCTGCTGATCTCGGCGAGACCCCCTCCCTGGACAGAGAGATCGATTCCATGGGTGAAGCGATCCGGACGCGTATTACGATTATCGGGCGGGACGGGAAAGTATGGGCCGATTCCACAAATGACCCCGAGTCCCTTGAAAACCATAACGACAGGATCGAGATCCGCCAGGCTCTCCTAAAGGGCACAGGATTCTCCATCCGGTACAGTGATACGGAGCAGAAAAAGATGCTTTATGTCGCCCTTCCTTTCCCGGCAGATGCTCTCGGTGAAGACGCCCGTGGAGTGGTGCGTGCCAGCCTCTATCTTGAAGATATCACAGTGCTCAACCAGGCCCTGTTCCGTAGCCTGATCCACATTTTGGGAATCCTCATCGCCCTGGCCCTTCTTCTTGCCTTTTTCCTCTCCCGCTCCCTATCCGCTCCGGTGAGGGCTATCGCTGCAGCATCTATGGATGTCTCCCGGGGCCGGTTCGATGCCAAGGTCCACTTGAAAAACAATGATGAGTTCAAGACTCTTGCAGATAATTTCAACATGATGACAGAGAAACTCTCTCTCCTGTTCCGGCAGGCACGCGAAGATAAGGAGAAGATCACCAATATTATCGAATCTCTCAGTGAAGCTCTTTTTGTCATTGATCCCAAGGGTGTCATCACCCTTTGTAACAGCAGTTTCCTCCGTCTGGCGGGAACCACGAAGGCCGTGGGGCGTTCTCTCCATGAGATCCTTGTCTGGCCTGAACTCATCTCACTTATCGAAACTTGCAGACAAGATCAAAAATCACGGACCGAAGAGATCACCCTGGAGAAAAAGAGCTGGCTGGCCGGCATATCCCTGATCTCTTCAGGAGGCGGCATCATCCTGCTCCATGATATCACTCTGATACGAAAAACAGAAAAGATGAAAAAAGACCTGGTAGCCAATGTCTCGCATGAACTGCGCACCCCTCTTACAGCCATCAAGGGTTTCGCGGATACCCTTCTGGAATCGGCAGAAGATTCGGAAAAGAAGTATCTTGAGATCATCGCAGCCCATACTGACCGGCTGATCTCCATTGTGGGAGACCTGAGTGAGCTTGCACGCCTTGAAGAGAAGAGAAAACCGGCTTTTGAATCTGTTAGCCTCTTTGAGGTTATCGAGAATGTCTCCATTCTTTTTGAAAAAAAGGCCCGTGAAAAATCCTTACGACTCTTAAAAGAACTCCCCGACGACCCTCTTGTCATCACCGGGGACAGACTCAGGCTGGAACAGCTTCTCATCAACCTCATGGAAAATGCTCTCCGCTATACCGACTCCGGACACATCAAAGTCGCAGCCGGCCGCGAGGAGGGGCACATATTCCTGACTGTTTCCGATACCGGAATAGGGATCCCCCGCGGGAAACAGGATCGGATCTTTGAACGTTTTTACGTTGTGGATAAATCACGGTCCCGTCAGACGGGAGGAACCGGGCTGGGGCTTTCCATTGTCAAGCACATAGCATTGATCCACAGAGCTGAAGTCAGGGTCCGCTCTGAGGAAAAGAAAGGTTCATCCTTCACAATTCTTTTTCCCTCTGTATAAATTAAAGGATAAAAAAAAGGGCTCTCAGATCTGAGAGCCCTTGATGAATTCTCTTTTTCTGTGTCTATCAGGATGCTTTTTTCAGATCGACGAATTTCTGGACAACATACTGCATCTTGTTTTTGTAATCCAGAAGCAGTCCGTCCCACTTGTCGATCTCTTCCTGACGGCTGTCCACATTCTCAGCCATTTCCTGAGCCTTGGGGCTGAACTGCTCGATATATTTGTCGATGGTAGACATGATGGAATCGGCATCACCGATGAGACCGTTTGCCATCCCGCGCAGCTTGCCTGCTTTGAGGTAAGTGGCCATGTTCGTCAGCCTGGTCTTATAGTCCTCAGTATCAAAATAGTATTTTCCCAGGTTCTGAATCACTTCAGATGAGACAGATTTGACACTTTTGATCTCATCCAGCCGGTAGGCCAGCCCCTGAAGAAGCTCACGGGCCTGGTCATACTCTTTCTGGTTGATCTCAGCTGCCGTCTCAGCAGCGACAAAATCCTCATAGACCTTGTCGATGAGTTTCAGGCTCTCTTCCTGAGAAGCCAGTTCTTTCAAGTTGGTATCGATCTTGGGAATATTATTCTGGACAAGCCTGAAACGTTCGGCTTCACCCTGGATATCTTTTTTCATCCCATCCAACTGTCCCAGAATTTCCACAAGGGACTTCTCCGGATCGACAATTGTGACCTTCTCCTGATTCAGGACATATTTGTACGGATAACGGTCTTTTGCGAAGACAGTCAGTTCATACCCGCCACCGGACATTTCCTGATACCGTGTCCCCTGAACGTCAGAAGCGAAAACTGTCTTCAACTCATCCAGGTCGACTTTTTCAAACTGGAATACGCCGGAACGTTTGATATCTTCGACGATTCCAGCGACGGCTTCCAGGCCTTCACCGGTCATACCGGGCAGTTCACCGTCATATTTAGTCTTATACATATCAATCGCCACTTGAAGGGTCGATAATGCTTTTTCCGCTTCAGAGCGGCTGTGCAGGTCCTTCTGGCTCAATTGTGTCGGCCTTACGAAAGAATATATCAGGGCCCCTAAAAGAACGACTATAATGAGGTCCAGAAGAATCATGCTTTTCCCTCTATTGTTCATACACCACCTCCGTATTATTTCTCCATTATCGTATCATAAGAGAGCTTAAAGTCAACATTTATGTTGCAGTTTGTTTTCTTCTTTCAATTTCTGCCTGATTTCGTTCAGAACTGCATGATAGGTCCCGCAGGCAAAATCGGAGAACGTCCAGGGAAAAGGAAACCATTCGCCTTTTCTGTACTGCAGCGTCATATCTGCCCAGACCCCGTGTCCCAGATAAATCTTCTGTCCCCCCTCCTTGAAGGAGGCCAGAACAACCTTAAACGTATCCATATATCCCGGATCCAGATTTACGCGGCGCGAGCCATCTTTCATCCATCTTTTTTCAAGACAGGCGGCCTCTTCTTTCCACCGGGGAAGAGATGCGGGATCCCGTAAAGGAGAAAAGGAGACGAAAAAGCGGATGAGCCCCGGCCCCATCTCCTCCCTATAATAGTCTGTGGATGAAAAAGGAAACTCCGGGCTGATGAAATCCACAGCCCCCCAGGTTTCTTCAAGAGAAGAGGTGATGCTGCTCCGGCCGATTTCCGGAGCAAGGATGACTCCTGTAAAAAACTTGGCAAGAGGCTGTGTCATCCCTTTGCGCTCCTCAGGCTTTCAAGGGCCTCACGAGCCTCTAAATAGATCTTCTCATTGATCCCGAAAACCTCTTTTATTTTTTTGTGAGCATCCTTCTTCACATTGATATTGGTTTTTGATCCAGGGGTGGTCACCCGCATAAACTCTCCCGCGAAGAAGGCCTGCCGGTCTTCCGAAACACGGGAAATGCATAAGTGGTTCATGCTTTTAGCAAAAAAGGAATCCTGCCAATATCGGAAAAAGTCCTCCTCTGAGACAGGCTCATCTGTGAAAGAGTAACGCCAGCGCATTCCTGCTGAAGGATGAAAAGTCAGCAGGTCCCAGCGGCCATCGCGGTGTTCCAGACGCGCGAAGATGAATTTCTGGGAGGCTCCGCTTATCCGCCCCTCATGAGAAAGGGCTAAGGGTTCTGAAAAAAGATATCCCGGATCAGCCAGGTATTTCACACCATCGATCTTTACAATGAGGGCACAGTGGACATTTCTGCCTGTCTTCATATCCGCTGTTATGTATGAGGAAGAGAAACCCAAGGGATCCAGCAGGCTTTTCAGGGCATGGGTCAGAGAAAAGCAGGTTCCTCCCAATCCGTACCGTTCGTGGTCTTCAAAAACCTCTTCAGGGAGCCGGAGGATCTTCCGGGGATCCGTCCCGCCCTGCCGGGCAAACTTCATGATCTTTGTCAGATTCTCGTAAGGAATCGCTGAAAACTCAGCCAGAACGGCCCGCAGCTTGTTCAGGAGGCCTGCAGCCGTTATAAAGGAAGAAGGCAACGTTTCCGGTTGTAACAGCCGGCTCATGAAATGGCGGATACCATGGTAAACATGGGCATAAAGAGCGAGATAACGATGGTTCCGATCCCGCCCCCGAGAAAGACCATGATCAGAGGCTCCAGTGCTGTGGTGAGAGTCCCCACGGCCTGATCCACTTCCATCTCATAAAAGTCGGCGATCTTGGCAAGCATGTCCTCGAGGGATCCCGATTTCTCTCCCGCTGATATCATGGAGACGACCATGGGGGGAAAGACCCTGGCTTCTCCCAGGGGCGTAGAAATCTCAGACCCTCCTGATACCTTAGTCCGGGCTTTCAGCAGCTCTGCTTCGATCACCGAATTGCCTGCAGTCCGGGCGGTGATCTCCATGGACCTCAGAATATCAACACCGCTGGCTACAAGAGTCCCGAAAGTCCTGGAAAAGCGGGCAACGGCGTTTTTCTTGGTGATATCACCGAAGATGGGCATTTTCAGGATGATCTTGTCCAGGGCATAACGGCCCTTTTTGGTCCTTTTCCAGGTCACAAAGAGGATAACCGTGGCTGTGATGACGAAAAGAATCTGAATGATATATTTCTGAGTAAAACGGCTCAGGTTAACGACAAACTGAGTCAGAGAAGGCAGGGTCTGCCCCATACTGTCAAACATCTCTTCAAAGGTCGGGATGACAAAATACATCATACCGATGATCAGGGCCATGGCCACGATCATGATGATGACAGGGTAGGTCATGGCCGATTTGACTTTCCCCACCAGTTCCATATTCTTTTCCATATAGATGGAAAGGCGGTCCAGAACATTGGTCAGCAGCCCGCCCGCCTCGCCGGCCTCCACAAGAGAACAGTAGAGGTTGTTGAAGACTTTCGGGTACTTCCGCAGAGCTTCATTAAGGGGCTTTCCCGACTCCACTTCGTTACGGACGTTCTGAATGACATTTTTGAATGCCTTGTTATCGATCTGCTCTCCGAGGATACTGAGACAGTCCACCAGGTTGATACCTGCATTGAGCATGGTTGAAAACTGACGTGTAAAGACCACGATATCTTTAGTCTTGATCCCTGTCCCGAAGGAGAAGCTCAGATCGGCAGGTTTCTTGAAAATACTCTCAACGGCAATATTCCTCCCGGTAAGGATACGGTTGGCATCATCGATATTTGGAGCCTGGATCTCGCCTTCAGTCCGTTTGGAACCGACCATTCCCGTATACTTGAAAACCGGCATAGAAAACCTCCCTTATCTCATCACGTCTGTGAATTGATCTTATTGATCAGCTCTTCCGGAGCCGGTGACCGTTTCACCGCATCCTCATAACTGATATAGCGTTCCGTATAGAGCTTATAAAGCATGGCATTCAACGTGGTCATCCCATACTTCTGTCCTGTCTGCATATGAGAGACGATCTGCTGAACCTTGTCTTCCCGGATAAGGTTGCGGATGGCGGGAGTAGCCACAAGGATCTCATAGGCAATGATCCGTCCTCCGCGGCTTGACGGGATAAGCTGCTGCGAGATGACCCCTTCCAGGACAAAGGAGAGCTGTGTGCGTACCTGCTGTTTTTCAAAGCCGGGAAAGATATCCACAATACGGGAGATCGTCTGGGCCGCCGAGTTGGTGTGAAGGCTGGCCAGACACAGGTGTCCCGTCTCGGCGATCTTCAGGGCGATCCTCATTGACTCGATATCACGAAGCTCTCCGATGAGGATCACATCGGGATCCTGTCGGAGAACATGTTTCAGAGCGATCTCAAAACTGCTCGTATCCGTCCCCACTTCCCGCTGGTTGATCACGCTGTTGTTGTGTCTGTGGACAAACTCGATGGGGTCTTCGATGGTCATGATATGCGCCTTGGTGTGCTCATTGATGAAATCCACCATAGCGGCCAGTGTCGTCGACTTTCCCGACCCTGTGGGGCCGGTGACCAGGACCAGGCCGTTTGGACGGTTGCAGAGATCTTTGAGTACCGGCGGCAATCCCAGCTGTTCGAAGGCCTTGATCTCGAACGGAATAGTCCGCACAGCCATACCCACAGCGCCGCGCTGACGGAAGACATTCCCCCTGAACCGGGAGACTCCCTTTACGGAAAATGAAAAATCCAGCTCGTTTGTCTCTTCAAACTGCTTTTTCTGAGCATCTGTGAGGATGCTGTAGACCAGGGCCTGGGTGTGCTGGGGGCTGAGGATGGGCATATTGGGCACTTCCTGCAACGTCCCGTCCACACGGACCACCGGGGGCTTTCCCACTGTAATGTGGAGGTCAGAGGCCCCCCGCTGTTGCATATACTTAAAAAGCTCCGTGACATTGATCTTTGTCGTGGGAGCCGAAAAAGAATTCGTTTCGTTTCGGAGTGAGCTCCCGGTGCTCAGCCCCGATTTCTCATCATTAAAATCCATGGACAGCCTCCTTAATCCTCAAACGTGGTCCGTATGATCTCCTCATAAGATGTCATGCCTTGTTTAAACTTGAGAATAGCGCTCTCTCTCAATGTTCTCAATCCTTCCCGGCGGGCCACTTCTTTTATATCCAGAACAGACCCCCGCTCCAGGACGACCCGGCGCAGGTTTTCCGACATGGGCATGACCTCGTAGATAGCCACACGGCCTTTATAACCTGAATTATTGCAGGTGGGACAGCCCCGTTTCTGATAGAACTTTGTCGAGGCGGCCTCTTCCCGGGTGATGCCCAGGCTCACCAGCTCAGCGTCGCTGGGCCGATACTCTTCTTTACAGGAGGAGCAGAGGGTACGCATAAGTCGTTGGGCCAGGACAAGGACAGTCGAAGATGCGATGAGAAAAGGCTCCACGCCCATGTTGATCATACGGTTGATCGTAGAGGGTGCATCATTGGTATGGAGTGTACTGAGGACAAGATGGCCCGTGAGGGCCGCTTTAATGGCGATTTCGGCTGTTTCAAAGTCACGGATCTCTCCCACGAGGATGATATCAGGGTCCTGACGCAAAAAGGAGCGCAGGGAGGCCGCGAAGGTCAGGCCGATCTCCGAATGGACATTGACCTGGTTGATCCCCTTGAGATTGAACTCCACAGGATCTTCAGCTGTCATGATATTGACATCCACCTGGTTCAGGCTGGAAAGAGCCGAATAGAGTGTCGTTGTCTTTCCGGAGCCAGTAGGGCCTGTAACAAGAACCATCCCGTAGGGAGCGGCGATGGCTTTTTTGAATTTCTCTTCGTCATCTTTTTCAAAACCGAGTTTGGTCAGGTCAAGGCGCAGATTCTCCTTATCGAGGATACGCATAACCACCTTCTCGCCGAATACTGTGGGAAGGGTGGAGACGCGGAGGTCCACGACTTTATTCTTTGAGACTTTGAATTTAGAGCGGCCGTCCTGGGGAAGCCGCCGTTCGGCGATATCCAGCTTGGAGAGGATCTTGATACGTGAAATAATGGCGTTTTGAAGTTTTTTGGGAGGCTCCAGGACTGTCTGAAGTGTCCCGTCGACGCGAAAACGGACTCGGACGGTCTTCTCATAAGGTTCGATATGAATATCACTGGCCCGGTCGAAAACAGCTTTGGCGATGAGCTGCTGCACAAGCTTGACAACAGGCTCGTCCTCAACCTGGCTGAGAAGTTCCTGTTCGCTGACATCATCCTCCTCTTCGATGACCTCGAACTCGGTAAGGTCCATATTGTCATCCAGGGCATCGGAGATGTCAGACATCTCCGCGGTGTTTGTGCCGTAATAAGCATCGATGGATTTCATAATGGAGGTCTCGGCTGCCACCACCGGCTCAATATTATACCCTGTCCTGAACTTGATGTCATCGATGGCCATGACATTGGTGGGATTGGCCATGGCAAGGGTGATAGTATAACCCATACGGTGAAGGGGAATCACTTTATATTTCCGGGCGATGTCTTCGGGAATGATTTTAAGGACATTGGCATCGATCTCAAAATGCGAGAGATCCACGGAAGCGACACCCAGCTGCTTTCCCAGGGTATTGGTCAGATCGGTCTCGCTGACAAAACCTAATTTGACAAGGATGGTCCCGATGGTCTCATGGGTCCTTTTCTGTTCTTCCAATGCCCTTTGAAGCTGGGCATCGTCAATTAACCCCACGGCACGCAACATGGAACCGATCTTCGACATAATCCCCCTTTAAAATGCAATGGTGCGAAGGGGGGACAGTTCCCCCCTTCCGACTATTTTATCCTAATTCATACCCTTTTTCAAGGGCTTTCTGGTTGATTTCAACGAGATTCTGACGTCGTGCAGAGAGCACTTTCTTAAGAGATTCCTTGAGTGTTTCCAGTTTGATGATCCCGGTCTTTTTACAAAAAGCCCCCAGGGCCACCATATTGGCATAGCGGACATCGCCCAGTTCCAGAGCGATATCATTGCAGGCGAGCGGAAGGACATCCACATCTTTGCGCTGGACATCGCGGTCCACGATGGATGTGTTCACTATGAGAACGCCGTCCCTGGCCATCTTCGGCTCGAATTTGTCCAGAGACGGCCTGTTCATGATAATCGCATAAGCGGGTTCGGCGACAATGGGCGCTGCAATGATCTCATCAGCCACGACCACACTGCAGTTGGCTGTTCCTCCGCGCTGTTCCACACCGTAGGAAGGGATCCAGGAGACATTTTTTCCTTCTTCCATCGCGGCGTAGGCAAGCAGACGGCCCATAACCATGATTCCCTGGCCTCCAAAACCGGCCATGACAATTTTATGTTCCATAATAACCCCTTTCCCGATTACTGTTCCTGGTCAATGTCTTTTTTGACGCCAAGAGGATAAAAAGGTTCCATGTTTTTCTTCAGCCATTCCACAGCATCCAGAGGAGAAAGGCCCCAGTTGGTGGGACAGGTGGAGAGGATCTCCACCATGGAGAACCCTTTGCCGTCGATCTGATTCTGGAAGGCCTTCTTGATCATCTTCTTGGTCTCCATGACGTGTTTGGGATCATAAACGGCTCCACGGGCGATATAAGCCACCCCAGCAGCATTGGTAAGGATCTCCGAGACTTTCATGGGGTGTCCGTGGACTTTGAGGTCACGCCCGAAGGGAGTGGTTGTGGTCTTCTGTCCTTCCAGGGTCGTGGGAGCCATCTGTCCTCCGGTCATGCCGTATATAGCGTTGTTGATAAAGATCGTAGTGATGTTGAATCCCCGGTTCGCCAGGTGAAGGATCTCGGCGGCCCCGATGGAAGCCAGATCCCCGTCCCCCTGATAAGTAAAGACCACACGGTCGGGCTGGGTGAGCTTGAGGCCGGTGGCCACAGCGGGTGCCCTTCCGTGGGGGGTCTCAGAAAAGTCGATATCAAAATAATCATAGGCCAGAGCCGCGCATCCCACGGGAGCGATCCCTATGGTGCGGTCGGCGATTCCCAGCTCGTCGATGACTTCCGCGATGAGCCTGTGGGCGATTCCATGATGACAGCCCGGGCAATAGATCGTTGTAGCGGATGTCATGGATTCAGGTTTTTTATATACATTTTTCATACGTTACACCTCTCCTTACAACATTTGATTGACACGGTCAACGACTTCCTTCACCGTGGGAATCCATCCGCCGGCATACCCGTAAAACTCCACAGGAGCTTTTCCTGCGACACCGATGCGGACATCGTCGACCATCTGCCCCAGGTTCATTTCCACGACAAGGAATTTTTTGCTTTTTTCAGCCTGTTTTTCCAGTGCTTTATAGGGATAGGGCCAGATCACACGGGGACGGATCAACCCGACTTTTTTCCCGGCGGCCCTCAGGTGACGCACAGCACCGATACAGGCCCGTGAAGCGGACCCGTAAGCCACAAGGGTTACTTCGGCATCAGCTGTTTCCAGTTCCTCATGTCTGGCTTCAGCCGCTTCCACCTGGGCATATATCTTGCGCAGTACTTCATTGTGTTCATAAAGGCCTGTCCCGCCCAGCATGAGAGAACGCACGATATTTCTCGGGCGCCCTTTGGCTCCGGTAAGAGCCCAGTCTTTTGCGGGCAGGTCTTTCCTGCTTTTGGGCTCTTTGAATTCCACAGGCTCCATCATCTGCCCCAGCATACCGTCAGCCATGACCATGGCGGGCATACGGTATTTATCAGCCAGGTAGAAGGCATCCATCACATCATCGGCCATCTCCTGAACAGAGTTGGGGGCAAAAACGATAAGACGGTAATCACCGTTGCCGCCGCCGCGTGTGGCCTGATAATAATCTCCCTGTGCCGGCGAAATATTACCGAGTCCGGGACCGCCGCGCATAACATTGACGATAACTGCGGGAAGCTGAGCCCCGGCAAGATAGGAGATCCCTTCCTGTTTCAGGCTGACTCCGGGGGAAGACGAGGAGGTCATGGTCCTCTTCCCGGCGCCTGCAGCTCCAAAGACCATATTGATAGCAGCCACTTCGCTCTCTGACTGGACAAAGACCCGGCCCTCTTCCAGCATCCTTTTGGACATATAGGCGGTCAGTTCGTTTTGCGGTGTAATGGGATACCCGAAATAGGCATCACAGCCTGCAATGATCGCAGCTTCTCCGAGGGCTTCATTTCCCTTCATCAAATATTTTTCACCCATAAGATCCCTCCTACTCTTCTCTGTAAACTTCGATGGCCACGTCGGGACACATCATGGCGCAGAACCCGCATCCGATACACTCTTCAGGATGAAGCGGTGTGGAGTACCGGTATCCTTTTGTGTTAAAATCCTCTGACAGTCCCAGGACCTTTTTCGGGCAGGCTGCAATACACAGCTCGCACCCCTTACACTTCTCTTTGTTGATAACGACTTTTCCTTTTGGCATTAAATCAACACCTCCTCATCTGTTACTCCTGGCTCAGGGAGCGGTGTCCTCTTCCCAGGGAGTATGGTAAAACAGTTGTAACGGAAAGACATCTCCTCCAAAGCGGCTGGCCAGTGTCTCTCTGAAGGATTTTTCATCAAGAAAGGCAGGGACGGTGATGAAGACCAGAGGAATATTCAAGCGGCGGGCCGCTTCTGAACACTGGTCAGCTCCTCTGATGATCATCTCCCTGTCTGTAAATTCTTTCATATGGGTATTGGAGATCAAGGCTGTGGGGTGTATCTCGCTCATCTTTTCAATGAGGCCGGCCATGCGGACGATTCCTTGGGAATCCCGGGTAAACGGGCGGTTGAGGTTGGCGATGATAAACATCTCGTAACTGCCCACGGCCTCTATTCTTTTTCGGATACTCCCCAGAGGAATGGTCCCCACATCATCGCCCCCCATGTCCAGGACGACCTTGTACTTCTTATTTTCGATCATCCCGCCGATGGAGGCTGTAATCGTGGGAAGGTCTGCGGCGTTGATTCGTTCAGGAGGAGCAATAAGATCGATACCCTGTTCTCTGAAAAAAAGCTCTTTATCGCGGCTTCTGAAATAGGGATTGACCACATCCATGTCGGCAATGGCCACATGCTCATGACTCTTTTTGAGAAAAAGGGAGAAATTGGTGGCAACTTCCGTCTTCCCGCTCCCGTAGTAGCCGGAAAAGATGAAGATGCGCTTGTCCATACATTGACCCCCTTACCCGATTAACATAAGACACAAGACCCCCATTGTCAACAGAAATCAAAAGCTTCGTGAAGCGTAGCAGTTCCTTCTGCGGATCATGCGGAAAAGGGCCTGGCAAAAAAGAAATGGAGAGAAAGAAGGATGAAAAAACCCGCCGGGACCACCAGGGCCAGAGGCACACCGCTCCCCAGAGCTAAAAACCCGGCCAGGGCAGTAAGTGAGGCAATAAATATCTGGGGAGACTGGGTCTTGACATGATAAAGCGGCGTGATTCCGCACGCTGCAGCGGTCATCACCGATTTGTCCGAGTAGGGGATCATCTGAGCTCCGCAGATAGCTCCTGAAATCGTAGCGGCCACGGCTCCAAAGAGGACGTCTTCTCCGGCAGGAAGCGCCATCTGGACCGCGATGGGCATGATGAGAGCCATGGAGCTCCAGGAAAACCCGCTGGCCACTGTGACTAAAGCTGCAATGACAAAAATGACCGCCGGGAGGAATCCGGGTTGCATGAGCCCACTGAAAAGCCCGGCCATATGCCGGCCGGTCTCAAGAGCTCCCGCGGTCATCTCCAGCCCCCGGGCCAGTATGATCACAAGGCCGGTGGGCCACATGGCTTTCACTCCTTCACTGAAAGAACCGGAAAACTCTTTCCAACTCATGACATTGTCCTTGAGCATGAGCACGGCCAGTAAAATTACAGCTGTGACTGCCCCTAGATTGAGGGCATCGATGACCGGCGCTGCACCGAAAACAGCCATGAGAGAGAACGGTGTCCCCGCAGACAGATGAAGCCATCCCAACCCGGTCATTCCGAAAAACGAGACCCCTACCAATGCCGTGATGGGAATGACCATATCTCTTCTGCGGGCACGGTCTCCGGGGCCTTCCGTCTTCACGACCCTGTGATGTTCCCTTTTACGGATACTGAACCATCTGCCGCTGAATGCCGCAAGAAGGACAAGAAAGATATTGAAAAACGTAAAGATGTGGTAGGGAACCGCCGAAATAAAGACCTCCATCCCGGACATCCCGCTGCCGGCTTCTTTCAACGCCCCTCCGATGAGAGAGACTTCAAAGGCCGCCCAGGTGGAGATCAGGACCACCGAGGCCAACGCTGCCATCACGTCTGTGAAGTAGGCCAGCATGGCCGGAGAGATCCGGTGGCGTTCCATGACGGGACGCATGGAGGCTCCGGCAATAAGCACATTGGCATAATCATCAAAAAAAAGAAGTGAACTGACTCCCACGGCGGTGAGACGGGCTGTTCTGGGCCCGGGGAGCCTTTTCCCCACGGTCAGTCCGAACTTCAGATTGGCTCCGGTCCGTGCCATGACATGAAGCATTCCAGCGACCATGAGGACAAAAAAGGTGATCTTCAACCTTTCCGGGTCGGTAAAACCGGAAGCCAGATACCGGCCCGTGGTGAGGAAGATCCCCGTTCCCCGGCCATAAAGAAGACCTCCCGAGACGACCCCGCACAAGAGAGCCAACCAGACTTTTCTGCTTTTATAAGCGACGAAGATCGTAATAATTGTGGGAATGAGTGAAACCAGGGTCTGCAGCAAGCGGCCTCCTCAGGATGATATAGCCCATCCCCGGCGGGACAGTTCCGCCTCTTCTTCAGGGGTCAGGATATTAATAAACCCGTCCTGCATCCCGTGGATCTCCACACCCTTTTCAAAGAGTGCTGACAGGTAGGTAATGATCTCCCTGGTGATGATCTGGCCGGGCACCAGAATGGGAATCCCGGGAGGATAGGGAACCACCATCCCCGCGGCGATACGCCCGTCACACTTCTGAACAGGAGAAAATACTCCGTCGCAGTAAAAGGCATGCCGGGGGAGAAATCTCATGTCTGAGAGGACAAGCTGTAAAGGCTCTGCCGGGCGTAGGACTCCGCTTGTCCCTTTTCGTTTGGAGAGAGCTTCCAGGGCAAGAAAAAGCCTGTTGATCTTGGACCGTGTGGTTCCGATTGTAATGAGAAAAGTCATGGTGTTGAAAGTGGTCTTCTCCACCTGGATCCCGTACTCGTTCAGGAGAAGATGCTCAAGCTTCTTGTTGGAATACCCGCTTTCTGTGATATCTACTGTGACTTTGGTCCGGTCAAGCCGGATCCTGTCTCCCTTCAGCTCTTCAGAGATCAGGTCGTCGGCTTCCAGGGTCCTGAATCCGTCCAGGGAGTTCACAGCCTCTCTGAGGTCCTCAGCGAGCTGAAGTGCGTTGGAAAGAAGGCGGTATCCCTCCATGACCATCTGTTTACGTGCAACATCCAAAGAAGCGATCATGGGATATCCCGGAGATGTGGAGCTGTAAAGCATATAATTTTCCATGAAAAAGTCTTCTATTGATTCAAAATCGGGATCGTTCACATGGATCATCGACGCCTGGCTGAAGGCACTCATGGTCTTATGGGTGGACTGGGTGGCATAATCGGCTCCTGCGGCCATGGCACAGGGATAGAAGGCGGGGTGGAAATTGGCATATCCGAACCAGGCTTCATCGATAATGACTTTGAGTCCCCGCTTATGGGCTTCTGTGATGATCTCTTCCAGGTCATAGATCAGCCCGTCATAAGTACAGTTGGTCAGGATCATGGCCTTGAGTTTTTTCCCCGCGGCCAAAGCCTGATCCATGGTAGCGTAGAGCCTCTTTTTAGGGATGGGGCCGAAAATACCGTACTTATTGTTCACTGAGGGGATCAGATAGACAGGCTCAGCCCCTGCAGCGATGATTCCGTAATGAACGGATTTATGACAATTTCTGTCCAGAAGGATCGCCTCTCCGGGTTTAAGCAATGTTTGAAGAAGGATCTTGTTGGAGGTCGAAGTCCCGTTAGTCACAAAGAACGTCCTCTTGGACCGGAACGCCCGGGCAGCAAGCTCCTGTGCTTTGCTGATAACGCCCTCGGGCTTGGGATCGAGAAGGGAATCAAGAGCGGGAACGGAGACAGAGATATCCGAGGCAAACATATTATGTCCGAAAAACTCATAATAGTCACTTACCCAGGGAGAATGTTTCACGGAATCCCCTGAAGAATGGCCCGGTGTATGCCAGGAGTCGTTGCTTTTAGAGGCATACCGGACCAGTTCCTCAAAAAAAGGAGCCTGCTGTTTTTCCTTGACCACAGCTGTTATTTTCCGGTACATATCATCATAATCACGGTCATCTTTATAGAAATAGCCTGTAATGAGCCCTTTTCCGCCTATTTTCCGGGGATCCTTCTCTTTTGTAAAAAGAAAGACATTCACTTCGAAACGGACTTTGAGGATCTCATGAAAGATGATCTCCCCTTCGATATCGGTCCCCTGAGAAGCATTTGTTTTCCGGGATCTCCAGTTCACAAGGACCACCTGGATATCCCCGTCCTCACGGAGAGCCGCCATGCCCTCCTCCAGATTATTGCAATCTTTCACAGCAAGGCCGCGCCTTAGCAGTTCACGTCTGGCTTCTGCACGGAACTCCTCATTGACTTCAATGATCAAGACTTTGTAATTCATCCCGTTACCCTCCCGTTATGCCTGTGAGGCCCGACTCCCTTCCGGGATCAAAGACTTTTGAATTTTCTCATGATGGAATCAAAAAGCTTCTTTTTAAAGTCATTGTCAATAAACTGATAGATATCCATCATATGCCCCTTTTTTGTGATCCGGACCGGGACTTCGATACGGAATTTCTCTTCATTCTTTTCTCCGTCGTTAATGATCCGGATATCCTTGAGAAGCACGGTATCCGAGATCTTGACTGTGACAAACGCCTTAATATTCCCGTTATCCAACGTCTTTGTCACGACGATATCGGCCTGTTCAGCACGCAGTGCTTTCCTCTCGGAACATACGGAGACCTTTTTCTGAAGCTGACGGGTATAGATAATCAAACCGGCAGTCACCGGGAGCAATATCCAGAAAAGTATTTGTATCATAAGCCTGACATCCTTTCTTTTTTGTCTTTATAAAAAATAGACGACTGCCCCGTAATAGACGGGGAGTGAAAAAATCAACGAATCAAAACGGTCGAAAATCCCGCCGTGAGCTCCGAGTAGTGCTCCGGAATCTTTCACACCGGCATAGCGTTTCAACAATGACTCCACCAGATCCCCTGCCTGGACTACAACACCCATGAGCCCAACGATAAAAAAGCCCCTCCACAAAGGCCAGCCTGAAAAATGTGAAAAGAGAGGTGCCAGGGCAAGAGGAAGGAGCAAGCCCCCCAGAAACCCTGCAACGGATTTTTTGGGAGAGACTGCAAGCACGCCGCGCCGCTTTCCCAGGGACATCCCGATAAAATAAGCAGCACTGTCGATGACCCAGACCATCACGAAAAGGAGAAGAGCCCAATGGAGCCGCCCTCCGGGAAGTTTTTTCAGAAGAATAAAGTGTCCCCAGAAGACAGTGATGTAAAGGGTGCTCATAAGGGTGATCAGAAAACGACTGACATCCTGCTTTTCCTCGTCATTGAACATGATGACTTCTGTCACCGCAAGCACCATGGAAAAGGCGGCCAGGGGGAGCATAAGGCTTTTTCCCCGGTAAAGACAATAAAATCCGGCAGTCAATGCGGCAAAAGCGAAAATCTTATGGAGGAGTGAACGGATACGGAACATACGTAAAAGCTCCATTAATGAAATGCCCCCCACCAGGAGACAAAAAGCCATCCAGACAGCCGGGGAAGGCGTCTGGGCGACAAAAAGAAGGAGCGGGATCCCGATCACAGCTACAAGGCTTCTCTGGAGCAGTTTCATCCCAACCCCCCGAATCGTCTTTCCCGTCTGGCATACTCTTTCAGGGCTTTTTCAAATTCTTTCTCATCAAAATCCGGCCAGTAGGCCGCAGTAGTGTAAAACTCGCTGTAAGCTCCCTGCCAGAGGAGAAAATTGGAGATCCGTCTCTCTCCTCCGGTCCGGATAATGAGATCCGGATCAGGAAGGCCCTGAGTATCCAGCAAGGAGGCGAAAAGCTCCTCATCCAGAGAAGCAGTTTTCTCTTTTTGTTCAAGGAGCGCCTGAGCAGCACGGAGGATATCGTCCCGCCCGCTGTAATTGAGGGCCACCACCAGGGTAAGCCCCTCATTATCTTTGGTACTGGTTTCGGATTGTGTCATTTTTTCCGTGACTTCCCGGCTCAAAGCAGAGCGGTCTCCGATGAACCGGAGACGTACCCTGTTTTTCATCATTTCAGGGATTTCCTTTTCCAATGTCTCCACAAAAAGATGCATGAGAGCTTTGACTTCTTTCTCCGGGCGTTTCCAGTTTTCAGTTGAAAAAGCAAAAACCGTGAGGACTGCTAACCCTTTTTCCGCAGCTGTCCGTACGATGCGCCGAAGTGTCTCCACCCCTTTTTTATGTCCGTATGTTCGGGGCAACAAACGTTTCCTGGCCCATCGCCCGTTACCGTCCATGATAATGGCTACATGGCGCGGAGCCGGAAAAGACACATCATACCTCCATGATTTCAGCTTCTTTTTTATTCACCACTTCATCGACTTTATGGACGAACTCATCTGTGACCTTCTGGATCTCATCAAGAAGTTTCTTTTCCATGTCTTCGGGGATATCGCCGTCCTTCTTCTGTGTCTTGATCTTTTCATTTTCATCACGGCGGATATTACGCAAAGCGATCTTTGTATCTTCAGCCATCTTTTTGATGACTTTGACCAGGTCTTTACGCCGCTCCTCGGAAAGAGGAGGGACGGGGACACGGATCATCTTCCCGTCATTAGCCGGGTTCAGCCCGAGATTAGACGTAAGGATGGCCTTTTCAATGGCTGCGATGATAGAAACATCCCAGGGAGAGATGGTAATGCTCCGGGGTTCCGGGACATTGACCGTAGCGATCTGTGTCACTGGAGTGGGTGTGCCGTAATAGTCAATGGTGATATTATCCAGGAGGGAAGCTGAAGCCCGCCCGGTGCGTACACTGTGCAACTCATCCCTCAAGACATCCAGTGTCTTTTCCATCTTCTGTCTGCCTTCTTTTAAAGCCGCATGGTCCATGAGATCACTCTCCTTTCCGATTGAAACACTTACCGGATGACCGTATGGGGCAGGTCCCCGGTCAACACTTTTTTCAGATTTCCTCTTTGTGAAAAATCAAAAACAAGAATGGGGATCTGCTGATCCCGGCACAATGAGACAGCGCTCAGATCCATGACTTCCAGACGCTGTTGGAGATATTCCTGATAAGTGATGGAATCAAAACGGACAGCTTCAGGAAAGCGGATGGGATCTTTGTCATAGACACCGTCGACTTTTGTCGCTTTGACCAGGACCTCGGCTCCGGTCTCTGCGGCTCTTAACGCTGCCGCCGTATCCGTACTGAAATAGGGATTTCCCGTTCCGCCGGTGAGAATGATCACATGGCCCTTCAAACCCCGGAGAACCTCATCCCTGTCATAAGGCCTGGAGAAAGTCCCCACAGAAAAAGCGCTGAAATGCAGAGCAGGACAGCCGGCCTCGTTGAGAGCCGTCTCCAGAGCGATTCCGTTGATCACTGTGGCCACCATTCCCATATGATGGGCTTTGGGAGGGGGAAAATTCAAATCCTTGATCAGAGAACGGCCGCGGAAGATATTCCCGCCGCCGATAACAAGGCCTATAGAGAGGCCCTGGTCATAAAGCTCCTTGATCTCCAGGGTGATGCGTGAGAGGGCTTCAGAATCAATTCCGAAGCCCTCTTTTTGAGACAATAATTCACCGCTCAGCTTCAGCAGTATGCGCGAGACCATTATTCTCCCAGAGAATACCGTGTAAACCGCCTCACCTGAATATTTTCACCTAACTTCGCGATGTTGGTATTGATATAGTCCTGCACCGTCATGTCGGTATCCTTGATGAAGTCCTGTTCCAGCAGGCAGACATCTTTGTAATATCGTTTCTCAAGCATACCGTCGACGATCTTGTCCACCATGTTCTCAGGCTTTCCTTCTGCCAGCATCTTTTCGCGGTAGATCTCTCTCTCTTTTTCGATCATGTCGCTGTCGAGTTCTTCGCGTGTGATCACAAGGGGATTAGAGGCAGCGACCTGCATAGCCAGGTCTTTGACCAGCGCCTGAAAATCATCTGTCTTGGCTACAAAATCGGTTTCACAGTTGACTTCGATGAGAACTCCGAGCTTCATTGTTGCATGGATATACGCCCCCACGCTTCCTTCATGAGTCTCCCGGTCTGCTTTTTTTGCAGCTGAGGCCAATCCTTTTTTACGGAGCTCTTCAATTGCCTTTTCCATATCGCCGCCGGCGGCTGTCAGAGCTTTTTTGCAATCCATCATGCCGGCTCCGGTGCGGTCTCTTAATTCTTTTACCATTTGAGCTGTTACTTCCATCTCCCTCACCTCTTCTCTATTTTACCGTTGTCTTTACTCTTCGTCTTTTGTCTCTTCCACAGATTCAGCTGCTTCTTCAGCGGGAGTCTCCTCTGCGGGGACTTCTTCAGGTTCAGCTTCGGGTTCCGTTTCCACGGGAGCTTCGGCCTTCACTTTCCGTGTCCTGGGTTTCTCCTCAACGGCTTCTTCCTCGTTCACATCGCGTCCTTCAAGGCTGCCCTGCAGTCCGTCAAGGACGGCATCGGCCATGACTCTTGAGATCAGGCTGATGGAACGGATGGCGTCATCATTTCCGGGGATCAGATAATCAGCTTCATCGGGGTCGCAGTTGGTATCGATGAGCGCAAAGACAGGGATACCTAGTATTTGAGCTTCTGCAACGGCGTTTTTCTCTTTTTTGATATCGACGACAAAAACCGCATGGGGCACATCGTCCATATCTTTGATACCGCGGAAGACGTCACTCATCTTCTCTTTCTGTTTGCGGGTCTTGATGGCATCTTTTTTACTCAGCTTTTCCATCTCACCGTTTGTCTCCATCTCTTCGAGCTGTCTGTAAAAACGGACGCGCTGTTTGATGGTCTTATAGTTGGTGAGCATGCCGCCGAGCCACCTGTGGTTCACAAAGGGCATGCCGCAGCGCTGAGCTTCTGTCTCGATGGCATCCTGGGCTTGTTTTTTGGTGCCGACGAAAAGGACCTTGCCGCCGTTTTCAACGATGGCTTTGCATTTTTCACAGGATTCTTCAATATACTTTACGGATTTCTGAAGATCAATAATATGAATGCCGTTTTTTGACCCGAAAATATAGGGCTTCATCTTAGGGTTCCATCTTTTGGTCTGATGTCCGAAATGGACCCCGGCCTCCAACAATTGCTTCATGGTTACATTAGCCATAGAATTTCCTCCTTGCAGTCTCCTCCAATCCCGATAACCCCATATAGATGAGGCACCATGAAGGCGGGATTGTGCGAATTTTCAGTCCAATAACCTTAACGTTTCGAGAACTGGAACCTGGCCCTGGCGCCTTTCTGTCCGTATTTCTTTCTCTCTTTCATACGGGGATCTCTCTTGAGAAATCCGGCACGCTTCAGGGAAGGTTTCAATGTCTCGTCCATCTTGACGAGAGCTCTGGCAACACCGTGGCGTACAGCCCCGGCTTGTCCGTTCAATCCGCCGCCGTGGACGCGGACCAGGACATCATAACGTCCCAGCATATTTAAAAGCACCAGAGGCTGTCTGGCTCTTTCCTGATAATCTCTGACGTCAAAATACTCTTCCAAAGGTTTATCATTGACCATCATCCGGCCTTTTCCCGCGATGAGCCGTACTCTTGCCACAGCGGTTTTTCTCCGGCCTGTTCCCCAATATATTGTACTCAAAGTCATCCTCCTCCCTTACTTTGTCACTTTTACGGTTTCACATTTTTGGGCCGCATGGGGATGATGTCCCCCGGCATAGACTTTCAGGCGCTTGAGCATCCTGGCCTGCAGTTTGTTTTTGGGAAGCATTCCCTTGACAGCGAGCTTAATGACTTCTTCCGGTTTCTTTTCCATCATCACGTCATACCGGGTCGCTTTCAAACCGCCGGGATAACCGCTATGCCTGTAATAGAACTTCTGTTTCAGCTTATTTCCGGTGAGACGGACTTTCCCGGCATTGATCACGACAACGAAATCACCGGTATCCACTGAGGGAGAGTAAATGGGTTTGCTTTTGCCGCTCAACATACGGGCGATCCGTGTGGCCATACGCCCCAGGATCTCCCCTTCGGCATCCACGAGATACCATTTTCTGTCAATCTCATTTGGTTTTGGTAAAAAACTCTTATTCATCCTAACCCTCCTTAAAGACATACACGCCGTAACGCTTCAAAATAGTAAAGTCAATATCCGTTTCCGTCAAGGGAAAAAGCCCCTTTCAGGCAGGGCTCCTCTTTTGATGGATTTCATTTATTCTTGAATTATTCCACCAGTTAGATCAGCCCCCGGAGACGAACCGGACAAAACTCACCCTGTCATTGTCAGAGACCAGATCATCCTTTCCAAGGGATTGTCCATCCCGGACGACGACAAAGTGCAAATCTTCTGGAAGATCCAATTTCTCAGCCAGTTCCCCCACACTGCAGGGTTCTTTCAGAGGAAGCTCGACCTCCTCCTTCTGGCTAAAAAACTGTTTCATTCCGGCAAATACTTTAATACGCATACAAATACCTTAGGGCTTAGTGGGGCTTCATTCTATCGTATTTTCCGTGGACGTCAAGGGAAAACTGGATGAAAAGAGGGAGGAGAAGATCCTCCTCCCTCATAGGTTTCAGAGATGCTTGTGAACCACATCAAGGACATCAGCGAAAGCGATTCCGAGCTTTTTCAGATGTTCAGGTTTTGGAACGCCGTTGTTTGTCCAACCGCGGCGTTTGTAGACGGCGTCAATGAGCTGCTCGTACTGGTCTTCCCTGAATTTTCGAAGGGCGTCCACTTTCTCACGGGAAGAGAGTCCCGCGGGATCGATCCCCGCCTTCTCCTTCAACTGCTTATCATACCGCTCCGCACGGGATTCATACTCTTCCACGGTCACAGGGCCCACAGAGCGGTAAGGAATGGCATCATGCTCCCTCAGCCCTTTACCCATACGGATATTGAAGACACGCTGGAAGTTATAGACCCTTTCTGATTGAAGGATCAGCTCTTTCTTGTCGATGTGCTGTCCCGTGATGGCATTAAAGATATCCACATAGTTCTGGACATGCTCCGGGACTTTTGCAGGCTCATCTGTCTGGGCGTTGTCTGCAGGCTCGATATCATTCCATGGCAGCTTGCACAAGCCCTGCAGGCCGAACCAGGTCCGGAACATGGGGAAATAATGAAGAGCTTCGGCTTTGTCTTCAAACGTGGGGATCAGCCCCTGGACCATATCCATGAAGATCAGCCATGCCTCATCATGCTGAGGCCCTTTCAGAGCCAGTCCGTACCCGCCCTGCATGGCCAGTGATTCTTTGGTCACATATTCCGAATACTCCAGCCCTTTGGCCTCCATGCCGAAATCATCCATCATCTTCCGGTCGGCTCCGAAATGCTTTTCAAAGTAGTTCTTCATCTGCCGGATCCCTTTGCCGGCGATCTTGCCGAATCCTTCGCCCCTTGAGATCTGATGGAGAAGTTCAAGGACGTCTTCGGCATTACCCCATGTAAAATCAAGCCCTCCGGTCTTTTCCTTGTCCAGGAACCCTTTCTCCCAGCACTCCATGATAAAGGCCGTCATGGTCCCGAAAGAGATGGTATCAAGCCCGTAGGTGTCGCAATAAAAGTTGATCTCCAAAACGTCGCGGGCATTAAAGACTCCGATATTGGAGCCGCATCCGCCTACTGTCTCATATTCGGGGCCGTCCACGATGACTTTCTGCCCCTTATACGGGCCGGTCTTGAGTTCGAAGTCTTCCACGACTTTGGCGCAGGCCATGGTACACCCGTACCAGCATCCGTCGGGCTTTCCCTTGGAGAGAAACTCGTTGTAGAAGACATCGGACGAGAGGTTCCCGGCGTCTTTATGGCTTCCGAACTTATAATTCAAGGTGGGCAGAAGGTCATACTCATTCATGATCTCTGTGAGATGGGCTGTCCCCACTTTTCGCATACGGCATTGCTGGTCATCCAGGGCGATGATCTCCTTATGGAGTTTCAGTCCCGTTTTCTGGACTTTGGAAATATCAGCAGGGTTATTGGAAACACCGCTCAGATTGGAAAAACGGACCACGAGGGCTTTGATCCTTTTGTTTCGGAAGACTGTCCCGATCCCTCCGCGTCCCGCCTGTTTGAAACGGACACCCTTGCGGCGCTTGTCCCACATGGAAAAGTTCAGGCACCCGATCCAGGCATGATCCGAACCCGTTCCGGCGCTTACCGAGGAGATATTGATCTTGTCCTCTTCGTTTTTAGCGAAGAGGTCCATGACCTGCTCTCCCACCACATGGCTGTCCACCGCTTCATAGGGAGCTTCGATGATCTGAACTTTACCGTCATCCCCGTCGATATAGATGATGACATCTTTGTCGGCCTTGCCCTGGATCTCCATGGCATCGAATCCTGCAAATTTCAAATAGGGGCCGAAATACCCCCCCACGTTGGAATCGATGGGGATCCCGGTAAGCGGGGAGAGGGAGACCACAAGTGATTTCCCCGAACCGGGGTAATTGGTGTTCCCCCCGATGGGGCCTGTGGCAATACAGACCTCATTCTCGGGATCATCCCATTTCGTCCCGGGAGTCACTCCGTCCCAGAGGAGTTTCAGCCCGAAGCCTTTTCCCCCGGTAAAGGTCATCTTCATCTCTTCACTCACAGGTTTTTCTTTGATGTTATTATCGGAAATATTGACATAGAGGGTCCTCATGTTATACCCCTTGTCAACAGGTTTCAGCTTATAGCTCCACTCCTTCAGGAGTTTGTGCCCGGATTTGATCTTTTCAATATCTTTTGTCATATTATCCCTCCTCTACGATTTCAAGAGCCTGCTCAGGACAGGCTGTGGCGCATTTCCCGCAGGCTATGCATTTAAAAGGCGATGTTCCGCCTTCAAACCACATCATCGCATTGATGGGGCAGACGGAGACACAGGCCAGGCACCCGATACATTTATTTTTATTGAGCAGGACCACCCCGGCGTTATTGACCGTGAGAGCCTGGACAGGGCACTCCTCCACACAAAGCCGGCATGTCTGATTACAGACGGTCATGATGATGTCCCCTTTTTCGGGCCGGATCTTTATGGCTGATTTCAGCGGATTCTTTTCTTTGAAAAAGGTCTCAGAACACACATCCATACATGTCCCGCAAGCCGAACACTTTTCCGGATAAGTCTTCAGATATTTTGCCACAAAATACCTCCTCAATTTCTATTATTGACAGCGAATTACTCTCTGTACTTAAAATAAGGCAAATAGACGGAAAAGTCAAATATAAAGCTCTTTTTGCGATATGCTTATGAGTTCATAACGCCGTTTTCTGCCGTTTTCCTCTTGTTTTTGCTTTTTTCCACCTATTCTTCCGAAACTTCAGATTCACTCTCCTCTCCACCCTCTTCAAGCATAGCGGCAGACTCTTTTCCCGAAAGAGAGGTCACATCCCGGAGTTTGCGCTGGATCACGCGGCTTTTACGCGAGGCATTTTCAATACTGTTACTGGCCTCTTTGAGTTTTTTCTGTGTCTTATCCAGAAGGTCTCCGAAATCACCGAACTGGGATTTGACCGCCCCTAAGAGTTTCCAGACATCACTGGTTCTCTTTTCGATAGCCAATGTCCTGAAACCCATCTGAAGGCTGTTGAGAAGAGCAGTCAGCGTTGTGGGGCCTGTGATGACAACCCTGTAATCAGCCTGGAGGGATTCTGCCAATCCGGGACGGCGCAGGACTTCGGCGAACAGTCCTTCGATGGGCAGGAAAAGGACGGCAAAATCCGTTGTATGCGGGGGATCCACATACTTCTCACGGATATTTTTCGCTTCGCTGCGTATCCTCTTTTCCAGGGCCTTGACAGCCTCTTCAGCCAGGCCGGCATCAGCGTTGTCCCGGGCATCCAGAAGGCGAAGATAATCTTCCTGGGGGAACTTGGCGTCAATGGGAAGCCAGACGACGGATCCGGCATCATCACGTCCGGGAAGTTTTATGGCAAACTCAACACGGTCATTGCTTCCCTCCCGGGTGGCCACATTCTCTGCATACTGATCAGACGTAAGGATCTGCTCAAGGAGATTGCCCAGCTGCACTTCTCCCCAGGTCCCCCGCGTCTTGACATTGGTAAAGACACGTTTGAGGTCATCCACGCCGGATGCGAGCTTCTTCATCTCGCCCAGCCCCTTGTATACGGCTTCCAGCCTTTCGCTGATGAGGTTGAAGGATTCCCCCAGGCGCCGTTCCAGGGTAGCGTGAAGCTTTTCATCCACCACCTGGCGCATCTGGTCCAGCTTTTTGCTGTTCTCCTCCTGAAGAAAACGGAGATTCTTTTCCAGGCTTTCTCTCAGGGCCTCCAGACGCCGCTCGTTTTCACTGATCAGCTTATCCAGTTGTGCTGAAAAGCGGTTGAACTGTTTTTCCTGAAGATCAGAGGATGTCTTCATCTGGCCCAGAAGAGAGGCTTCGAAAGCGGTAATATTTTTAGCAAGCTCCTCCCTGGCCTCCCGGGCAGCTGACTGATTTTCCTGCCGGCTTCGCGAGATCTCGTCTTTGACCAGACGCTCGATGCGTTCATCATCACGGCTCACACGTCTTATCTGTAATACAAGGGTTAAAACCAGAACAAGGACCAGGCCGCTCAAAAGGGCCGAAAACAACTCCATAGCATCACCGCCTTTTCAGTCTTGTTTTATTCGATTCTTTCATAAGCCTTCTCCGGAAAGACGTCTTTTGACTTCTCCTGCTATTTTCCTGTATGCGGAGAGAAACGGGAAAGCCTCCAGGCTGTCCACATCCACAGGCTGTAGTGTCTTTTCCCGGATCAGGGCAAGAAAACCCTCCTCATCCTGAAACATCAGAAGAAAAGGGAACAGCTCATCTCTGAACCTTGTATAGGTGTGGATCTCTCTTTTCAATGGAAGAACACCCGTTCGACCCCTCTGTTTATACAGTTCAAGACGGGCCTGTCCTGTTTCATAGGAGCATGCGGGAAAAGACCACAACCCCCTGCCGATCCCCTCTTCCCTTTTCAGGATCCCCACAGTCTTTTTCCAGACAGGGATCAGGAGCACGGTTTTCTTCCCGGTCACTTTTTTGACCGCCGGGGGCGGGATGGCATCCTCTCTCCCGGACTGATAAGCCCGGCAATCACCTGACAGGGGGCATACAGTGCAACGGGCCTTCTTCCGCAGACAGACGGTCTGGCCGAACTGCATCAACGCTTCATTGATCCGGCCCGGAAGGTCATATTCCATTCCTTCTCTTATGAACCGGTCGGCTCTTGCTGCAACCGCCCTTGTCCACGTCTCTTCCAAAAAAAACCGCATGACGATCTTGCGCACGTTGGCATCCAGAACGGGGTATTTCAGTCCATAGGCCAGGCTGAGGACCGCTCTGGCTGTATTGTCCCCTATTCCCGGCAGGCTGCACAGCCCCCTGTAATCAGACGGAAGCATCCTGAGCCCCTGTGAAGCAAGGATCCTGGCGGCCTTATGAATATTGACGGCGCGTGAGTAGTAGCCCAGCCCTTCCCACATCCGCAGGACCTCTTCTTCAGAGGCGGCGGCCACATGCGACAATGAGGGAAAACGGTTCATCCATGCTTCGAAATATGGTTTTGCCGCAGAAACCACAGTCTGCTGCAGCATGATCTCCGAGATCCACACGGAATACGAGTCTTCACTCCCGCTCCAGGGATCGTCTCTTCTGTTACGGGAAAACCAATTCATGAGCTCATTAAAAAAGAGACGGGCTTCCATCCTCCTCCTTATCTGTTTCCAGTATAGAAGGAGTGAAGCCCGCCGTCAAAGAAGATATCTGTCTGATTTATGATGTATGCTGAGAAGAGTGTTTTTTATGCCTCTCCGTCAGGAAGATGACCAGGGCCGGCAAAGCTGCCAGGCCGATGACCACATATTTCCCCACTTTGATAAAACTTTCCAGGCTTATCCCGTTGAATACGGAACGGGCCATGAGGTAGAGGGATTCGAAAAAATTGATGTTTTGTGCAATAAGGATACCGAACAGGAAGATCAGGATGGAGAAGACACCTACAATGTTTCTGTAGAATTTTCTCTGGAGAGCCTCTTCCTGGATCTCTGACTCTCTCAGCCGGGCCAGGGTAAAGAGCGTATTCTCCTTCAGCTCCTCGGTTACCCTCGGCTTGGGACGGGAAAAAAGCAGGGAATCAATAAACTGCTCATCAAACTTCTTATCGATCTCACTCATAACAACTCCTTTCTGTGCCGCTCCATGAGAGAACACAGTTTTTCTTTGGCTCTGTAGAGGTATGTTTTCACTGTCCCTACGGGAAACCCTGTAATGTCCGCAATCTCATTATACGAATAGGATTGAAAATAATAGAGGTTGATCACTGTCTGCCAGTTTTCAGGGAGTTCTCCGATATAAAGATCCAGAAGTTCCCGGAGGTCCCGGTTATCCAGATCGTCATCCACGGGCTCCACAGAAGCAGTGTAATCCTGAAGTTCGTAGATGTCCCTGTTGAATTTTTTCCTGAGATGATTTTTGGTGGTGTTCAGGGCGATCTGGTAGATCCAGACAGACAATTTGCTCTCTTCACGAAAGGTATGAATATTTTTGAATATCTTGATAAAAACATCCTGGAACAAGTCGTCCACGCTGTTCTTATCCCTTATATACGTGTGGAGCACTTTGTAAATCACCCCTCCATAATCTTCTATGAGCTCTTCGAAAGCACCTTCCTCTTTACGCTTCAGGCGCTTTACAAGTTCGTCGCTCTCTTCCTTACTCTTATATGACACATCTTCTCCCTGCAAGGTTTCACCTGTTTTCTTTGTTTTTCAAAAGCATATCGTAAACCTTGTTCTTCGTCAAACCATAAATCACAGACAAGATCGAGGCTGTGTCCTTGAGGGAGAATTTTTTCATCAGTTCCTCTCCCTTGGACACGATAAGAGCATCATTTGTTTCTTTTTCTTCGCGGTTTCCCGCGATGGCCACGGTAAACTCCCCCCGGACATTGGAGAGGATCCGCGTTCCGATCTCATGCGCCCTTCCCCGGATGATCTCTTCATGGAGTTTTGTGAGTTCACGGCCCACGACTACGTGGGGATCATGGCGGAGTCTCTCCAGCATGGCCACAAACTCACTCATATGATGGGGAGAGACATAGCAGACCGCCGTGAAAGGCCACTCCTCGAGAAAAGCCCTGAAACGCTCCAGTTCCCCCTCTTTTTTCGGGGCGAACCCGAGGAAGACAAACCGGTCTGTAGCAAGCCCCGATACTGACAGCAACGCCATGGCCGCTGTGGGGCCGGGGACAGGGATCACGCGGCACTCCTCCTCCACAGCCTTACGGACAAGGTTCAGGCCCGGGTCGCTGATACAGGGAGTCCCCGCTTCAGAGATGTAGGCCACATCATGCCCCTCTTTCAGCAGAGCCATGATCCCGGGGACAGCAGCCTCTTTGTTTCCTTCATTATATCGGATCATAGCCGCCATGATGTTGAATTTCCTGAGCAGGACCGCCGACTGTGCCGGATCCTCGGCTGCAATGGTATGGACACTCTGAAGAGTCTCTGCAGCACGGGGTGAAAAATCTCCCAGGTTTCCTATGGGTGTGGCCACAATGAAAAGAGTTCCCGGCATACGGTCCTCAGGGCAGTGTGAACCGGGAATCCTCTTTAAGCGGTTTAAAGAGGATGATCGTCCCGCCGATGATCCGGACGACCTGGGCGCCTGCGGCTTCAGCCAGTTCCACCGCTGCATCCCTTTTCTCCACCGGGGCATCCTTCTGGATCTTGACTTTTATCAGCTCGTTCTTGTCGATATTCTCGATCACGGCGTGGATCACAGTGGCTGTCATCCCGTTCTTTCCGATAAAAGCCGTGGGGATCATCTCGTGGGCCTCTTTTTCCAGATATTTTCTCTGCTTAGGTGTGAGCATCTTCGGGATTCCTTTCTTTTTTTTCATTTCGGAATGTCAGTCTCCCCTCCTGAAAATCCTCATAGCAGGACAGGAGAAAAAGGAGATCGGACAGCCTGTTTAAAAACACGTACAGAAGGGAGGAGAGCTCCTCCCGCGTCCCCAGACGGACGACTCTCCGTTCGGCTCTCCGCGCAACGGTACGGCAGACATCAAGAGCGCTTCCTCCGGGGGTGGCTCCGGTGAGGACAAACCCTTTGAGAGGGACTTCATTCTCATACTTCTCAACGGCTTCTTCCACAGCCCGGATCTCCTTTTGGGTAATGAGCTCCGGCGAGTCTGTGGAAGCCAGCTCACCGGCCACTTTATCCGTCATTCTGCGCAGATCCCCGATCAGGGCAGCGACTTTTGAACTTTTCACCTTGTGAAGGGCCGCC
>Ga0068713_1001476_pt1 | contig 30502 bp, 25 predicted proteins | sample MTBAKSrepl2MetaG_FD_62223 | JGI IMG/M metagenome (GOLD analysis project Ga0068713, IMG submission 62223) | Enrichment culture microbial communities om Arthur Kill intertidal strait, New Jersey, USA, that are MTBE-degrading - MTBE-AKS2 (Arthur... | ecosystem: Environmental > Aquatic > Marine >... | reverse complement strand
TCATAGAACAAATGTAATATTTTGTTATAATTAGACTGGAACTAGATAACCAAATTTATTTTTGCATACTTGAAGTATCAAAATAGTAATCAAAATTATTTGATTTTTCAAAAATTTGTTCCTCTAATAATTTTCTCTTTTTTTCCAATTCTCTTTTCTCAGCAAATAATCTTTTCCTTCGATTCTCAATAAGCAGCTTGTGAAAATTTGAGACATCATTTAACTTTTTCTTGACTAGGTTTGGTAAATTGATATTAATCTCGTTATAAAGAGTTTCTACCTTTTCCGGTGATATATCATCTCTTTCTTTAAGACTAAAATTAATACTTTCAATTGAGTTGTTAGTTAGTATGAGGTTGTTTCTTAGATTATCAAGCTCTCTTTTTACCTCATCAGCATTTTTTTCAATATTATGATAATTCTCTGCAACTTTAAATTTTTGAAGATCATTTTCTAATTTTTCAATTGATTCCTCTAAATCTTTTTTTTCAATTTCAACACTAAAATCTTTAGTAAAAAATTCTTTAAAAACTGGGTCATTTCTTATAGTTTTCTGTAGTTTGGATACTTCATCCAACTTTACATAAATATCTCTTTTGTCATTAATCAAATCATAATCAAGGCCTAATAAATAACCTATCGAAATTAAATTTTCGAAAGGCTTAGTTTCCTTGTAAATTTGGTCGTATTTGATATAACTTTGCTTTTGTGGCCTAATAAAACGACAAATTAATGGTCTAAATCCCAAAAAAGGTTTTGGTTCTTCCAGAAGGAAAACTTCTTTTCCGAGGTAATCTCTATATTCTTTTAATTTCATTTGTTTACCGTTAAAAGTAACGCTATTCTGGTTGTCTACGTTCCTTGTTACTAAATAATCTTTACCTAAATTTTCAAACTCTAATGAAAAGCTCCAACCCTGCAATTTCCTTTCTAACTCGGTGTTTTTATCTGACCCAAGACAAAAATTGATTAAAAATATAACAAGGGATTTGCCAACCCCGTTGTAGGTTTTTGTTTCATTCTTTTTATTAGGATCCTTTTGCTTACCAAGAATTAGACTTAATCCTTCCCGATTGAATTCAATTGAATGAAACGAATCTTTATTTGAGAATAATTTAATTAATTTCACTTGACAACCTTCCAAATTTGTCCAATTCAATTACTCCAATGGTGTAAAGGTAATCTATTGTAAGGATTAACTTTTCAAAAGAAGGCTTAGCTGGGTATTCTTCACTTTCAAAAGATTCCATCAAGGTTTTCCAAAGCTCATCTAATGTGAGTTTCTCTTTGAGATTTTCAATCACAAAAGAGCTTAGCCCAATTATTGTTTCAGATAAATGTACATGCTTTTCAGGTAATAACATAAAAAACTAAACCTTATTTGGATCATCAAATATATCACAAGATTCAAAGTAATATGCCATAACCACAGCTGCTGCGTTACGAATTTCAAGTTCCTTTGACCCATTAGCGATAAATTCAAGTATATTAAAAAATATATGCGTACTTTTGGAAAAATCGCTTGTTGTAATTTCACTGATTTTCAATTCATTGTATTTTGAATTTAATAAATCTCTAATTTCTGTTCTTATTTCAGGATCCTCATTTAAAAAATATTTTTCCAATTGACCGTATTGATAACTTGCATTAATTAATAGACTTGAACAGTAATTATGTAAATCGTTGAATTTAATTTTTTCATCAAAGTCAGGAGCAGTCAAATCTGGGGGTAAATATATATTCGTCTTCTCCCTTAGAAGATGATCAATAACCATTTTTAAGGATGAAAAATTAATCAGGTTTCTATTAATTTTTTCGGGGTTTGGAACATATTGAATCAGCTCAATCTGTACTTCCTCGGGTAATTCAAAAAACCATTTTTCTAGATGTTGAGCTAAAATAACCCCAGCTTTATGTAAATGAAACTCTTTCTTTAGGGATGATAATAATTCGTATGTTCCAGGATATGCTCCATTGTACTTGTCATTTAAAATAAAATAATATTCTCTTACTTTCCATTTTTCATCCCAAAACTCATAAAGCCCTCTGAAATCTTCATTTAGTTTTTTTATTGCATCGGATTGAGACTTCCTAATATCTTCAGGAGCAAAAACCTGATAATAAATTCCATTTTCTTGGTCAAAGCCATCATTTTTTCTATCACCTATATTCCCTTGAGGTTTGACAGGATTAAAATTTGGATTGTGGTTTCTCATGATCGCAATAAACAAATCCTCAAAGGATTGACCATCCGAGTAATAGATTCGGTTTTTGAAGAATACTCGCATTAAATTTTTTTCATCGCGGTTTAACATTTTTAATTCCAAGAAAAGAATTTTTCTTAATAAGTGATACTTAAAAATACATCTAGATCAACTTTTTTTCAAGGGAAATAATTAATGAATTAGTTCTTCTCACTTCCTCGGCTCCTCCTCCACCGGAAAAGCCAAATTATAAGCCTTCCCCTTCTTCACACTGATCGGCACCTTCCCATAACCCGAGTTCCTCGCAAACTCCAAGTTATTGCACCAGATGCTCCATTTGTTCAAAAGTCAGGCCGATTCCATTGGCGATCAACACAAGAATTTTCTTGTTCTCGTCTTCATCCATGCAGCCCAACCTTCTCCGGATCCACCACGCAATGCTCACAAATCGCACTGGAGGCATCGCTCCAGAAATAACAAACATTGGTTCGCCAGCCATTCTTTGCCATAGATCCAACCACCATTCCTGCTTCGTAGTCGGTTTATTTCTGCCATATTTAATCTCAATTATCAGGCTAAGAACCGGCTTATTTTATCAGATCCCTTTAACAGACAACCATACATCCGGTACTCCGGTTTAGGTACTACTCACAGAAGAGCGAGCCCTGTTGAGTTTTTAAGGTTGTGAAATTTATAAATCCTATTTACTTAAATTTAATATACTGAATTCTCCAACCATACAAAATCTTATTGAAAATTATTCATGACCAGTATACAATAGTTCTATCTTCTTTGTTGATTTTACTAAATTTCTGCTACAATAGCATTATGAAGAAAAATTCAAGAAAAATAATTTATATAGGAATAAACTACCATTTAATACCAAGTCCTATCATCAATAAGCAAACTTATATTGCTTTTCAACAAGCATTAATTAATTCAGGACTTGAATTTTCTAAAACAGATTATTTAGAAAATAATTTTACTGTTTTACGAGAATCCCCTTCTCCATTGCAAATTCAAGTGATAAGTCACAAAGGACAACCATTAGGCCAAATCATAATAATTGCTCCGAGCTTAAAAACATCAATTAGCTTGTTCATTGACGAAGCAAATGCGGCAGTAGAAAGTTTTAGAAATATTTGGCCAAAATCTACAAAACAAATCATTGGTGGTGATGCCACAATTCGGGAATTATGTGAAATATCCTCTGGCCAGCATGCTTTTAAAGAATTATGGGAAAAAAGACTGAGACAGGATTCTAATGCATTAAGGGTTTTTCATAGACCTATTAGAGGTGGTGGATTGCGTTTCATTTTAGAGGACAAAGCTAATGGAAACGATCATAACAATATTGAAATAAAAATTGAATCTTTTATTCAAGACACATCGAAGATTTTTGTTGAAACTCAATTTGCGTGGAGATATGAAACCCCACAATCCGAATTTGACATCACAAATAAAATAAATGATATGAACAAATTTATTGAGAATGAAGTTTATTCTTTCTTAGAAGGAGAATATGGAAATGACAATCAGCAGTAATATTGATACTTTTTTGAGAACAAACTTCTATTCTGATTCAGAAGATAATGAACAGTGGATTCAACCGTCAATCACTTCCCAAAAATTGTCAGAGGAAAATATTTTTTTGATTGATGAACTTTATATTCAGGTCTCCAACGCTTCACCTATTCGCGATATTGATCCATCACTAAACTCTGATTTTTTGCTTTGGGAAGCAGCAAGCAATTTTGATTTCATGAATTTTGAAGATGGCTTAGAAAGTTACAATGGATAAAGGGGACATAGCATATTTTGACTTAGGTTTACCTCCTGGTGGAAGTGGACATGAACAGTCCGGAAATAGACCAGGAATAATAATTTCAAATGATGCGAATGACCCAAACAATCCAATGGTTGTGATAATTCCATTGACAACGAAATCATCCGCAAGCAGATTTCCATTCACGCTGTTAATTCAAAGCACACCTTCGAATGGACTTTCATTGTCTTCAGTGGCTTTGGTTTTTCAATTAAGAGCCATAGACAAGAATCGGTTGGTCAACGTAATCGGTCAAATTGAAGCTAACCATTTAAATACCCTAAAAAACATGGTTCGGCAGTTACTAGATTTATAGTTTTTTTTAATTACCGCTTTCTTCCAGCTTAATTCTCCGCCATATACCCCACATTCCCATGCACAATCGCGCTCGAGCCATCCTTTTCCCTCACCCACAAACTCCTGGCGTTATTCACCGTCAGCTCCAGCACGTTCACAATCTCACCGGCTTCCCTCTTCCGGATTTCGCGTGAAAAAATCGAAGTGTTGGGCAGCGTTCTGACTCTCACCCGGCTGTTCACTTTCACCTGAATGGTGTCACCTGGTTGACTCTGATGCTCAAATACCTCTGGCAAATCTCTCTAAGTCTGAATCAATACCAAAAAAACTACCAACAAACCAAAGTTCCTTCCAGAAAATTGGAATAAAGACTATCCCAAACTGCAGATCTTCACGATTGAAGAACTGCACTAAGGCAAAGAACCGTAGCTGCCACGTTCTAATGTAACTTTCCAAAGAGCACAAAAACAAAAAGGCAAGTGCAGTACTAACCAGCCAAGTCTGTTAGGAGAAAAGTCAGAGGGAAAAGAATAACAAATTCATAATTCTCATTTTATGAAATTGTTCTTGGAACCCCGGTTCGGGTCCGTGAGGTAATCGGTTCATCCCACCAATGTTTACCTGGGGAGATTATTATTGAGAATGATTTTTTCTTCTTTGGTTACAAAATTGATCCCATCGTTGTTGCATATTCATCCAAAAATCTAGCGGGGTATTAAAAAACCTCCCCAAACGTAATGCAGTGCTGGGTGTAATTCCCCTGCGGCCATTAACGATATCATTTATCCGCTGGTAAGGGACGAGGATAGCATCCGCCAATTCTCTTTGTGATAAACCCATGGGGTTGAGTAATTCTTCCGGAAGCATTTCTCCTGGATGGGTAGGTGTTCTATTTTTTGGTATTCGTATCATAATTCACTTCTATCACTCAATAATAAACGATGATTTGATAAAAATATAATAACAATCCAATCGCCTCAGCGGCACACTTATCCAGAGAGGTGGAGGGACCGGCCCTTTGAAACCTCGAAAACCTGCAGTGAGTCTGTAAGCTGCCAAATCCGGCGGAAATTCTGAAAGATGAGAGGCGAGCGATTTTTCATTGCCCCTCTCAGCGTGGGATTTTTTACTTCTGAGAGGAGGACAAGACTCATTCGCTTTTTATGGTGAGATGACCAAAAATTATCTATCCATTTCAACAATTCCCCTCCTTTTTTCCTTGACTTTCATTTTTAGATTTGCTATTATATGATTAGTTCGTTCGTTTTTTTGTTCGTTCGTTTGATAAAGTTTTTCCCCAGGAAAGCCATAATACGATGCCTACAGTTCGTCAAATTGCACAACATGCAGGTGTTGCCAAAAGCACCGTCTCTTTGGTAATGAATAACAAACCCGGCGTATCGGATAAAACACGTCAGATTGTTCTAAACGCTTATCAAGAATTAAATTCACAAAATGAAAATAATTCTGACGTCAACGTAGAAAAAAACATTTTCTTTAATCATTCTCTTTATTTAACCAAAAAGCCTTTGTCGTTCGTGGTCTTTCATCCTTCCATTCTTGGATCCAGCCAGGTTTTTTCAGAACTACTGTCAGGTATCCAGTATGGAGCAGATCAGTATCATGCACAGCTTCGTCTTACCATCAATGAAAGGAAGATTCCTTCTAACCATATTACAAATTTATATTTAAAAAATCCCTCTCTACGGCCAGATGGCATCTTGATAATTGGAGCAAGAGAAAAAGAGCCAGTTTTAGAGGAAGCAGAGCTCCAGCAAATCCCCTACGTAATCCTCAGCCGAACTGTCTCAGATCCGGCTATTTCTGCAGTCGGTCGTGACGAGGTAAAAATAACAATGGAAGCTGTGAATTATTTACTTGAATTAGGTCATACAGCAATCGGTTTTGTTGGCGGAAATCCCTTATATAGCTACACCCATCAGAGAATCCAGGGCTATCAAAAAGCACTGCAAGCAGCAGGCATCACACCGCACGATCATTGGGTTTCCCTGGGAGCTGGTGATGAAGCAGCGAAAACAATATTACAAACAAGTCCAGAGATCACAGCCGTTGTTTTTGTAAACGACACATTTGCCATGCAAGCGCTTCCGGTATTTATTCAAGCCGGACGGCAAATTCCGGACACGCTATCAATCATTTCGATTGATGATACGGATGAAGCCAAAAATTATAACCCTCCCCTAACTTCAATTCATCATCCTCGTTATGAGGAAGGTGCCTGGGCAGTCCGAATACTGGTTGAAAAAATTCGAAATCCTCATTTTGAAGAATGTCAGATCATTCTAAAATCAAATTTGATTTTGCGGGAATCCTGTTCTCGACCAAAATAAACTAAAGTGGAGAATTCTATCTCCACAAAGGAGGTGAAATTTAAAATTTTTCTTTTAGTACACTGTAAGATTCTATTATTAAAATTCAGAAAGGAATGAAAATGAAGAAGAAGAATATTTTTACGTTATTCGTGTCATTAATGGTCGTTGCGTTGATCATTGCGTCATGCGCACCTGCCGCTCCAACCCCGGAACCAGTTGTTGAAGAACCTACAACTGCACCGGAACCAACCGAAGCACCTGAACCAACCGAAGCACCTGAACCAACCGAAGCAGCCGTTGAAGAACCAGAACCCGTTGAAACGGTTGAACTCCGGATGGTGTGGTATACGGATGGGAATGAAGATGTGGTCATGCGTGAACTACTCGACAAATTCGAAGCTGCTAACCCGGATATCAAGGTGGTTATGGATAATGTTGCTTATACAACAATCCTTGAGAATTTACCCATCCAATTAGAAGCAGGTCAGGGTCCAGATTTAGCGAGAGTCACCCAATTGGGTGATCTTTCGAAGTATTATCTGGATCTAAAACCATACTTACCTGACCCTGGTTATTGGGAAGAAAACTTTGGCCCATTCCTCAATTGGATGCGTCCTCCTGGAGATACAGAGGGTATTTACGGTATGATGACCCAATTGACTGTTACCGGCCCATACATCAACCGAACCTTGTTTGACCAGGCTGGCATTGCCGTACCCAGTGACAGTTCCGATTCAGTAACATGGGAAGAGTGGGCTGAGGTTACCCGCCAGGTGGCCGAAGCCACCGGAACTGATTTTGCCATGACCATGGATAGAACCGGACACCGCTTGGCTGGTCCAGCCATCAGTCAGGGAGCTAAATTCTTTGATGCAGATGGTTTTCCTGTCATTGATGATGAGGGATTCCGCAGAATGGCTCAATTGATGATTGATTGGCACAAAGACGGAACAATGCCCATGGACGTTTGGGCAGGTGCTACTGGTTACTTGCCTGCAGCTGATTTCTTTATCAATGGACAGACAGTATTATACATGTCTGGCTCATGGCAGATCGCACAGTTCACTGAGAAAATCGGTGATGCCTTCGATTGGGAAGTGATTCCAAATCCATGTGGTCCTGCAGCCTGTACTGGTATGCCTGGTGGTGCTGGTTTGGTTGGTATTAAAACAACCAAATACCCTGAACAGGTTGCCCGAGTTCTCGATTTCCTGGCACAGGAAGAGAATATTGCCCAATTCTCAGCCAAGACACTTTTCATTCCTGGACATTTAGGGTTATCAGTGAAGGGTGTTGAATACGAAACTGATCTGGAACAGGCTAAACAAGCCTTGAATATGTTCGTTTCTCAGGTTGGAAAATTGGACCAGATTGCTTATGATATGCAGGCTTACACCTATAATACCATTGTGCTTAATGCAATCCGTGATCGATTAACACAGGTATTTGTTGGTGAATTAACCCTTGATGAAGCAATCGTGCGTATGCAACAAGAAATTGATGATGGTCTTGCTGCAGCAGGTGTTGAAAGATAAATTAATTTAATACCTTATACAGGGTGGAACTTACTTCCACCCTGTAATTTTTTCTTTGAAAAATATTGGAGATCTGAATGAATAATATTAATAAACCCAATCTCACAAAAATTATCAAAGATGGTCTGACAGCTTCCGCAAATTGGATTCTTAACATCTTTGTTAATACGATGGATTGGATCATGGATCCCATTCAACGAAAAATTGGCGTAAAACGAATGGCGTATATTTTCTTGTTGCCAAATTTATTGATTTTTGGGATTTTTGTATTATTTCCAATGTTACTAAATTTCTATTATGCTTTTACTGGTGGTACTAAATTATTTCCTCAGGATCGACCATTTGTCGGATTTGAGAACTTTCGAATTCTACTGGAATGTGAAAATTATTTTGATCCCAACACCTGCACAGAAGATTTATTCTGGCGGGCAGTCTACAACACCTTGAAATTTGTTGTTTTTCAAGTTGGGGGAATGATAATTCTGTCATTAATTACAGCTCTTATTCTTAATCGCAAAATTGTTGCACGTGGATTTTTCCGCAGTGTTTTCTTTTATCCAGTCTTATTATCTCCCGTCGTGGTTGCTTTGATCTGGAAGTGGATCTTACAACGCGATGGTTTGTTCAACGCCATCATCATGCAATTCGGTGGAGAACGTATTAACTTTCTACTGGATGCAAATTGGGCTACATTTTGGGTTGTATTTATCAGTATCTGGGCAAATATGGGCTTCTTTACACTGATTCTATTGGCGGGTTTGCAATCTATACCTCCTGATCTATATGAAGCAGGGTCCATGGATGGCACCAATGACTGGCAAAGTTTCAGGCATATCACCATGCCATTATTGATGCCCACCATGTTTGTTGTTTTAGTGCTTTCATTGATTCGAGCTGTTCAGGTATTTGATCAGATATACGTGTTAACCGGTGGTGGTCCTGGTTCAGCAACTTTGTATATGGTGCAGTACATCTATAACAAAGGTTTTTCTGACCAGATCCACATATTTGGTCTGGCTGCAGCAGCTTCTGTGTTAATGGCAGGTGTATTAATGATCTTCACCCTGATTCAATTGTATCTTACCCGAAAATCAGATGCTGTATAATCGAAAGGTATAGGAAATTATGGACATTAAAAAATTTCTATTCCGAACTCGTAATTCTAAAAAGATTGGTGTCTCCGATATTCTCACTTATCTCTATTTGTTCTTTGGTGTGATACTGATGTTCGGTCCAGTTCTCTGGCTTATCCTATCTTCATTTAAAACACCTGCGGCATTAGCAAAATTTCCTCCATCCATATTGCCCTATGGACAAGAAACTATCGTGGTTGAAGGTTTTGACGATCCATTACCATTGTACATTGTTACTTTTCCTGATGGTAGTGAACAAAAAATGGCTCAAGTTCGTAGAGTGGGATTAGAAGCACAAATGATTGATCCAGAGAATCCCTCTGAGATCGTTAAAGTATCCATCAACGATCGCAAAGAGTCAAATAAGCTTCAATTTGAGTGGTCAAATTATTCTGATTCCTTAAAGGGTTTTAATTTCATGACCTATTTAAAAAATAGTGTTGTTGTTACCGTTGCAGCAACAATAGTCACTTTGATCATTAACAGTATGGCAGCTTTTGCCTTAAGTAAATATGAATTCAAAGGAAGAAATCTGATATTCTTGATCATCATCAGCACCCTGTTAATCCCAATTTCCGTTATCCTGGTGCCTGTTTTCCTGGTTATCACTGAAATGAACCTGAATAATAACCTGTGGGGCGTGATTATTCCAGGAGCAGCGACGCCAACCGGTGTGTTTTTGCTGCGACAATATATGTTAACCATTCCAGATGAGTTGATTGCAGCCGCAAGAATTGATGGTGCATCCGAATGGCGCATCTATTGGCAGGTGATGCTACCATTAGCAGCTCCGGCATTGGCTGTACTAACCATATTTTCGGTCATGTGGCGTTGGAATGACTTTTTGTGGCCATTAATTGTTCTCAGTAAAAATGAATTGTTCACACTTCAGGTAGGTCTCAATTCATTTCAGGGTGAATTAAATGTAAAATGGAATTATATTCTGGCTATGACGGTTATGACCTTATTACCTATATCTGCTGTCTTTGCCTTCTTGCAAAAATATATAACCACAGGGATCTCTTCAACTGGATTGAAAGGCTGATCATCTTCTTAAAAATTATCGTTGTTGAATTTCTGACAATCAATCCAATCAAAAACGAATCATTGAAATTATGCGAATTATTCAACCGAGTCCTCTAACCCTCAAAGAATCATCATTAAATGGATTAAAATTTAAAGGAAAACTTCAAGAGACATTTCAAATTACGATTCTCGAAGAAGATATCATTCGTGTTCAACATTTTCCTGATGGTGATCCTCGTTTCCATCGAACCTGGTCAATCGCAAACGAGTCTGGTGATGTTCCGTTGGAAGGCCGCTCGCGAGAAGATTTAAGTTCTTTCAGTTTGCCAGCTTATCATTCTGGCACAGACGATGACCTGGTGCATATTTTGACGAAAAAAATACGGATTGAAATTGACACAAAGGACGGCAGCCTTACCTGGTTTACTCATCCAACTGGAGAACCCTTTGTAGCTGATCTTAAACGAAGAGGATATTCTTACGATCAGAATGGTGAATCTGTCTTTCATTATCTTGAACGACGTCCAGATGAACATTATTACGGATTTGGAGAAAGATCCGGTCCCCTGGATAAGTACGGACGCAGAATGAGAATGCTCAATCTGGATGCTCTGGGTTATGATGCTGAAATAGGAGATCCACTATACAAACACATTCCCTTTTATATTACCTATATTCCGACATTAAATCTCGCCTATGGATTATTCTATGACAATCTCAGTACATCCGTATTCGATATGGGTCAGGAGCGAGATAATTATTATGGACCCTATCGTTACTACCAGGCTGAAGCGGGTGACCTTGATTATTACTTGATCTTTGGTCCACAAATATCCGATGTAGTTCAAAAATTCTCTAAACTCATTGGTCGTCCAGCTTTACCGCCGCGCTGGTCTCTGGGTTATTTAGGTTCGAGCATGCTGTATACCGATGCGGAGAACGCACAGGCAGCTTTGAACGAATTCATAAGCCACTGTGAAAAACATCAAATTCCATGCGATATGTTTCATCTCTCCTCTGGCTATGGTTCAGGAGCCGATGGGAAACGCTATGTATTCAACTGGAATTTTGAAAAGATTCCAGATCCAAAGAAAATGGTTGCTGATTTCCATCAGGCTGGTATTCACCTGATGGCAAATATCAAACCCTGCTTATTGGAGAGCCATCCACTATTTAATGAAGTTGCCAAATTTGATGGATTTATCAAGGACTCCGAAAGTGGAAAACCACGTTTGGACTACTTCTGGGATGGTTATGGTTCCCATCTTGATTTTACAAATCCAATTACTTTCAATTGGTGGAGCTCTAATGTACAAAAATGGTTGTTGGATTATGGGATTGATGCAACCTGGAACGATAACAATGAGTACCCCATTTGGGATGACGATGCGAAATGTTTCGGTTTTGGAGAAGAAATTAAGATTAAATATATTCGGCCATTACAACCCTATTTGATGGTACGAAGCTCTCTACAAGCCCAATGTGCACATGCACCTGAGAAACGTCCATTTTTGCTTACCAGAAGTGCCTCACCAGGAACACAAAGACATGCCCAAACCTGGTCTGGTGATAATGAGACCTCCTGGAAAACACTACGTTTTAATATTCCAATGGGACTGGGATTGAGTCTTTCTGGTTTTCCAAACACCGGACATGATGTGGGTGGTTTTACGGGTTCAGGACCTTCACCAGAATTATTTGTGCGTTGGGTTCAGAATGGAATTTTTCACCCTCGCTTTACCATTCATTCATGGAACCTCGATGGCACTGCCAATTCTCCGTGGATGTTTTCAGAAGTTTTACCCATTATTCGTGAGACCATCAAATTCAGATATCGCCTCATACCTTATTTATACACTCAGTTATTTGAGGCTCATCGCAGCGGGACTCCGATTATACGTCCAATGGTTTACCAGTTCCCAGAAGATGGAAATTGTCATCAAGAGTCCTTTGACTTCATGCTGGGACCGAATTTATTGGTCGCTTCGGTATTGGAACCTGAACAACGTTTACGCCAGGTTTATTTACCAAAAGGTCAAAATTGGGTGGAAATCCATTCGGGTTCTGTTTACGAAGGAGGACAAACTATTCAGCTTCAAGCACCACTGGAACACATTCCACTATTGGTTATCGCAAATTCCGTCCTGCCACACATGCAGGAAATGCGCTTTGTCGGTGAAAAATCCGATGATGTTCGTCTTTTGTATCTATATCCAGATTCAGGGAAAAGTAAACGAACTACATTATTGGTGGAAGATGATGGTGTCAGTTTGAAATATAAAAATGGGGGATTTACTGAGATATATCTGACACTGACTTCAGCTCCTCAAAATATTCATCTGGATATCCAATATAGTCATAAAGGATATCAACCACCATACACAAATTTTGAGGTGATTCTCCCAATTGGGGAATCCCGACCTTTAACCATTTCCTGTCCGGAAGGAATGTCAGCCACTCTCCGAAAGTAAAACACAACTTCGATCAGGTTGAACGAGTAGCAATTGGTTATGCTTCAGTTCATTGAATGTGTTGGAAAATGAAAATCATCATCTCATTTGATTAAAGAATTACTTTTTAGATGATCTTTATTATCATAAAAACTGCTGTTGCTATCAAAAAAAGATGAATCCCTTTTTCAAAAACAGATAATGACATCGAGCGATTGATCCTATCCCCCACGAATAGACCGATGAAAAACATGGGTATCAGTATCCAGAAATATTGAACTACTTCCTCTGTGATCAATCCAGTGGCTCCTTGACCCAGTAAAATGATGATCCCTACAGGAAAGAAATATGCCTGCAGCGTGGCTCGAAACGAATCGGCTGGCCATTTTCGCAGGGTTCCAAAAATGACAGCCAGAGGTCCATTCGCGTTGTACGCCGCTCCCAATATCCCCGCAAAAAAACCAAATATGTAAGCGGTGTGTTTACTAACCCTGGCTTTCATCTGTGGTTTGATTAAATTATATACAGAAAAAATGATGATAACCGCCGCCAGGATGCCAGTAACTAACGCTTCATACACTTTGGTGAGTAATAAAATCCCTAAAGGGATCCCACACAGTGATGCCAGAACCAGTCGCCAGGCACTGCTGATGTCCACTTTCCGCCAACTAAATAGTAAAATAAATAAAGCGTTGAATGTGTTTAAAGCAGCAGCAATCGGCGCAGCTGTTTGAACACCAATCACCAGAGTCAATAAGGGCATTGCTATTAACCCGCCCCCAAATCCAAATACTGAACGAACCATCGTAGCAAAAAATAGAATAAGTCCAATCAATATGGGTAACAAACTACTTTCACTCAGTAAATCCATTTTTTTCCTTTGAATAACCTAAGTCGGGAATTTTTCATTTACAACAACTCACCATTCTATTTTGAAAATGAGGTAAGTTCGAAGCGAGTTATCGTCTCCTGGTTGGGTTGACCCTGTTCATTCCAGCCTCTCAAAGCGTAATAATCATTCAGAATGATCTCCATATCAGGTAATTTCGCTTTTGACCCGCCGGTGGGACGAGCAAATGTTTTTAGTCGCACAGGAAGATCATCATCTTTTCGAGAAATCCCCAAACGATTATTGATGATCCGTTTCAAGTTAAAAATTCGTTCTCCAGTTTCTAAAAATTCTTTATCGGTAATATCCCAGCCTGTGGCAGCATTGATTAAATTGCACAGGATTTGTGGGCTCGGGCTGGCTTTTCCTATAAATTTGCAAATACCCAGTGGATTGTAGGTGGAAAAATAATTTTGGAAGGCTACAGCTTCGCTAGCAGCATCTTCATTGGAGAATCGATCGACTTTCTTCGGTGACCACGAGGAAGCATCCAATCCATAAATTGCCCAATACGATAATCCTTCCAGGTGACAGCCGCCCCGATTTGCTGTTGCATAGTTCGCTGCCATGGAAAATGTAGCTCTGGGATCATGATAAGCTAATTCCAAACCCTTTACATGCATCGCATAGAACTCAGATTGATTTTGTAAATGCTGAGCTGCAGCCCGTGAGCCTGATGAGAGGATCTCTCCCACACCACGACGCTCAACCATCAATTTTAAACAAACCATCAATGAGTCCGGGTTGCCCCATTCTAAAGGTTGTTGATCACAATCTTCTTTTTGAATCAATCCATTTTCATAGGCTTCAAACGCAAAAGCAGCCGTGGCTGAAGCACTGATCGTATCAATACCCATGCGATTGCAAAAGTCATTTGCTCTCAACATCGTGTCCAGATCGTCAATCTCCAGCATGGCACCCAATCCTGCCAATGTTTCATATTCAGGACCTTCACCTTGAATCGTAGTACCATCCTTCAACACTGCGTCGACTCTTTTGCCACAACCAATTGGGCAGGCAAAACAAAAAGTTTGTTTTACCGAATGTTGTTCTGCCATACTTTGGCCACTGATATTTTCTGCACCCTCTGGCCAATTTCCAACCAGATAATTATGAATGGGTAAATCCCCTATTGCTTCAGCACCGGCGACACCTCCAGCCGTGCCAAATTTTGATAAGCCAACCGTTTTGCTTTGAATAACAGGATTTTGTTGTTTTACTAAAGAATGGAATTGCTTTGCATCAGCAGCTTCTACCTTTTCCTTGCCATAAGCGACAATGCCTTTCACCAATTTACTACCCAAAACCGCCCCCATGCCACCTCTGCCAGCAACGCGACTATGCGTGCGACCCCCTTGTAGCACTGCTGCAAACAAAACCAGATTCTCACCAGCCGGTCCTATCACAGCAGCCCTTGCTTTTGGATGTGTTTCATGGATCAATTGATCATATGTGTCGAATGTGTCCAAGCCCCACAGATGTGTGGCAGAACGAATTTCCACTTCTCCATCATGAACAAACAGATAAACCGGTTGACCTGCTTTCCCAGTGATAACCAGCCCATCAATGCCTGCTTTTCTCAATTCTGCGCCAAAATGCCCACCCAGATTGGATTCATTCCAAATTCCGGTTAGAGGGCTTCGGCCACAGAAACTAATCCGGCATGCAGTTGGCATGATTGATCCGGTTGTTAACCCATTGAAAATATATAAAGAATTTTCCGCGTCCAATGCGCCAACAGTCGGATCTATTTCTCGGGCATAAAGCATGGCAGCATATCCGCTACCAAGAAAATAACGACGTGCATCTTCTTCGCGAATATATTCTGTTTTCACTTCTCTCGTTGAGAGATTAACACGCAGATATTTGCCTGAAATTACCATGATCGTCCTTTCCAACCACTCAGATTATTATTCTGTTCTGCAATTTGTATTCTGTTACACACCAAAAATTCACGCACGAATTGAATAAAACAACCTGACTGCTAATCGGCTGGTCCAAAATGCTTAATTTTTACCTCTTGTGGAGTGGTAAATTTGTTTTTTCCGTCTTTTGTTTCCCATTGGAGAAAAGCTAAATTACGGCAAAGGTCCGGTTTTGGTTCACCAAATAGCCACAATTCTTCTACCACTGCAATATCGTTTAATTGACCGGTATGTTGCACAATGGGTCCTAAAGGTAAACAGGTTCCTTCCCTGCCAAACACAGGAATTTCATTGAGGGGAACATCGGTAAAATACACTTCTTGTCCACCTCGATACAATTGCCCACTCCAAAGATGATACCAGTTGCCTTTTGGTAGATAAACACTTACGTGATTGCCTGGTTGAATAATCGGTGCAACCAATAATGTCTTTCCAAGCATGTATTGTTCTTCAAATGACCAGGCAGGTCTTTCATTTGGAAATGCTAATGCCATCGATCGAACAACTGGCAATCCAGCTTGGTTGGCTTCTTTCTCACATTCCTTTATGTATGGAATTAAACGATATCGAAAACGAATCCATTCTGTGATAATTGCTTCAACATCTGATCCAAAAATCCAGGGTTCACGTTCACCGACTCCGTGAAAACGAGTATGAGAACACATAACGCCTGCCTGTGCCCAACGTATAAACAATTCTGGATCTTTCAGTGTTCCATACCATCCCCCGATATCATGTGCAGAGTAAGCGCCGCCACTCATTCCCCAGGACTGTACCCCGCGAATACTGGCAGCCAATCCCTCCCAATCAGATTGTGGATCACCTCCCCATCCAAATGGAAAACGCTGACTTCCAGTCCAGCCTGAACGTCCCCAAACCATTGGCTTACCTTTTCCGTAAAGGGTCGTAGCTTCATAAACACATTGGTTATATAGCAATGAATATACATTATGGAGGCGTTCGCCACTATCACCGTTATAGGCGATTGCTTCATCCGGAACAGACTCACCAAAATCAGTTTTCATCACGGCTACACCCAGTTCGAACAGATCCTTATGTTTGTCACGGTACCACTCGTATGCCTTGGGATTGGTCAAGTCGATAATCCCACTTGGACACAATTGGGGTAACAGAGTTTCATAAGGTTCTGGTGTCCAATAGTGGACATACGGAAATCCTTCTTTATTCTTTAATAAATATCCTAAACTGGCTAATTCACTGAATAAGGGATTAATCGTTGAAATGTAAGGATATTCCCATAAACACAAACGCACATCCAGATCATCCAATTGTTTGATGAAAGCTTTCGGATCAGGATAACGATCAGGGTCCCAGGAAAAATCAAATCGGGTTTCCGGTTTGTGCCAGGCTCTTCCATCCAATAAAATTACATCTATTGGGATTTGTTTTTCACGCATTTTCCTGACAACATTGAGTAATTCATCCGCCGTCTGGTAATATGCTCTTGCCATCCAAACACCATAACTCCATAAAGGTAATTCTGGCGATTTACCCGTAAGATTTGTATATTGATCCAGAATTTCTGCTGGTGAATCCCCGACAAAGAAGAAGAAGTCCAGATTCAAATCTTCAACATGCAGGATATAACTGCGATGTGACCAGGGTGCAAAACCAATGGCGTGCAACACTTTTCCAGGGGTGTGAACCAAAAGTCCCCAACCTTCTGGCGACCAGGCAAAAGGATTGTTTTTATAACACCGCTCAGAATTCAACCCTAAAGCATCATAATTCCAACTGGTGATCATCTCACCCCGGTGATTGAGTTTTCCAAATTTTTCCCCAAGTCCAAAAACTGGTTCACCACTTTTTAAAGCGAAGGACATTTGCCAGGCTTCGCTATTTTTATGCGCAAAGGGATGAAAACGAGGTTTTCCTTCCATGCTAAGATCTGTAATACTTTCAAGTAGAGTTTTACTTCCTTTTTTTAGTTTTATCGAGAAAGGAGAATAAATAATTTCTACAGATACATCAGCGGATTGGACGATCACAGAAGAATCAGTTTTAATCAATTCACAATCAACATCGCTTTTCTCAGCAACCAGTAATCCATAATCGAACACTTCTTTTGACTGAAAATTAAATCGAATGAGACCTGGAGCATAGAAATACACATCCAATGGACCACATTCACTAAAAAAACGCATGCCACCAGGTATTGGATGGTTTGGTTTTACAGAAGTTATTCTTTGAAACCCAATTTGTGCATGAATTGACTCTTGGTTTAAAAATTCACACTTCACTTCTCACTCCTTGTTTATGTTAATTGGTGACTCATCGGATCTAATTTCTGCAATTGATTTTGATTGAAAAATGGTGAAAAACTTAATCAATTTTATTTAAAATTTTTTTCCTCTACAACCTGCACCTGCCGAAATGCGTTCTCAAGAAAATCACGTTTAAATTCCATTTTTTGGGTAAAGCTCATACTCAGCCAGGCATCTACAATCTGGGTACCAAGAAAAGGAGCAGTGATCCAACCACCCATGGTAATAATGTTGGCATTATTTACAATTTTTGCTCTTTCGCCAGAAAAGATATCATCAACCACACAGGCATACACACCTTTATGTTTATTGGCGACAATCGCCATACCTTGACCTGTGCCACAAATTAATATTCCTTTTTCCACACGATGACTCTGGACGGACTCTGCAACTTTCGGGGCCTGTTCAAAATATGGTTTTGGATTTTCAACAGAATCAATTCCAAAATCGAGCAGGTCAATATCTCCTCTTTGATTCAGGTGATCTACAATCGCCTGTTTTAAAGGGAAACCAGAAAGATCAGATGCAATGGCGATACTTATTTTTTCAGTCATAATTTCTCCTTTTAGATTTTTACCGCAATCTTTTTCTTTTCAAGTGCTCTTTCAGCATGCTCTACAATGACGGTTGCTGTTAATCCAAACCTCTCTTTGAGATAATCGAGAGTACCTACCTCACCAAAAAGATCTTTTACCCCAACGCGCGCCATAGGTGTGGGGATTTCCTCCACAAGAACTTCTGCAACAGCCGAGCCAAGCCCATTAATAACCTGATGATTTTCACAGGTTACGATTGCGCCACAGGTCTCTGCCAGCTGAATAACCAGGTTACGATCAATTGGTTTTATGGTATGCATGTCAACAACCGCAGCAGAAATCCCTCTTTCCACCAGTAACTCGGCTGCTTTCAAAGCCTCTCCTACCATCACAACACCGGTTGCAATCAGCGCTACATCCTGACCCTGGCGTAAAATTTTTCCTTTTCCCAATTCAAATTCATCTGTATCATCGTATAACACATCAGCAAAACCACGGTGTAATCGCATGTAGGTGCATCCATAGTAATCAACACAGGCATGCATTAGTTTTTTTAATGAGATGGGGTCACTGGGTTCAAATATGACTAATTTTGGAATGGTGCGCATAACTCCCATATCTTCAAAAGCCATATGGGTACCGCCATTTAATGCCGCTGTGACTCCCGGGTCACTACCAACCAGCTTAACATTGAGTCTGGCATAATTCGCCGAAATAAAAAATTGGTCAAATGTTCTTCGGGCTGCAAAACATGCAAAGGTATTGGCAAAAGGTAGTTTGCCGGCAGAAGAAAGTCCAGCAGATATACTGACCATGTTGGCTTCGGCAACACCCACATTAAAGGTGCGATGAGGGAATTCATCTTTAAAGTTTTCAGAACCCGTCGCCCGCATGAGATCAGCTTCTAAAAGTACAATCCGTTCGTCCAACCGTCCTAATTTAAGCAGAGTTTCTGTGTATACTGCACGCATTTCTAATGGCTTACTCATTTTTTCTCCTTGCATGTTTATAATTTTGCAATGGCTGCCAGAGCAGTTTCATAATCCAGTTTCATATTATGGTTGGTTGACTGATTTTCGGCAAAATCTACACCTTTCCCTTTAATCGTATCCATAACAATCATCGATGGTCGCAAAGGCTCTTTTTTCGCCCTTTCAATGGCTAAATCGATTTGTGCCAGATCATGTCCATTTATTCTTTGAACAAACCAACCAAAACTTACCCATTTGGCTGTCAGGTCTTCGATATTCATGATTTCATACATGAACCCATCCAGTTGTAATTTGTTGTAGTCGGTAAAAGCGATAATATGATTGAGTTTGAATTGTGCCGCGGCCTGTGCTGCTTCCCAGACCTGACCTTCGTTTGATTCGCCATCGCCAATAATGACATAGATCTTGCTGGCTATGCCGTCCAATCGATGACTGAGTGCAATCCCAATGGCTGCAGATAAGCCCTGGCCAAGTGAACCGGTGGTCATATCAATCCCTGGTGTCAGATTTCGATCACAATGACTGGGTAAACGTGTACCACCTCGATTGAGTGTATGCAACCAATCCTTGGGAAAGTAGCCTTTATCGGCTAATACACTATAAAGAGCTGGTCCAGCATGCCCTTTGGATAAAACTAATTGATCGCGATCCACTTTGCGTGGATTTGAGGGATCGATATCCATGTGGCGGTAATATAACATGGTGAGTACTTCCACAACGGACATGGAACCCCCTAAATGTCCGACGCCTAGATAACCAATGGCATCAATCGTCAGGGCTCTGATTTCTTTTGCTTTCTCAGTCAATTCTGCAAGGGTTTTATCGTCCATCATTCTATAAATCCTCCAAATTCTTATAACGCAAGCGTAGGTATCTTAAGATAACGTGCAATCGTAGCTAATTCAGCTGTAAAATTCCCATAGGTAAGAGAAAGGTGGTGCTCCAATCCATTGCTCATAATGGTATCCAGAACCTTTCTGGCAGGATTTTCAAACCGCACCAATCCTGAAGTGCCAGAGAATTGTCTTTCGGAAGCTAACATGTTAGCTTTGCCAATTACCAATTGAAAATCGAGGGAGGCTTCACTTAATCGGGCCAGAGTAATTTCTCCAGGTTTGAGTGAAAATTCCATCAATAATGGTAATTTGCGATTGGTATGAACAATACCGCGAGGTTTCACGTTGGGATCTGCCATGGAGAGCGGAGCTAACCCACAGTGCCAGAAGACCGCTGTGTCTTCATCCAAATTCATATGAACCAGATCTGTTCCAAATGCTGGTTCACCACTCAGTGTTTGTAAGATCAGTTGTGTAACTGTTCCATTCAGGTCGGCTTCACAACTACAGGGTATTTTTTGATCGGACATTAATGACATTGCACCGCAGGCGGCGCATCCTAATTCTGTAAAAAATTCTGGCCAACAGCGCACCGCCAAACCTTTCAAATTCTCTTCCAGTGAGAATTCCTGCATTACCTGATACGTTTTTAATGTGCCATTCAAAGCGGTTTGGTCTAAATCAGCCAATCCATCAATTTTTTGATCCAGATTCTTGCGAATGCTAACAGTCGCATGCTCAGGCGTCTTTCTTACACGACTGAAAAAAGTATCCAATTCTATGTCCACCAACTTCAAACCAAAAATCTTTTCCAATCCGGTTTGATTGGGAATACAACTATCAAAACCATTGGGATGGTGCCCAATTTTACCAATTTTCGTTCCTTTTAGCGTTCTGATGGCATAACCTGCATTGGCTAAAACTTTGATTTTTTCAAGAGCGGCTGAATCTTCCGGCAATGTGTATAAATAATCATAGGTAAAACCTGCACGATGCAAGGAGTGCCCGGTTAGGTTGATCCCACACAGGGAATTTAAGCGCAATCTTCCACCACCCGGTACTTCTGGTACCGCCCATAGTAAAACCGGTCCGGCAGTCTTACTGATAATTTGTTTTGCTAAATCACTATCGGCAAATGAACAAAATAACAAAATAATCAAATCAAATGGGGTTTCGTTCATTTGATGGATGATTTCTTGAACTTTTGAAGAATCAGTAACCAGTTCTGATGGACCGGTGATCATAAATCCAGCTTGTGATAATGCTGTTTGTGTCCTCTGGAAAATTTCTGACGCAAATGGAATATCAAACGTCGTACGAGCAATAGGAATTAATGCGATGGTTCTCAAAAACTTTTCTCCTGTTCTTGCATTTCACTGAGGTCATAAAAATAAGTACTTAAGGCTAAAGCAGAAGCACCAATCACACCGGTTTTCTGCCCAAATCCGGATACACAAATCTCAACCTGGTCTCCAAGGTGACTGAAGGCATATTCCTTAACTACTTTCTTGATCACTGGCAAAAAGAATTCTTCACCCTGTTCCAATATTCCACCTAGCACAATCAAATTGGGATTAAGAATATTGATTAAATTTGCAAGTGCAATACCAAAATATCTTGCTTTTTCTGCAAGCATTTTTAAAACTTCTTCATCTCCATCCTGAGCGGCGGAAAACAAACAATCCATTTCATTATTTTGACAATCACTAAATTTTTGTGCCAGAATGCCAATTGGGTTTGCTTCTGCCAGGTGTCTTGCAGATCTAAGAATTGCTTTCTGTGATACTAATGTTTCCAGACAACCATAATTACCACAACTGCATTTTTCTCCGCCATCCGGAATCATAATGCTATGCCCGATTTCTCCTGCGCCAGCAGCCATGCCATGAAACAATTTTCCATTCACAAATAAACCTGCGCCAACCCCGACTCTGGCATACACAAAAGCCATCACATTGGCGGTTTTTCCCTCCCCGAACATCGCCTCAGCCAGGCACATTAAGCGCACATTATTGTCCACAACCACTGGTAGTCCAATACGTTGATGAATCCATTCTCGAATGGGAATGTTTTGCCAACACAAATTTGGTGCATTGATATTTACGCCCGTTTCAACATTGACCAGACCAGAAGCTCCAACTCCAATTCCCACAATCAAATTTTTCGATATCCCAGACTGAATGATCAGGTGATCAATCTGGGAAACAATCTCTTGAATGACAACTTCAGCAGTCGTACAAACCTCAAATTTCTGAGTTGCGGATGAGACAATTTTTGCTAAAAGGTCTGTAATAACAACTTGAAATTCCCCAATTCCGATATGAACACCGATCGCAAATCGAGCATCCGGGATAAGTTCAACAGTCATTCTTGGGCGACCGACACGCGGGGAAATCACCTGTTCAATTCCATTTTCACGAACCAATCCCTGCGATAATAATTCATTCACCAGATTACTGATGGTTGCCGTCGTGAGACCCGTAAGCTCTGCCAACTCAACTCTTGAAATTTGTTGATGGTAGAGTAAAGCTTTTAAAATGGAACGAATATTATGGGATTTTGCTGTAACTTGATTACTGCCCAAGTTTGCTCCAGGGGGGTAATAAATAATAAATTAAATTGATTAATTAATTATATGCCTAGGCACAAATTGCGTCAAGTTCTTTTCTGATTGAAATGCTATTTTGTGTCACATAATTAACATCGGGAATAATAAACCGATTTATCTGACTCCCCTCCAAAGTTTTTACCTTTCGCAGGATGGGATACAATTAAAAAAATACACAACAAAAAGACAAAAATTTGTCTTATCTGCTTCTTCTTATCATATAGAAATAAACTTAAAACCCATGTTTGATGAATTTCTGTTTCATTCGAATTCAAAAATATTGAGACATCCTGAAAATCCGATTCTCACAAAACACGATGTGCCATATCCAGCCACATTGGTATTTAATGCAGGTGTCACTTTTTATTCAGGTGAATACGTATGTGTTTTTCGTAATGATTTTGGTGAATGGGATAATCCTGAATTAATGGGTACGAACCTGGGATTAGCTACCAGTAGCGACGGTATTCATTGGAAAGTAAATTCAAAACCAATCTGGACTGTAAATGATGTGATCAAAGACACTGCTACATTTTTTCCTGATCTTTCAAATGGGAGTGAAATTCTTCGCGCTTATGATCCAAGACTTACAGTCATTGAAGACCAGTGTTATATGTGTTTTGCTTTGGATACCCGTCATGGGTTGAGGGGTGGAATAGCAAGAACTACAGATTTTCATCATTTTGAAGTTCTCAGTTTATCCACACCTGACAATAGAAATATGGTTCTTTTTCCTGAAAGGTTCAACGGAAAATATTTTCGCCTCGAACGTCCCATGCCAGTTTATAGCCGACAGATGCAAACCCATTTTGATATCTGGAGTTCAGATTCGTCTGATTTGAAGTATTGGGGGAACCATCAAGGCGTTTTATGGCTTGAACAGGTGCCTTTTGCCAATGATAAAATCGGCCCATCTGCTCCACCCGTTAAAACCAAATATGGTTGGTTGACGTTGTTTCATACCGTAGACCTTGATCCTGAAAGAGGTAAAAATGGTTGGGAAGAAATCTGGCAAAAACGTTATTCAGTTGGTGTCATGTTACTGGATTTAGAAGATCCGGCAAAGGTAATTGGTATAAGCAAAGAACCCTTGATGGTTCCTGAATATTCATATGAGAAAAATGGATTTCGGAATGATGTGTTGTTTCCGGGGGGTATGATACTTGAAAAAAATGGAGAAGTTAAAATTTATTATGGTGCAGCCGACACTGTTGAATGTTTAGCCACAATAGATGTAAATGACTTATTAAATCTGTGTATTAAGCAGCCTTCATGAATAAGAGAAAATCCTTTATTTTATTGATTGGTGCTGTTGTCATTGTACTTTTTTGCGTTGGCATCTATTTCCTGCCTCCTGTGCAATCCCGACTTGCCTGGCGATTGGCATCTCTCCACACCAAAATTCATTATTACTTCAATCCACCTGATGAAGTTGTTTTTTTGCCACTTCAAACGAATGAGTCTGACTCTGATGGAGAAAAACCTGAAATTGAAAGCGTCGTTCTACCCGAAGTAAAAACCCTCACGCCATCTCCTTCATCCACAGCAACACCTGTAATTCAGGTCCTCCCAACTCAGATTCCCACTGCTCTTCCAGACTCTGACATCCTGTCCGGCATCACCCATGAATACCAGAGTTTTAACAATTGTGGTCCAGCCAACCTCTCGATGCTGCTTTCCTATTGGGGTTGGGATGGCGACCAACGCGACACAAAGGGAGTCCTGCGTCCTAATGAGGATGATGCCAATGTCATGCCAGAAGAATTGCAGAAATACATTCAAGATAATACAGATTTACGAGCAATTTTACGATTTGGGGGGGATATCGACTTAGTCAAACGCTTGATTGCTGCGGGATATCCAGTCATCATTGAAATAGGTCATCATCCACCGAATGATTGGTGGATGGGACATTATGTAGTTGTCAGTGGTTATGATGATACCCGTGGCGTTTTGATTACCCAGGATTCACTCATCATGCCAGATCTACCGGTAGCCTACACAGAACTTCAAACACGTTGGTGGCGGGATTTTAATAACGTTTACTTGTTAGCATTTCCTCCAGAAAAAGAAGTAGAAATTGCATCAATTTTAGGAACAGATTATGATCCTGGAGAGAATTTGCAAATGACCCTGCAAAAAACAGAGTCTGAACTTGGATTACTCACAGGTCGGGATTTATTCTTTGGTTATCTCAACGAGGCGGAGACTTTGACCAGGTTGGGAAATTTTGATGAAGCAGTCGATGTTTTTGATACTGCATTCAACCATTATAATACACTGGATGAGGAACAGCGCCCCTGGAGGGTACTCTGGTATCGTGTGGAAGCTTACCAGGCATATTACAGGACCGGTCACTACCAGACTGTCATTGATCTGGCAAAAACAACCTTATCAATGCTGAATAAACGCGGATTAGAAGAATCCCATTATTGGCGGGGAATGGCCTTCGAAGCATCAGGAGAATTTGATAAAGCACGGTCAGATTATGAAATAGCCCTGCAATTGCGTCCAACTTATCAGGAGGCTTTGGATGCTTTAAACAGATTAAACAATTATTAGATTATTGATTTTTTGTGTGAAAACAAAATTGCTTCTGTCAACTTTATCTTCCCCTTTTCATTTGATTAATGATAAAATCTTAAGGACAGGCTGATGAACCTTTCAGCCTGTCTCTTTAAGAAAATCAGATGATCACGTCGCGTAACTTAAGGAGTATCAAATTATGACTGCCTATACCTACCCATTCAAATTTTCTGAAGATGACAGATCATTCATCGAAGGCTCCCTGATCCTGGAAAAGCCGCTTCCCTACAAGACAAAAAAACCCGAGGGAAGCGGCTTTTATCGCCCCGGAATAATTACCCTGGGAGACGTGACCAATCTTGAATTGGTTTTTTACCATACTCCATCCACCGCACGTTTTATCTATATTGAGAGGAAAAAACCTGAACCCCGTTTAATGGAATTCATCGGGATTACTCCTGAAGAACTGGTAGGCATTGAAACCTTAAGTTTACCCGGGCAGGTCTGGATGGGTGCTGGGCGTGCAAATTTAATGTGGAAAGCGATGCAGGACATTTTCAATGCACCACCGCTACGAGAAACCATCACCTCCAACAAACAGGAAAACTTGGCGATTTTTCCTATCGCACGCGAAGGTTTGAAGTATCAGGTGCCTGAAGCGATTTATGAAACCTATGGCTATTACACCGATGAGGTCATCCTGGATGCGCATCATGTCTTTGATAGTTCGGTTCCTGTTTACAATCGCAAGGTAGAAATGACTTTGTTTAAAGACAAAGATCTGAATCAGCCACAACATGATGATGTAAAAATCGCTTTTATTGCCGATAGTATTGCCAGTGGTCTGGTGATGAAAGAAGTGATTATTCGCATAAAGGAACGCTTCCGCAATCTGGAACGGGTTGAAGTATTGGCTCCCTTAGCTACCATTCGCGGTTTAAGTCGAATTGCTGATTCGGAATGCTGTAACGGTGTTCAAGTGCGGGTTCATATTTTTGAAACCATCTTGAATGCGCTTCCCCCGGATTATTATTATTCAGCCCATTTCAATGTGCCTGAATTACACATTCGACCGGATCTGGAAGCTATTTATCGTGAATGGTGGGGGCGGGATGATAAAGGTAACCAGATTGCAGACACAACCTGTGCAGGTTATGGCTGGAGTGAGGCATTCTATTCACCGCGCAAGCAGATAGAAATGATTAACGAACAACTCACCAGCCGGCACAATTTGACCATTGCTGAGATGGTTCGCAGAAATATGCATAAATAACGCGCCTATTGGGTGATTAGATTTGATCCAATAATTTCTCGATCATCTTCTCAATGCGATTCTGACGAGTTTCACTTCTTTTTGCATCCAGAATCCAGTTAATGTATTCCTTTTGATGGGTATATGAAAGTTTCTGATATTTTTCAAGCGCGATTGGATTCTTTTCCAGGCTTTTCTGAACATCATTCGGAACAGTGATTTCCCGTGTTTTATCATCCAGCTCTACTCTGACGCTAACAGTTTCAGGAGCTTGCTTTTTAATTGTTTCCCGAATTTTTTTCACAATAATGATGATGTGCTTTTCAGTCCCATAACGTAACATTGTCCCATGATAAGGCTGTCCATCGAAATGTACTTTAACAGGGATTCTTCCTTTGGTACCAAAAAGTTCCTCGGTATCAAATGGAAATTCAATATACGCTCCTCCACCACCTGGATCAATGATGGGCGCAGAGAATTCAACAACACCTGGATTTATCAATTCTTTTTTCATCTCGTAACCATTGTGTTTATCTTTGACACCATGTTGTAATTTATTCTATCATTTAATACAATAAGATAAATATTAACCTGGTTGATAGCGCAATAAACCTCAATCTGCGAAATCTGGGAGTTTTTTTGAAATTATTGGTACGCAATTTTTACTTGATACTCATATATTCTCTTTTATTTTCCTTAAGTTCAGCTTGCAGCTTGATTGAGGAAAACAATCCAAATAATTCAAATCAACCTGCCGAATCTACAAAAACTGCAACAGTTGCCCCATCCATTACCCCAACAATCACCGCGACACCTACTCATACCCCGTCAAGTACCATTACACCAACACCTACGCCAACCTTGCATCCTATGACAATCCTGGCGATGCGCCAGACCCCCTACCCAGGCAGTGAGATTGTGATTGAAAACACTCTGACGGCTGCCTACAACTATAATCGCTATTATGCCTATTATTTATCCGAAGGATATAAAATTTATGGTCTCCTGACCGTTCCAACCGGGGATCCCCCGGAAGGAGGTTGGCCATCCATCGTATTCAACCATGGATACATTCCCCCCACTCAATATCGCACCACCGAACGCTATATTGCTTATGTTGATTGGTTAGCGCGAAGTGGTTATATTGTCTTTCGAATTGATTACCGGGGCCATGATCAATCAGAAGGAACTGCCCTGGGTGCTTACGGTGACCCCGGGTATACGGTGGATGTGCTGAATGCAGTCGCATCCTTAAAGCAATTTCCCCTGGCAAATCCGGAAAAAATAGGCATGTGGGGGCATTCCATGGGGGGGTATCTCACCTTAAGATCGATGGTTATTTCTGAAGATATCAAAGCAGGTGTGATCTGGGCAGGTGTTGTGGCATCCTATCCGGATATGATGTCCAAATGGCGTCGCAATACCCCTGGCCCAGCACCAACACCTCCCTCATTTGCTCGCCGCTGGCAACAGGAATGGAATGAGGAATATGGTACAACGGAAGAAAACCCTGATTTCTGGACATCCATTTCGGCTAATAATTTTGTGAATGATATTTCTGGACCCGTTCAATTACATCATGGAACAGCTGATGAAAGTGTTCCCCTCATCTTTTCAGAATTATTATGGAATGAGATCCTGGCAGTCAATGGTGAAGCGGAATTTTATACCTATGAAGGTGATGACCATAATTTATCCGGATATTTCAGTTTAGCGATGACCAGAACGATTGAATTTTTCGATCGATACCTTAAATAATGTATTCATCGAAGTATTCATCGAAGACTCTTCCTTTAACTTTAGTTAGTTAATGTATTTTTTTAAAGTGATTGGTATAATATTATTATATTTCTAAATTAGATATATAATATGTAATATATCTAATACAACCCATTTAGTCACTTTTATCCTTATTTTTTTTCATAATTTAATCAATTTAATCGGAGGAATTGCCCATGAGAGTCTATTTAAATTTTTTCATTGCACTGGTTGTTATCCTGCTTTTAGCCGCTTGCGCCAGTACCACTCCCCAACCAACCCTGGAGACAGAAACACATCAGGCTGAAGCACCAGAACAGGAAGAAGTCGAAGTAGACGCTGAAGATGAATTGATGCTGGCAGCAGAGGGTTTCACGAAAGGTGGTTGTGGAGCCTGTCATGTCATCCCGGGTATTGAGAACGCAGCCGGAACCATCGGCCCCGACCTCTCAGAGATTGGACAAACCGCCCGGCAGCAATTAACCGGTACTGAATACAAAGGAAAAGCAGAAAATGTCGTTGAATATTTGCGGGAGGCGATGTTTGATCCGAATGCTCACATCGCTTCTAATTGTCCCGGAGGTACATGCGCATCCGGCTTAATGCCTTCCTATGCAGATAGTAATCTCAATGAAGCCGAAATTGATGCAATGATCAATTTCATGGCCAGGTTACCAGGGTTGGAAATAACAACACCCATCGCAACTGAAGAACCTGTAGAAGTAGTTGAAACAGGATTAGCGGAAGAGGATATGGAATGGGCTAAGCAGGTCTATTTTGAACGCTGTGCTGGATGTCACGGCACCTTGCGAAAAGGAGCTACCGGACCCGCCCTTACGCCGGATTTAACGCGACCAAAAGGCACCCTGGCACTGGCCGCAATCATCTTCAACGGAACCCCTCGTGGTATGCCGGATTGGGGAAATCAGGGCTTTATGACCAAAGAAGAAACCGAGATTATGGCAGAGTATCTGCAAATTGAACCACCCCAACCGCCTGAAATGTCATTGGATCAGATGTTAGCATCCTGGAAATTACTGGTGCCGCCGGAAGATCGACCAACCGAACCACAAACCGAACGAAACTGGGAAAATTTCATGGCTGTTACCCTGCGTGATGCCGGCCAAATAGCAATCATTGATGCTGATACCTATGAAGTTGTCACCCATGTAGATACCGGATATGCAGTTCATATATCCAGAATGTCTGCTACTGGAAGATATGTTTATACCATTGGACGCGATGGAAAATTAGCGCTGGTTGATTTGTGGACGGAAATTCCTACCAAAGTTGCTGAAGCCCAACTTTGTTACGATGCCCGTTCGGTTGAAGGCAGTAAATACTCTGGAGAGTTGGGAGATTTTACCGATCAATTAGCGATCGTCGGCTGCTATTGGCCACCTCATTTTGTCATTCTCGATGGTGAAACCCTGGAACCCTTCAAAATTGTCAGTACCCGTAGTTACACCTACGATACTGAAGAATATCATCCCGAACCGCGAGTAGCCGCTATTGTTGCCTCTCATTTCAAACCAGAATGGATTGTCAATGTTAAAGAAACCGGGCAGGTTTGGCTGGTTGATTACACGGATCCTATCAATCTAACCATCAAAATGATCGAAGCAGAGCGTTTTTTGCATGATGGTGGTTGGGATGCCAGCAAGCGTTACTTCATGGTTGCTGCCAATAATATGAATAAAATTGCTGTTATTGACGCTCTGGAAGGCAACCTGGAAGCATTGGTGGACACGGCTGGTATTCCCCATCCCGGGCGAGGAGCGAATTGGATCGATCCTGAATTTGGACCTGTCTGGAGTGCATCTCACCTCGGAGAAGCAGTGATTACTTCCATTGGTACTGATCCAGAAAATTATCCGGAAAATGCCTGGCGTGTGGTGCGAACAACAGAATTACCAGGTTCTGGTAGTTTGTTTATTAAGACACACCCGGAGAGTCCTTGGATCTGGGTGGATATGACATTAAACCCTGATCCTGCCACCTCACGATCAATTTGTGTAATTGCCAAAGAAAACCCGGGCGAGGTATATAAGTGCTGGGAAGCAGCATCTTATGGCCGTGCAACCCACTTTGA
>Ga0068713_1001443_pt1 | contig 30919 bp, 19 predicted proteins | sample MTBAKSrepl2MetaG_FD_62223 | JGI IMG/M metagenome (GOLD analysis project Ga0068713, IMG submission 62223) | Enrichment culture microbial communities om Arthur Kill intertidal strait, New Jersey, USA, that are MTBE-degrading - MTBE-AKS2 (Arthur... | ecosystem: Environmental > Aquatic > Marine >... | reverse complement strand
ATGAGGTGGTTGCTGTGGGGTATGGGACTGCAAGGAAAAGAGATCTAACCGGGGCTGTAGGGTCAGTTTCGACCGAACTAGTTGAAAGAGAATTGCCCCAATCAGTTCAGGATGTTCTTCGCGGAAATATTCCTGGAATAGAAGTAGGATTTTCAAGAACCGCAAAACCGTCAGGTAGTCTTAGAATACGTGGTGACAATACTTTAAAAACTTCAACATACCCATTGATAGTTGTTGATGGTGTAATTTATCCAGGATCTCTGGAAGATATTAACCCAAATGATATTGCAGCAATTGATGTGTTAAAAGACGCTTCTTCTGCTGCTGTATTTGGTGCAAGGTCTGCTAATGGCGTTATAATGATATCACTTAAGAAAGGTCGGGAGGGTAAACCACTTATTCAAGTCAATAGCAGTGTCGGAGTGGTTACAATGGCAAAAGATGCTGAAGTATATTCACCTCATGGATTTATTAAATGGAGACAAGACTTATTTAAAGCACAGCACTTATATAATCCAAACGTAAATTATAAGTTGTATATTTTCGATGATCCGCGAAATCTTCCTGAAGATGTTACACCGGAAATGTGGCGGGACGGTGCGGTAGGTGATGAAATAACTATCTGGCTTTCCCGTTTAGCGCTTCAGCCACAAGAAATTGCCAACTATTTAGCAAATAATCCGACTAATTGGAGTGATCTTGTTTATCAAAACGGGTTACAACAAAATCATAACATTTCATTTTCTGGTACCAGAGACGATGTTTCATATTATTGGTCATTTGGTTATATTAATAATGAAGGAAATGTTGTAAACGATGTGTATAGTAATATCCGTAACCTTATTAATATTAATGGAAATGTAACAAATTGGTTGTCACTTGGTTTAAATACACAATTTAATATTCGCGATGAAAGTGCAATTCCAGCGGAATGGGAGCGACGTTGGTACAATCCTCCATGGGGAGACAGTGTTGATGAAGACGGAAACCCTGTTTTCGCTCCGACCGGCGAAACCGGGACACCCGTTGGGGTAAGACATCCCCTATATGATCCATCGTTTACAACTCGAGACCAGATTTATACTTCTTTAACAAATAGTCTCTATGCTGATCTAAAATTGCCGTTTGATATATCTTACAAAGTTATTTTTGCACCTCATTTTCGTTGGTATGAATATCGTAATCACAGATCAGCACTTCATGAACAATGGAGTATGTTTGGCGGAGATGCCACTCGCAATCAGAATAAAACTTACAGTTGGCAAATAGATAATATTTTAAGTTGGGATAAGACAATTGGTATTCACCATTTAGAAGCCACTCTGCTAGCCAATGCCGAAAAGCATCAATATTGGTCGAACTCTATGAGTACAGAAAATTTTGAACCTACTGATGCACTTGGTTTCCATAATATGCAGGCGGGATCAAGTGCTAGTGTATCAATTAATTCTAACGATACGTATAGTACAGGTGATGCATTGATGGGGCGTTTTTTCTATTCATTGAATAACAAATATATGGTTACCCTCTCAATACGTCGAGATGGTTATTCAGCATTTGGGATGCAAAACCCACGGGGAACCTTTCCGTCGGCAGCAATAGGCTGGATTTTTAGTGAAGAAAATTTTATAAGTAATGATATTCTAACTTATGGGAAACTTCGTTTTTCTTGGGGAGAAAATGGTAACCGTGAAATTGGCAGATATGATGCTCTTTCAGATATGAGAAGCGATAAATATGTATATAGAACACTTTCTGGAGGAAATCCATATGAAACCAGCACATTATATGTTAACCGTATGGCAAATTCAAATTTAAAATGGGAAAAAACTCGGGCAATTAATTTTGGTTTGGACTTTGCAATTGGCAACAGTTTTATGGATGGTTCAATCGATATTTACAGAAACAATACACTTGACCTTCTTGTCGACCGTTCTTTACCTACGATTATTGGTTTTCAAAACGTGACTTCCAACTTGGGAGAGATAGAAAACCAAGGAATTGAGCTAGCCCTAAATTCACGGATCATGAATAAAGAAAACTTAAACTGGCGGACACGTTTCACTTTCAGCATTAATAAGAATGAAATTAAGCATTTGTATGGTGATATGGTTGATATAATGGATGAAGCCGGCAATGTAATCGGGCAAAAGGAGGCTGATGACGCAGACAATAACTGGTTTATTGGTCAACCAATCAGTACAATATGGCAGCCTGCTATTCTTGGGGTATGGCAGATAGGAGAAGAAGCTGAAGCAGCGGAATACGGTCAGTTCCCAGGTGATTTTAAGATTAAAGATAAAAACAATGATGGTCGTATAACCACGAAAGATTTTGAATTTCAAGGTCAGAGAGAACCTCTGTTCCGTTGGAATATGCGCCATGAATTTATCATTTATAAAAACTTTGATTTATCATTTAATCTTTATTCTTACTGGGGTCATAAAGGTGAATATAACTGGGCAAAAAACCGTACTAGTTATCCTGATCGCAACAGCACATATGTAACGCCTTACTGGACTCCAGACAATCCAACAAACGATTATGCCCGACTTTCATCATATGATGGTGGTGTTGTTTTTGACGTTTGGAGAAATAGGTCATTTATCCGTATGGACAATCTAACTTTGAGTTATACTTTTCCTGGAAAAATATTACAGCATTTGGGAATAATCTCTGATTTAATACTAACAGGAACTATTCGTAATGTAGGTTATTGGGCACCTGAATGGAATTTTTGGGATCCTGAAGTTAGTGCACCCAATCCAAGATATTTTACACTTGGTTTGAATTTAACACTTTAAACAAATTAAAATTATAATATTATGAAAAAAATAAATATTAAAATGTTCTGTATTATTATGCTATTCATCTCTAGTGTTTTAGTTATGGAAAGTTGTAAGGAAGAGTGGTTAGAGCCTAAACCACTTTCTCTTTTTACTCCAGAAACTGCTCTAGTTGATTCACGTGGTATGTATGCTGCACTGGCTTCTGCTGATAAGGCTATAAGAGCGGAATTTTATCATCCTGGCGGCAGACGCCTTTGGTTTGAATTAGCTTTTACCGAAGCAGTTGTTTGTGGAACTACTGACCGAGCTGGCCCGCCCATGAATATGAATGTACAGATTACCCCAATTTCACACCAACATTCGGATAATCGAAATATGTTACGATATTGGGACGAAGCTTATCAAATTATTAAATATGCAAACTTAGTCATAAGCCGTATAGATAATACTGACTTTGCGAATGAAGACGAACGCAATGCAGTTTTAGGAACAGCCTATTTTCACCGGGCTTACCAGTATTACAGGCTTGTTCATCAATTTGGTGATGTCCCTTTTATTGGAAGGGAGATAACTGAACCAAAGCTGGACTTTTATTCTACCGAACGTGAAGTTATTTTGCGGAAATTAAAGAAAGATATGGATTTTGCTGTAAAGTGGGTTTCTGATAATGTTCCTAGGGGTGCTGTTACAAATGGTGCATGTCTTCACCTGTTAACCAAAATTAATCTTGCTTTAGGTGAATTTGATGATGCAATAAATTCAGCAAGTGATTTAATTAATGGTGGAGTTTACAGCCTGATGAGAGAACCTTTCGGATCTCAGCCACGAGAAGATGGCAATTATATTAGGGACGTAATGGGCATTGTCAGAGATGATGTGATAGCACATTTACACTGGTGGGAAAATAAGGGTCTTCCACAAAATAAGGAAGTATTGTTATTAGCTATTTCGGTTGATGAATATGCTGATTCTCGTTTAGTAACTTATGGAATGTATAGTTGTGTTCCTTTCTGGAGTTGTGCTAATGTAAATATGTTATATACACCTGATGGGTATGGCCCTGGTACATCCACTAGAGCAGGAGAAGAATATGAATTAGCAGAAACTTTTGGACGGGGTGTTGGTACTGCAAGATTGACCAGCTATGCTACAAAGGAGGTTTGGAATGGATGGAGTGGCAATGATTTACGCCACACTAAAGGAAACTGGATTGAAATGACCGATTTGGTTTACAATAATTCAGCAACCAAAAAAGGTGATTATTATGGAAAACCTCTTCAGCTTTTTGATGGTGATAGAATTCTGACTCTGGATTCAATACGTAACTGGTACGGCTGGCCTCATTACAAATTATATAATCCTGATCAAAGATTATCTCCTCCCAGGGGAGGAGCAGCTGACTGGTATATATTTCGTCTTGCTGAAACATATCTTTTGCGGGCTGAAGCATATTGGTGGAAAGGTGATAATAATAATGCAATGGCTGATGTAAATGAAGTTCGTACAAGAGCCCATGCCGCACCATTCACTAATCCCACCAATTTTGATATTGGCCACATCCTCGATGAACGCCAACGTGAACTCTATCAAGAAGAGCCCCGTTTTACGGAATTAACCCGCATGGCTTTGATTTTTGCAAAAACGGGTAAATCTTACAGAGGTAGGACATATTCACTTGATGCAATTGGAAGCAACAACTTTTGGTTTGACAGGGTTTCAGAACATAATAATTTTTATAATAAGGGTGTTTTTGCCGTAAGTGGACAAGAGTACACTATGAGCCCCTATCATATATTTTGGCCTATTCCACAAACTACAATTGATTCTAACCCAAATGGTGTAATTAACCAAAATTTTGGCTATGATGGATTTGAAAATAATGTTCCTCCTCTTAAAGAAATCTTACCTGAAGACGATATTTAAGTTAATTATTTATATTATTTATCTTTTTGCAGAGAAACCAAAAAGTTTTTAAAGAGACAATAAGGTGAATTTATTTATAATTCATGTTTTTTATAAAAAGGAATTTATCATGAAAAGGAATAGGGTAATTTTAAAAGAAGGTGTATTTATTTATATTGTTCTAATAATAGCTTTATTAGGATTTAAGCAGAGCTGCGACGAAATCAGAGAGGATAAAGAGGAGTTAAAATCCCAACTTGATATTCTACCCGATCCAAATCAGGTAGATTATTCTCCTGAAGATGGGAGTACTGTGAAAGTGAACCCCCCACCATTTACCTGGTTACCGGTAAGGAGGGACATTACTTATCCACCTGATTACGTACGATATAGCGGCAGTGAAGCTCAAGGGGAAGTCTGGGTGCCTTTAAGAGAAGGTTATACTTATACCCTTCAGATTTCGATGGACGAGAATTTTAGTTCAGGTGTAATTACAAGGAAAGGGATTGATATCAGCACTTATGCATTAGATAAATCATTGGAGCCGGGCGAGTGGTTCTGGAGATATGGTATAGAAAATGGAGAAATTATTTACAGTAAGGTCCGCAGGTTTATTGTTCCATCAGATGTAAAGAAAAGGCCTTTCCCAGATATTAAACAGGTTATTAATTCAATTCCCAAAGACCATCCGAGACTTTTTATGCTAAAGAATGAAGTTGATTTATACCGCAACAGAGCATTAAATGGAGACTTGAAGGAAACAATTTCAGAAATTAAGAATGACATTGAAAAACATATTGGTGAAGAACTTCCCGAGGAACCAAGTGTTAGAGATTTCTGGCTAGTTTATAATTCAGTATGTCCTTCTTGTGACATGATGGAAACGTTTGGATTGGTATATCTTGTGACCGGGGATAAAAAGTATGGGGAGGAAGCCAGGCGTAGAGTGCTTCACTTTTCCCGGTGGGATCCAGAAGGCGTTACTTCGGACAGAGGTGTCAATGAATCGAACTACAGAATAGTGGATCAAGGCTTAAGAGCGTATGACTGGACGTATGAACTATTTACACCAGAAGAAAGAGAAATAGTAAAAAAATCCATGATAAGAAGGGCTGAGCAATTATACCACCGTCTGAAATATAGAGAAAACAGAGAATATCACGTATATAATCGTGGAAGTCATGAAGAAAGGATAACCGGTTTTTTGGGTCAGGCTGCAATATGCTTTATTAATAACTGGGATGAAGCAGAGGATTGGTTAAAGTATGTTTTAACAATTCACTGGAATTTGTATCCGGCTTGGGCGAAAGAAGACGGAGGCTGGCATCAGGGACCTGCATACTGGACCTTTTATCAGTTTAGAGCACTTCATTTTGTTACGGCCCTTAAAAGGACAACCGGTATTGATCTTATGCAAAAAGATTTTTTCCAGAATACACCGTATTATATTCTTTATTCCAATCCGCCTTACGCAAGGTTGTCGCCGTTTGGTGACGGCCAACATAATCCTCCTACCAGAATGAGGGCTGAAAATATGTATATCTATTCTTCGCTATTAAATGATCCATATCTTCGCTGGTATGCAGATTATATGAACATTGGTCATCCAAAAAACATTTTAGGTATCCTTTTAAAAAATGATGCCATTAAGAGCAAGTCACCATCGAACCTTCCACAAACTCGGTACTTTCCCGGTATAGGACTGGTTTCTCTTCATACAGATTTTGGGAATGCAGAAGAAGATATTCATTTTTTATTCCACAGTGATCCTTACGGAGGTGTTAGTCATGGCCATCCTGACCAGAATGCTTTTACTATTGAGGCTTTTGGTGAAGCCCTTGCAATTGCATCAGGTTATTATCCGTCGTACGGTTCTGATCACCACAGGTTCTGGACGCGGCAAACCAAATCTACAAATAACATTACTATTAATGGCGGAAAAGGACAGGAAGGGGTAGCTGAGGCGAAAGGAGAAATAGTAAGTTTTGAGAACAGGAATATATATGATTACGTTCTTGGTGATGCCACACAGGCATACATGGGATTATTGGATAAATTTCACAGGACTGTAATTCATATCCGTCCCGGAGTCTTTGTTATTTATGATGACCTGGAGGCACCCGAGCCTGTTACATTTGAATGGTGGCTGCATGCTCTTTCGGAAATGAATGTTGATGAATCTGACAAATCAATATTAATTTCTGAGGCTGATGCTCGCCTTAAGGTTAATTTCATTCAATCCGGTAAGTTAAACTTTAAACAATTTACTGGGTTTAAACATCCTCCGGATTTAATTGATTATAAGGATGTCACCATGCCACAATTCACTCGTCAATATAAAGACCAATGGCACCTTACAGCATCAACTGTTTCGGAAAGCACAACAGCAAAATTTATAACTGTTCTTGTGCCGTATAAAAAAGATAAGTTTCCGGATATTTCAGTCGGTAATTTGGTAGAGGAAATTAAAGAGGTTTCAATGGAACTTGACATTAATGGTAAAAAGTATTTGATAAGCCTGGAACCGGAAGTCAGTGTTAAAGAAATTATTTTATAAGGAGTAGTTAAATTTAGATCAACCCTTTCTATTTATACATTTCAAATATTCACATTTTAAGAAAGTGGATATTTATTAAATAAGAAAAAAATTAATTATGATGATTAAATATACTGTATTGATAATCTTTATATCTGTGGTAGTTTCTGGGTGTAAGCCTGAAAATTCGAATGATGATAATACCTTATCGAATAAAAGTACCATGGATTATGAAGTAGTGGCTGAGGATGCAGCTTGGTGCTGGTTTTCGGATCCGAGGGCTGTATATCACAAAGGTGAATCTGAAAATATATATTTTGGCTATGTTAATATGCAGGGGGATGTAGTTATCAGTTCCCGAAATCTCCAAAATAAGACAATAAAGTCATTTATACTTCATGAAAAATTACAGGTAGATGATCATAATAATCCATCTATTATGTTTTTACCTGATGATCGACTAGTTGCTTTTTATAGTGAACATAACGGGAATTTATACATGAGAAAAAGTAAAAATCCAGAGAATATCCGTGACTGGGAACCTGAACGGATTATTTCAATGGGAGCAACATCACGATATTGTTATACAAATCCCGTTATGTTATCGGAAGAGAACAACCGAATATATCTATTTGGACGAGTAATAGAGCCATCATCTTTTGGGTCAGTCACAGAATGGCGGCAACATTTTAAGTATAGCGATGATGAAGGAGAAACCTGGAGTGAAAGACAGATTTATTTGGATAATGAGGGAAGACGCACCCCACCCTATTTAAAATTAATTACGGATCATAATTCACGAATTGATTTTGTATTTACTGATGGTCATCCGAAAACGGGATGTGATGTATCAGTTTACCACATGTATTATGAGGACGGTGTATTCTATCAGACGAACGGAGATAGTATAACTATCATCACCGACTTGCCCATAGTGATTAGTCATGTCAATAAAGTTTATGATGCTAAGATCAGTAATATTCGGGCCTGGATATGGGATTTAGCGCTGGATGAAAAAAATAATCCAGTAATTACATATGCCAGGTACCCTATTGAGACAGATCATCGTTATCATTATGCATATTGGGATGGTCAAAAATGGATTGATAAAGAAGTAAGCAAAGCTGGTGGTTGGATGCCGTCATTAAGACAAGGAGACCGAGTTAGAGAGGCTCATTATTCTGCAGGTATAGTGATGAATCATAATGATCCGAAACAAATTTACTTATCTCGTCAGATTGAAGGAAAATTTGAAATAGAACAAAAATATCTTCAGGAAAATGGAAAGTGGAAATCTACTTTTATTACAAGTCAGTCAGAAGTTGATAATATACGGCCCTATGTAGTTTGCAACTCTCCGATTGATAGACCTATTTTGCTGTGGATGAGTGGGTATTATAATCATTATACACAATGGGCTACAGATCTTCGAATAAACTATTGAAAGATAATAGCGCCAATGAGGCAAAAATAATATAAAGTAAAGCTAGAATTATGAAGCCATATGCATGATTTACTTTCTCATTCAGGGTAAAAGCATGAAAAAAATCACCGAACTTTGGATAGCAAAAGCTGAGCTGTTGTGAGGTTAATATGTAAAAGTTAGTACTTGATCTTAAAGCAAGGTTATTATTGTATTAGGAATATTATTTTAAATTCAATTATCTGATTATTTTAATATTATGAAAGAATCACAAAATAATTCTCAAATGACCACTCTCCAGCAATGGGGACTGATTATTTTGCGGATAATAATAGGATGGCATTTCCTCTATGAGGGAATTATCAAATTGATGGACACAGGATGGTCAGCAGAAAGCTACCTGCTTAATGCCAGGGGATTTTTATCAGGTATATTTCAGGCCATGGCTTCCAATGCCTCAGTTATGGAGGCTGTTGATTTTTTGAATATATGGGGTCTTATTTTTATCGGACTCGGACTTTTCCTTGGAATTTTTGCAAGGCTTGCGGTATATGCAGGAATAATGCTGTTATCATTTTATTACCTTGCATATCCGCCATTTATGGGATACAACTTTGGAATTCCACAGGAAGGCCATTACTTAATAGTGGACAAGACATTTATTGAGATGATTGCTCTTGTCGTATTGGCACTTTTCCCGGCTGCACTAAATACAGGTCTGTTGGACCTGATAAAAAAATTATCTATTAAAATCAGTATTCCCTCATTCACAAAGAAAACACAGCCACAGCCGGCAACGGTAAGTTCAGGAGCATCTCAAAACAGGCGGGATCTTCTGAAGCATCTGACATTTCTGCCTTTCCTGGGCAGTTTTGCCTGGGCTTGTGCAAGCCAGAAAAAATATACCGGTGTTGACGGAATGACAGGAAGTACAATAAAACTGGAGACAAAATCCCTCAGCGAGATAGAAGGTAAGATGCCCATGGGGTTTTTAGCTAAGGATAAGAAACCCGTTAGTCGGTTAATAATGGGCTCAAATCTTTTTCATGGAAACGCACATGCTAGAGACCTGATTTATGTTAATTCCCTTTTCAGAGCTTACAATACGGAAAAAAAGATAATTGAAACATATTTGCTAGCTGAAAAGGCAGGTATCACCCTTGTAGGAATGAGTCCACTTTTCATTCAGTACAGGAAAATATACAGCAGCAATTTTCAGACTTGGACCAATGTATCACCTACAAGAGCAAATATTTACGGTCAGGTTGACAGGGCAATAGATCAGGGAGTGGATTACATATTTATACAGGGAGCTGCATGCGACAGGAGGGTATATGAAGGGGAGGTTGAAGTAATAGGAAAATGTGTGGATTATATAAAGCAACAAGGCATTCCGGCAGGTCTTGGAGCTCATACTATTCAAGCCATGCTTGCTTGTGAAGAGGCAGGAATAGATCCTGATTTTTATTATAAAACCTTGCATCACGATAACTACTGGTCAGCTCATCCAAGGGAAAACCGCTTTCCTTTTCTGTGGAGTTCAAATACTAGTCCAGATCATAATAAGTTTCACGACAATCTTTGGTGCCCATATCCTGACGAGACAATCGAATTTATCCATAGAGTCAGGAAACCTGTTGTAGGCTTCAAGGTTTTGGCAGGGGGGGCTATTCACCCAAAAGAAGGATTTCAGTTTGCATTTAATAACGGGGCTGATTTCATTCATGTTGGAATGTTCGATTTTCAGATTATTGATGATGTCATTTATACCATACAGTGCTTTGAAAAAGCAAAAAACCGGAGCAGGCCTTGGCATGGGTAAGTGTGAACTTTCACATTTGCATAATTGAGCCCAGTGTAAAAACATATTTAATCAAACTTAGAAATCCACCTTCTTTAAAGGTGGTAATGTATTTTGTAGCTTTGCTATAAAACGATGAGTAAATTTAAGAAACTTTCTCATGTAATATATTATCACGTATATCATATAGTATGGACACCAAAATATAAATTCAGAGTATTAGATGGGCCGATAAAAGATTTTGTATCAGAGTCACTGCGTTCTTTATGTGAATGGAAACGAATCGATATCTTAGAGATGAATATTCAGTCTGATCATGTTCATATGGTAGTTAGTATTTAACCAAAGATGTCAGTATCAGTTGCAATGGGTATATTAAAGGGGAAAACAGCAATAAAGATTTTCAAAAGTTTCCCGGGATTGAAGGAAAAACCATATTGGGGCAATCATTTTTGGTCAAGAGGATATTGTTCGAGTACAATAGGACTTGATGAAGACAAAATAAGAAAATATGTAAAATATCAGGAAGAGTAAGAGAAATAAGAAGAAGCACAACAGCTGGGATTTGAGTTTTAGCGCCCTTTGGGTGCTTTTTACAAATCCACCTTCTCAGAAGGTGGATTCTTTACGTGTGCCGTGCATGGTTGATAACTCGGTGGTGAAAGTCCACTATGGGGGTTTGTAGTCGCCAACCATTAGCTGAAGGCAAGGGTGTCCACTGCGAGGTGGAATCTGAAGGAAGCCGGAGGCAAACCTCTGCCCCGAGGAATACGAATTACATCAGGCATATCCGGTGGGATGAGATTGCGTAACAAATCGAAGTCCGAAGACTACACGGACACCGGAGTGTAAATGTGGCGGGGACATGGAGGGAAAGTTATCAACCTTACCGCGGGAGATCTCACGGACATGTGGAAACAGAAGTATGAAGCATGGTCGAAACAAGGTTTGCCGTGAGAAGTCAGCCGAGGCCATAGTACTGTGTAACGACTAACACAGGAAGGGCTGAACTTTAAGAAGTGAGCAGTAAATGAAAGTTACCTTATGAAGGAAAGAGAGCAGAAAATTTTTGGATTAACAAAGACCTGCCCGCAGAATAACAGGACGGAATCCGAAGGCTATGCGGGAGGGCAGACCTTTATGTGGATAACTGAAAACAACACCACTAACAACGACCGATTAGGATGTGGAATGTTGGAGTACATCTTATCACCCACTAACCTGAAATCGGCTTATCAACAGGTAAGGCGTAATAAAGGTGCAGGGGGTGTTGACAGGATGGAAGTCGGGTCCTTAAAGGATTATCTTGTCAGTCATAAAGATGAATTGATAACATCCATATTAAAGGGCAAGTACCGGCCCAATCCGGTACGCAGGGTAGAGATACCCAAGGAAAACACAAGTAAGAAAAGGCAGTTAGGTATCCCTACCGTCGTGGATAGGGTAATCCAGCAGGCCATTGCCCAGGTACTCACACCGATTTACGAACCACAGTTTTCGGTTAACAGCTATGGGTTCAGACCGGGGCGTAATGCTCATCAGGCATTGCGCAAATGTCAGGAGTACATCACAGAAGGCTACATCTATGCTGTGGATATAGACTTGGAAAAGTTTTTCGACAAGGTGAGCCACAGCAAGCTTATTGAGGTACTATCACGTACAATAAAGGACGGGCGGGTCATCTCGCTCATTCATAAGTACCTGAACGCTGGAGTGATAACAAATGACAGGTATGAACCGAGCGAACAGGGAGTTCCGCAGGGAAGTCCTCTCAGCCCGCTGCTGAGTAATGTTATGCTTAACGAGCTGGACAGGGAACTGGAACGCCGGGGACACAGGTTTGTGCGTTATGCGGATGACGGTGCGATATTCTGTAAAAGCATGCGGAGCGCAGAACGCACCTTGAGGAACATAATTACTTTCATTGAGAAGAAGTTGTTTTTAAAGGTAAATCGGGAGAAGAGTCATGTAGCCCATATTAGTAAAATAAAATTTTTGGGCTACTCCTTTTACAGAGTGAAAGGACAAGGCAGGCTAAGGATACATCCTAAAAGCGTGCAAAAGATGAAGGCAAGAATTAAGACGCTGACATCAAGGAGCAATGGATGGGGAAACAAAAGAAGGAAGGAATCACTCCGTCAATATATAGTTGGGTGGGTGAACTACTTCAAACTGGCTGATATGGATAAGCTTCTGATCAGGATAGATGAGTGGTATCGCAGAAGGCTAAGGATGGTTATATGGAAACAATGGAAACGTATAAGAACCAGACTCGCCAACCTTATTAAGCTTGGAGTTAAGAAATCTAAAGCTTGGCAGTGGGCGAATACAAGGAAAGGCTACTGGCATATAGCCAACAGCTTTATACTTACAACTACCATCACAACAGAAAGATTAAAGAAGGCAGGTTATGTTTTCCTATCGGATTATTATCGAAAGGTTAGAGTTGTAAATTAAAGAACCGCCCTGTACCGAACGGTACGCAGGGTGGTGTGAGAGGACAGATAGGGAAATAATCCCTATCTTCCTACTCGATTAGTTTATAAATTAAGAATTATAAAATTATAAAAGATGAAACCAGGGAAATGCATTTTCGAATATATACCCATCTTGGCAATTAAATGTACACTATTTATAATCAATGCAATGTTCATCCAATTATCACCTGCTCATTGTCAAAATTTTACAACTGGAGCCGAAAATGCCAGATTATTCGGAATTCACGAAATAACCTTAACAGGCCTTGACTTGCCTGCCGAATCAACAAGGTTTTCAAAATTTCCTATTGTACGCTTCACTAATTCCGAAAAAAGTTTTGATATAAAATCATTTTATGATGGAGATGGCAATGGAGGTCAGGGTGCATTGTGGAAAGCAAGATTATACATAATAAAGGAAGGCTCATGGTCATGGACGGTGACAGATAATGACGGGATCCAGCTGAAAGGTAAAACAAGTGGAAATTTTATAGCTTTTGATTCAAACTTTTCATTAAAAGGGAAATTTAAAAAGCATACTGATAATTCAAACAGATGGGCAACTGAAAGAAATCCCGGCAATTCTTTTTTAGCTCTTGGTGATACGCATTATACATTAATGGATAAGGTATGGAGTTCTGAACCTGACAGCAGAAAAGGAAATGCCGGAAACTGGAATAAAGTTATTGATAATTCACATGAACATGGTGTTACATTGATAAGGGCAGGTGCATTTGGTGGTTACAGCGGGTGGAATGGCTCACAAACTGTTGGTCCAAAGCAATATCCAAGGCCTAACTGGCCATGGAAGGATGAAGCAAGAGACGGAAATAAAGATATATATGATCTGGATCAGTTAGTGGCTACTGATACACGTATAAAATATTCTCTTAACAAATATGAAGATCTCTATTTTGAACTTATTATGTCTCCTAAAGTCAAAATGTGGGGTTCATATTGGGAACATCCTGTATATGGTTGTACCTATACTCAGATAGAAAATTACAGGAATTATATGACTGCACGTTATAGCGCATATCCCAATATTATCTTTCAACTGGTCTATGATATTGATTTTGAAGATTCAGGGGGAGGATGTGGTGCTAATCCCCAAGGTTACGGAGATGAAAACTATAAATTTGCCCAAAACTGGCTTGAATGGCTCGTTGATAATGATCCCTTCAACACTATGAGATGCATAGGGAATGGTAATGATTATGATGATCCGTTTTTAAAAAATTACTATAATCAGACAGACCCTCCCCCAACCTATATTCATGATGAAGCTATTGGTGATATTAGCGGAATAACGGCAGATAAATATTATGGTATAAAAAAAGCTCCTGTATTTCATGGTGAAGATACATATGAACTGGATGTTTCATGGGGTGCAGGAACAGAACCATCAGAAAATAATCCCGAATATTATTACAGACGCCTTTTCTGGGCAGATCTTTTAAGTGGTGCATATCCCTGCTATGGAGGGGGATATAAAGCAATAGTGCCATATGACGATGCATATGAAAAGGTAAATTATTATTCCGATACCGGAATTTTTGATATTAAATTGAGGGGCCTTAACGATATAATACACATAAAAAAGTTTTTTGCTGACAATAAACTGGATATAGCTGATTTTCATCCGGCAGATTTTATTGCAATTAACGGTCCTTTACCTCCGGGACAAATTCAGGTTGCATGTAATGACAGTAAAAATGAATTTCTGATCTATCATCCCAATGCATCTCCGGGAGAAGAAAATTATAACCCCAATGATCTGTGTGAAGAATATTCGAAAAAATTGTCAACACATTTTGCATGTAAAACGAATAACTTAGTTCCGTCGATTACAATTAAGTTAGATAAAAGTTTTAATTATATTGCAAAATGGTTTGATCCTTCCTCAGGACATTATTTCAGCCAGTATTATGTGGCCGGACAAAACGATAATTTTAAATTTATTGCTCCCTCTGTTTTGAAAGGAAAAGATGCAATTCTCTTTATAAAAAAAGTAAGCAGTGAAAAAAAAATTGCAATCATCGGACACAGGGGTGGAAGGAACTGGGCCCCGGAAAATACATTGGCTGCTTATAAAAAATGTGCCGAAAATAATATAGACTGGGAAACTGATCTCAACTTAACGGCTGATGGAGAAATAATATTGATGCATGATATGACTCTCGACAGAACAACAAACGCAAAATCTGTTTTTGGAAGTTCCGGAATACCTGTAAACAGTAAAACACTTAAACAGATCAAAACACTTGATGCCGGTAGTCATTTTAGTAGTGAATATTCAGGGGAAAAAATTCCCACATTGGATGAATTTCTCGATTATTTTCTTGCCAACGCTCATGAAAATTCGATTATTTCCATGGATACCAAACTCGACAAACTTACACCTGGCCCGGAAGTCTATCAAAGTATAATTGACAAAATCGCCGCCCGGAATCTTTTTGACAGGGTCTTTATCGAGGTTTTCAGTATAGAAGCTGTGAATAAAACAAGGACTTTGCATAATGGGGATAAACTAAATTATGCTATTTGGGTAAACAGGGATACCACATTATTGGAAAAGGCCATAAAAAGCGAATATTTTTCCAGGATACATGCATCAAACAGAATAGCTTACAAAGCTGATGATGTTCATAACGGAGGTGTACCCTTTATATCAGCCCATCCGGTGGAGACACGGGCAGACTGGGATATTGTCAAAAACTATACTATCGATGGTGTATCTACAGACAAACCCGATGTCACTTTATTTATAATTAGAAAGGAATTACCGGCATGTAGTATAAATGAACCTGCAAATGGTTCAGTTTTTCATGAAGGAACTACTATTACAATCAGGGCAAATACAGAGGATACGGATTCAAGTATTACTAAAATTGAATTTTATATAAATGAAAGTTTAAGAGGATTTGATACATCATACCCTTATTCATATGCATGGTTTGACGGGAAAAAAGGCAGGTATTCATTAACGGTTAAAGTAATTGATAATGATATTAGCAAACTATCCGAACCAGTAATTATTAATATTAAGTAATTAGTTCATTCATAAACTTATAAATGGATATTATAAATTAATTTTCCTGATATACAACTATCAAATATAAATTCCATTAAAATTACGAATAATTAAAAATCAATAAAATGAAGTATTTTATTCAAAAACCGAAAAAAATGTTCAACTGTGAATCATATTTTTTTTCCTTCTCTGTTTTTCATGCCTCTATCATCCTCTGGAAACATCCTGACAATATCATGAAACCATTTCTGACCACAGCCCTAACTATCATTTTATTAATTAACGGATCAGATATTAAGTCACAAGTCTTTGACCGTCCTCCTGCTGCCGATGAGCTGAATTATACTCCCGAAGATCATGAAATAGTAGCTACTAATCCACCTGCTTTTTTGTGGCTCCCTTTGGAAGGAATTGACAATTATATATTGCAATATTCTTCCTCAGATTCATTTGATCCGGGGAAAACAGTAACTGTAAAAAACCTTGATATTACCGTGCACATTCCCCTTGATGTTATCAAACCAGGTGTATGGTACTGGCGTTACGGATTCACTGACAATGGTGAAGAAAGATTCAGCCGCATACGCCAGTTCACCATTCCCGAAGAGGCTGCAATCTTTCCTTTTGTCGTTGCCGATGACATTATAAAAAAAATACCAAAGCAAAGACCCCGCCTGCATTTCTCGCCTGAGTTAATTAATAAACTAAGAAATGATAAAGAAGGCAACTTTAAACATATCACAGGTCCGGTGATTAAAGATGCTGAAAAAATTCTGGCGATGAATGAACCTCTTTTCGAGGAACCTAAACCGTGGAATGAAACAGATGATCCCCGTATGGCTTATGTAAACGCATGGAGATCAATGCGCCCATACACACAAAGAATGATAACAAACGCATTGGCTTATCTCTATACAGGTGATAAACGTTTTGCCCTGGAGGCAAGACGGCGGTTAATGCATTTCATGGAATGGGATATTAACGGGCCTTCGACCACTGTCGGCCCTGATGAGCTGGGTATGGATATTATAGAAAATGCTGCTCCGGTCTTTGACTGGATATATCCTGAATTAAATGAAGCTGATCGAAAGAAATGCCTTGAAGTGCTTTCTGCACGTGTTCACCAGATCAGTTATGATGTTCACAGGTCGAGACCAATGGAAACAAGACCATTTGCAAGCCACCAGGGCAGAATGATAGGTTTTGTTGTCGAAGCTGGCATTGTTCTTGCCCATGATGTACCGGAAGTATCTGACTGGATGAATTATACACTAAAGCTTCTATGGAGCATGTATCCTGCATGGGGCGGCAAAGACGGAGGCTGGCACGAAGGCGTTTCATACTGGAGGGGCTATATGGGACGCATGTTCCGTGTCGTGGCTGAAATGGATCGACTGGGAGTTCCTCTTAAAAATAAACCGTTTTTTAAAAACACCGGTTATTATGGCCTCTACGCAGCATACCCCAAAAGGCCAACCAAAGCATTTGGCGATATACATGAATTTCCTGTAGGAGTTGAGCATGGAGAATTGATGTATATCCTCTCTTCTTTGTATTCAAATCCTTATTTTCTCTGGCATGCTGAAGTATCAGGTGCAGAACATCCATCCGGCAGAGATGCTTTTCTTTATCAACCTCCGGCAATATCCTCACGCACTCCTGATGATATTCCGCAATCCCGATTATTCAATGATATAGGCCTGGTGGTAATGCATAGTAACATGAAAGACCCTGATAACAATGTAACTATGCTGTTCCAAAGCGATCCTTTTGGAGCTATCAGTCATAATTTTGCATGCCAGAATGCCTTTGTAATTGAAGCATGGGGTGAACCACTTGCAATTAGCACGGGATCAAGACAATTATATGGATCACCTCACCACAGCCAATGGATGTGGCATACAAAAGCACACAACAGTATATTGGTAGATAATGAAGGGCAGGTAATCAGAAATAGAAACTCTTCAGGTAAAATAATAGATTACTCTGATAAACAAGATTATGTATATGCAGCAGGTGACGCCACTCCTGCTTATGGAGGAAGACTTGAAAAATTTCACAGGTATGTAATTTTTATCAGGCCAAACCATTTTATTGTAATTGATGATCTTAAAACAACCGGGGAAAAATCAACTTTTCAATGGCTTTTACACAGCCCGACAGAGATTTTGGCTGACTGTAAAAAGAATGTGATGATAAACCGTTCCGGGAATGCAGCACTTACTGCACGTTTCCTGGAACCTGATGTTTTTAAGTTCAGCCAGCATACCGGCTTTTCTCCCCAGGTGGAAGATTCAACTATATGGCATAATCAGTTTCACCTGACGGCCTCTACATTGGAACCTTCAGTATCAAAGCTTTTTGTAACGGTCATGGCTGTGGAGCTCACAACAGGACAGCCGGTTAAAATACCCAGTCCACCTTCGACTCCCAGACGTGAAATTACAATCAGTAATATTAATAACTCTTCTATTTTAAATGAAGCTGTATTAGCTGCAAAACTAGTTAAAGCACAAGGTGGCATAGCTATTCGTTTTGGAAATGACCTTATTCTGTGGAGAGAACGCTACTCATTGAAAGTAGAAGCTGAGGGAGTAGTTACTGCCAGGAATGTAGAAGTTTTTAAAGATCATTATAAAACAACCGATTATTAATGCTCAAAAAACTGATTAAATAACCTGTTATTACAATTTTAAAACCGGCCAGAAAAGTATTACGAAACTACGTTCAAAAATTTTTCATAGCAAGTGGTAGATCAATTAAATGAATTATTATAATTTATCTTCATAGTAAGAAATTATCATACTAAATCAAATTACATTATTTTTAAAACTATTTTAATATTTTACGTATGAAATATTATACTATGATCAGCAAAAAAAGCATCAAATACCTTTTAGCTTTTATATTAGTTTATTGCCTGACATGCATTAACAATAATAAACTTTACTCCCAGATTTCGGTCCTAAAAAAAGGAACAGACAATCCTACCCTGCTGTATAAAAGCAAACCCATGTTTAAATTCGGTCCGCTGCCTGAAACAGGGGTGTTTGCAACAAAATGGGGTACCTCAACATTCCGGCATAAAGAATGGCTTGACTGGATGGAAGAAAACAGACTGGGTTATGGAAGAGTTTATCCTGAAAGTGGAATTACTATAGGAGGCGAAACTGATACTGAAGTATCCCCGGGGGATGAAAGCAGACTTTTCCCATTTAAAATCGCACATTGGAAAGAAGGAAGACCAATATTTGATATTACTCAGTTCAATCCCGAATACTGGTCTAATTTTGCCAGGGTCATAGCTGAATGTGCTAATCGTGGTATAATACTGCAAATGCAAATATACCAGCGCGTGTATTTCAGCGGATCCGGAAGCTGGCATTCAAATTATTATAATCCGGATAATAACATAAACAAATTTCCATTTCCTGAACGAAAAGGTGGATATGGACTATTTACAGCTATGATGGAGGATCCTCTCTGGCGCAACTTACATAAGCAATGGGTTCAACATATCCTTGCCGGGATAGGTAATAATGGGAATGTAATCATTGACCTTATGAATGAAGGTTCATTCCAGGATGCAGGACTGACAAAAGATTGGGTAGAGTATACATTGGATATTATTGAGAAATGGGAAAAAGATAATGGATTAGATATAATGACAGGATTTGATTTTGATCATATATATAAGAAGAAAGATCCATTTCTGGAATATATACTGTCACATCCGGGAATGGAAATTATAATATCTGAAGGTTCCGAGGGACATGTTGTACCGGAACTGGTGGCAGGCGACAGGCCGATACAGTCAGTCTGCCTGGCCGGAGAATATCGCAAAAAATATCATAAACCTGTAATAAGTACGAACAGTCCTTCTTATTCAGTATCTGAAGATTTATGGAAAGTACATCTTTATCAATGGTATTCCCTGATGATTAAAGTGCAGGGGGCAGGAGTATATGCAAAAATATTTCCTATTGACTTTACAAATCCTGTTGTCAAAAAATATGCAAACTGTTCAAAAATCATTTCTGAGTTTTTCGATAAGATAAATGATTATGGTGAATTGGATATAGCATCAGGAATAATAATGAAAGGACCGGGTAAGTATCGGATGGCACTTGCCTCCACAAAAGAAATTGTAGTTTACTTACATTCCGGGGAACAGTCAGAACAATTCAGGGCTGGTGAAAAACTTATTCTTAAAGATATTCCTTTCTCCAATGATGGAAATCTTAAAATATATCTTTTGTATCCATCCACAGGAGAATCAGTCAGAATCGAAGGTAAAATAAATAATAAACAGCTAGCAATTAAACTGCCGGAATTCAATAATGATATTGCTATACATTTTACTAATTATTAACCTATTTATTATACTTATTGTATGTTTACAATTTTGTTGCCAACTAACTACCAAGATACAATTCATAATTATATTAACAGATTATACGATAACGCTTATGATTTACAACTATCATGAACAAAAAAAATTATAATACATGAGACTCATTTCATCTGTTGTCATAATAGCATTTTTTTGTTTTATTGGGTATAGACCAACTTTATCAGCATCTGAAAAAGATCAAAAGATAAAAGTTGCTCTACTGCAACTGGAATCAACAAGTTATGATCTAAATTCAAATATGAGGAAAGGTGAAGAATTTTGCAGAAGGGCGAAATCGATGGGTGCTGATATTGTGCTTTTCCCTGAAATATGGAGTAATGGATACACCCGCTATAATTGGCCTGGTTCAAAATATTCAAAAGAAAAATATCCTTTAAGCTTTGAGGAATGGAAAAATAATGCAATAGATCATAAAAGCAATTTCATAAAACATTTTTGCAATCTTGCCAGAGAACTAAACATGGCAATTGTAATAACTTATCTGGAAAAATGGGATGGACTTCCAAGAAATTCTGCATCCCTAATAGACACTGACGGAAAAATATTGATGACCTATGCAAAAGTACATACAAGCGATATGTTAGTTACTGAATCTAATTGCACACCGGGTAAGGATTTTTATGTTTGTGATTTAAAATTAAAAGAACATATTATTAAAATAGGTATAATGATTTGCTTTGATCGGGAGTTCCCTGAAAGCGCAAGAATATTGATGCTTAAAGGAGCTGAGTTGATTTTGACACCAAATGCATGTAATCTTGATGATAGAAGACTTAATCAGTTTCAGAGCAGGGCCTTTGAAAATTCTTTGGCTGTTGCTATGGCGAATTACGCTGACCCATTGAATGGTCATTCATGTGCTTTTGATGCAGATGGGAATACAATTGTGGTAGCAGATTCCAAAGAAGGAATTGTAATCGCAGAGTTTAATATTGGTAAAATAAGGGAATTTAGAAAAAAATCAATATGGGGCAATGCTTATAGAAGGCCTGGAAAATATAATTTACTGACATCACCAGAAACAGACTCTATTTTTATAAGAAATAATGGATTAGGAGTATTTTTTGACAGAACGAAAAGATAAACTACTTTGATAAGACTGACAAATAAGCCAAAGTTTAATAAAATAGTTTGAATAAAACCAAAAGTTAATAATAAAATGATACAATCATCATTGTAAATCATTGAAAAGTATGGTTAACTTAATGCAGATTTCCCCTTCTGAAGTCGGGAAAAGCAACACGAAATCATTGAATTTATATAATTTTAATCACATGAAAAGTACATTAAATTTAACTTTGCCTTCAATCCTGACTCTTACTTTATTTTTTCAGGCAGAGGCACAACAACTCCCCAATATAGTAATATATCTGGCAGATGACCAGTCACAGGCTGACGGGTCGGTATACGGAGCTAAAGTATTGAAAACGCCAACAGCAGAAAAACTTGCAAGGGCAGGACTGACATTTGATAATGCATTTATTGCTTCTCCTGCATGTGCCCCAAGCCGTGCTGCTCTGTTTACAGGCTTGATGCCTGCAAAAAATGGTGCAGAATGCAATCATACATTTCCAAATCCCGGCACCCTGATATTAACTCAAAAATTACAGGAAACCGGATATAAAATATTAGGATTTGGAAAGACTTTTCATGGTGCAATGAGCGAGGAGATGAGAAAAGAGGGAAAATTGGATTTCTACTCCAAACCTACTGTAAACCTTTATAAAAATGTTTCTGATTATTTTAAAAATAATGATCTTTCTCAGCCAGTTTGTCTGATGGTGGGAGATCGCCGACCTCATGTGCCCTGGACAACAGTAAGTATTTATTATCCTGATGAATTGGAATTACCTTCATTTTTTATTGACACAAAAGATACCCGGCAACACTGGGCACAGTATTACTCTGATATTACAGGCATGGATGATGAAATGGGTAAAATTTATATGCTTGCTCAAGAAAAATTTGAAGATAATTTTATATTTATTTATAGTGCGGATCATGGTGCCCAATGGCCTTTTCATAAATGGAATTTGTATGATGCAGGTATTAAAGTTCCATTGATAATTGTCTGGCCAGATCATATAAAACCAAATACCAGGACACAAGCTATGGTAAGCTGGATTGACATTTTTCCAACTTTGCTGGATATTATAAATTCTGAAACACCTGCCAATATTGATGGAAAATCGTTCAGGGATATTATTGAAGGAAAGAAAAATAATCACAGGAATCTTATTTTTACTACCCACACAGGTGATAAAAAAATGAACGTTTATCCAGTCAGAAGTGTACGCGATGATAATTTTAAATATATTTTAAATTTACGGCCAAATACTTATCATTCAAATCATTCTGATATTTTAAGAAGACCAAATTCTGACGCTTATTGGAATTCCTGGGATGAAGCAGCGAAAACAGACATAAGGGCAGCAGCAATAATTCAAAAATATTATGTCCGTCCTGCTGAGGAATTTTACGATATTCAAAATGATCCACATGAACAAATTAATCTCATCCACAGTGAATCACACCAGGGAAAAATAAAAGAAATGCGTCTTCTACTCGATAACTGGATGAAAGAGCAAGGTGAAAGGAAAGATGTCTATGAAACTCCTTACCCTGTTAACGGACCAAAACCTCATGAAATATACAGGAAACAAAACTGATTTTCGATGTATCACAATTAGTGAAATGTATAAGGCTGTCCCCTACTCTGACCAAAGGTTCTGTTCCGTTCCATATGTTCTCAAATTTTTAATTAGTCTATTAACAAATAATTACAAAATTTTAAACGGATACAAATGCGGTTTTCATTTCTATGTTCAGAGGTAATAATTCTTTTATTACTGAAAAATTATGTTGTAGCTAATGATCAGTATCCTCATCCAAAGCCGAATATCCGCCTTATAAAAATATTCAAATTGAACCTCCTTCTGAAAATTATTATCTTACAAACCTGATCATGGATAAAATCCTTGATTTTCTTCAAAATATTGAAAGTAACCCTTTCTTCCTATATTACTCTCCGTATGCAGTGCACACACCTATTCATCCGGTTACGGAGTTTCTTTCAAAATACAAAGACAAACCTCAATGGAATGGTCAGAATAACGCTGAATACGCTACTATGGTCGAAAACCTGGATACACAGATTGGGCGATTAGTCTCAGCATTAAAACAATCGGGGACCCTGGATAATACTTTTATACTTTTAACTTCTGATAACGGCGGGCATTACGGCATAACCAGACAGTGGCCGTTAAGATCGGGCAAAGGCTCATATTACGAAGGTGGTATCCGTGAACCCATGTTTGTACGTTGGCCCGGGAAGGTACTCCCGGGAACAAGGTCTGATGTTCCTGTGACTAATATCGATTTTTACCCGACTCTTCTGGAAATGGCCGGAATGGAAAAGCCGGAAGATAAAATCCTGGATGGGTTAAGTTTACTGCCGGTTCTGACCGGTCAGGGTAATTTGGAGGTACGGCCTCTTTTCTGGCATTTTCCCATATACCTGGAAGCTTACCTGAAAAAAGGAGATCCCACACAGGATCCCCTGTTCAGAACACGGCCGGGATCAGCCATAAGACTGGGCGAATGGAAACTTATTCAGTATTTTGAGAACAATGACATAGAGTTATACAACCTAAATGATGATATCAGTGAAAAAAATAATATTGCAGAAACTAATCCCGAAAAAGTAAATGAATTGCTATGTATGCTCGAAGAGTGGAGAAAAGAAACCAATGCTCCTGTACCAAAGGAATTGAATCCTGAATTTACCGGGAATTAATCTTCATAAGACAGATCCTAAATTATAATTTTGCATATTTTCTGTATCGTATTTGCCAACTCCTATTTTTATAAGATTTTTTAATTCATCTAAATGGTTCTTGTAAACACCTCTGGGATTTGTTTTGTATTTAGTCGCAACCGAAGCTGCCATTCCTACTACTTCTCCCATCATTCCTGTGGTACGCATCACACGAACAGTCCCTAATACAACGTGGGTTACACTTATATTTCGTCCGGCCATAAAGAGGTTGGCTATATTTTTTGAGTACAAACAGCGGTATGGTATAGGATAAGTATGAATCTTTGTTTGAACAGCGATAGATTTAAATTCCTTATCCGGAAAATATTCAGTATTTTTTTTGTCCGGATAATGCAAATCAATAGTCCATGTTGTTGGCACTGAGGCATCATCATAGATGACCTGATTTGTAATATCCTGTTCTTTTAAAATCAGATCTCCCCGCAACCGGCGTGATTCGCGTTTCCCTGCTATATATGCCACCCATTCGAGCCTACGATTGCTGTATTCATCTTTAACAGAACTGAAATTTTTCAGGAACGACCAGTTAGAATAAATAACCATAAGTCCATAGTCACGAATTCGTTCAAAATCATATATCTGATCAAAATTCATCCCGGTCTCCCAAGTCCATTCACCTTTGATAACTTTTTCTGAATTCTTTTCATTAAAATCAACTCCGTACCGAAATACCGGAAATTTAATCTGTTCATTTTCTTCTGCAGAATACCACTGAACTGAAGATCCCATTGTCATTTTATCTGCAACCTCAGGTGCTGTAGGTTCGCCAAATTCAGCCTGGCTTTCACGTCCTATAGCAAAATCCGCTCCTGCCAAAAATCCTAAATTGCCATCACCGGTACAATCGGCAAATAAAGGAGAAGAAAAGGAAAGCTCTTCTGATGATTCAATATTACGTGCATGAACTTCAGTAATTACGGGACCTTTCATTTCTGCATGATAAACCCTATAGTTGGTAAACAGGGAGATATTCGTTTCTGCCTGTACCATTTTAATTTTTTTATCATCTTCATAATATTCCGCAGGTTGTGCATTTCCACCACGTGACGGACCAATCTCCTTAACTACATCACCCAATTCCGGAAAAGGTTCCACATTTATTCTGCCGCCGAGATGAACACGTACTTCGGAGCTGTTATTACCTCCCAATACCGGCCTGTCCTGAATAAGAGCAACCTTTAAACCGAGCCTCGCAGCCGAAATAGCAGCAGTAATTCCTGCCACTCCTCCCCCAACTACTACCAGGTCAAATGTACCGGCTTTACCTGGATTTTTCGGGATGCCAGTATGTTCTTTCCTGAACAATGCCAATTTAGCCAACTCGTTTGGAGGAGCTATATCTCTTTTTGAAAAACAGATAGCATCCACCCGACCGTTAAACCCGGTTAAATCTTTTAATCCTACTTTCACCCTGGCATCTGTAATGCTAATCTTCCCGGCATTCTGCCATAACCATTCCGAACCGAAAGTTCCCAGTATAGACCCGGTCTCTTCACCGTTAATTGTAAGTTGAAATTTCCCCGGCCCTTCTCCATTATGCCAAGGGGAAGTCCAGTTGAAAGTCCTGACAAAAACATAATAATCTCCTTTAGCCGGGAACTCAACAAATGTAGATGCATCAGCTACCGGAATTCCCATTCCATGTGCCATTAAATATGATGATCCCATTAAACCCATAAACTGTTGGTCAACTACCCAGCCACCCTTGTTTTGGAAGTTTTCTGCTTCAATAAAAACCGGTTTAGCAATTTTAGACAACGCTGTCAATGAGATTGTTATAGTTATAAGGATTAAAAAGACAGTCTTCATCATTATATATTTTCAAATCTTGATTTCACAAAAAAATATAAGCCTTTTTAACAATGAATCGAATATAATTTTAAATCACATAAAATTATTATTAATAAGATTTCAGTTGCCCCCGGCAAAGCCGGGAAAAGCTATATGATGCCTTTATGAATATAAATTTCAATCATATTAATTTTTAAAGATAGATATTCTATTTATGAACATGTATACAAAACAAAGAGTTCTTTAGCCGAAATTATTAAATTTATGGTACATTACTAAAAATCAGTTATATAATTTTTTTATAGTAAGCTAATAAAGAGTGCAAAGCCAGTTTGTGTTACAGAATCATTTTTATAACTCACCTTAGCCGGACTTAATATTACTTCCTCCAAAATGTCAATTTATGTTCTAAAACCAGTCTAAAATTATTACCTTAATCCATTCTATTCAATTATTTCCTGGTGTGCAAGGCAAAATGAATATAGATCAGACTTAAATTTCATTATACATAAATTGAATAGGAAATTTGTCACGTCAGGAAATAAAAAAAATTTTCTCTGCACTTAATATTTTACAGTCAAAGCGATTAATTTTTATTCAATATGCAGTATCTTGTTATCATGGATACAGAAATTTTTAAACAAAATTGCATATATCTTTATGTTGTTTTCAGAAATATATTGCCAACCCGAAGAAGCACTCGATCTGGCTTTGTTTTTTTCAGCGGATCAATTATTATCCGGTTATACACAAATTCAATCTTAATAACATTTTGTTCTCCGTGAACTCGGATGCTTAGTTTTATTTTTGGTTTTGCATCCAACAGAAAAAAGTTTCAATGATTTAGGATTATAAAATTAGAAAATGCCGTGATTAAAAACAAGGTTTCCGGAAGGATATTTTCCGGTGTTGTTTCAATAACCGGATATGAGTCCCGGAAAAATGTTACAAATTGACCCAATTTTTCAATTATATCTTCATTTTATCTTGTACCAGAATTAAAACTCATCATAGAGCCATCTTGCATATTCTATGGCAACATCTTCATGGAACCATGTACCGCCACCGGAAGAAGGATTTCCCCTTACTGTTATAACTGGCTGATAATCAGAATTGTCCGATTTTCGGATATTACTCAAAGTATCTAAGAATGAGATAGTTGTAGGAAGTTCTAACCATTTCCCAGGTTTTTTCCCAAATGGCTTTCCCATTTGTGTGGCATTAACATTGACTTCTCCTTCTTCGGTCTTGATACATTAGCACAAACCGGGACAAACCAAAGTGGGAAAAAACCATTGGAATTACATGGAATAGGTTCCGATATAAAAGACCAATCAGTATTATTTAATAAGGCTAAAAGAAAATTGGTAACTCAACAGGTTGTGAGGGAATTAATTACTGTTGCTAAGAAGAGAGGTAATAAAGAAATGGAGAAATCTTTATGGAACACATATTATTGCTTGAATAATATTATTGTGTCAGATCATAAAATTTATGGAAGTTATTGCAAAAATCGAATTTGCTCTACATGCAACAGCATCAGAAAGGCTGAAATAATTAATAAATATTTGCCTGTTATCGAAACCTGGGCAAATCCTCAGTTGGTCACTTTGACTGCCAGGTCTTGTTATGCCAAAAACCTAAATTCACGAATGAAGGCTATGAAAAGGGCATTTAAAAGGATTTTAACTATATGCAATAAGAGGTACCAGCGAGGGAATGGACCTAAACTTATTGGCATTAAATCTTTGGAATGTAACTTTAATCCTGAAGAAAGAACCTACAATCCTCATTATCACATTATTGTTCCAAATTGGGAAATTGCTATTCTACTGAAGAGGGAATGGATGAAACTATGGACAAAAAGATACACAAATGGTTGGGCACAAGATATCAGGTCTATTAAAAATAATGCAGAAGGATTAATTGAAGTGGTAAAATATGGCAGTAAAATATTTACCGAACCTGATCCCAATAAAAAAAACAGGAAAAAGGTTACACGGTATGTGTATATTTCTGCACTTTATAATATTCTGTCTGCCATGAAAAATATTAGGTTATTTGACAGATTTGGATTTAACCTACCCAGAGTTAGCCACTCGGAAGCTATATCTCCCTCCATACTCATTGAATATGAAGAGATGTCTTATGATTCTGATATAAGGGATTGGGTAAATGAAGAAACTGGTGAGATGTTATCAGGGTACACTCCTCCGGCAGATTTATTGCACATTCTAAGTCAACATATTAATACAGAACTGCAATAATTTTTATTCTATAATTAATTACATTTTATATTCATTTAACAATAAGATTTATTTTTACAATTTTTCTTTTTATAATATATTGATTTGCAATACTATAAAAGAATATATGTTGTCTTATAATTAACATTGTGTTAATAATGATCTAATAATTATAACACTAACAATATTATTTTCAAAGATATATTGCATCAAATAACAGTTTAATTGTTTGAATAAAATTACACCCTTACCATTTTTTTTCATATTTTTACTATCTTGATGTTTCAGGCTCAATAAATCTTTTCTTTTAATCATATATGGTATCCAAATGGAACAGAATCCAAAGAAACACATCGATAGCTATCTTGCTTTAGCCAACGGTTTACGTTTTAAACTATGGGCCATTGTCGGTAAGAATGAATCAAAAAAACAGAACATTATAAACTACCTAACAAATACGCTAAAATGGTCTGTAATTGATGTCGAGAGTCAACTCTCCGGGATGTACAAAGAATTGGACCAGTTGGAAGAACCATCTTCTGAAGTGGGATTAAAACTTAAAGAGTGGTTTAATTCGCTTCCAAACAATATTATTTTAACCAACGCCAGTATTTTATACCATTCTTCATTTACTAAAATTTCGCCGGTAGGTGCCTTCAAATACAATTCAAGAAATAAAAACTGTGTCATCTTTTTGGAAAATGAAGAATTGTTAGGCAACCGTTTATATTATGGTGAAGCAGGAGCTGAAGATTATTACGACAGAGAAATTAATGATATTGTTATAACAAAATTTGATCAAATTCTGGAAGATTACACACCTTCCGTGCTAAATGAAGGTGCAGGTAATTACCAAGTTAAAATAACCAATAAGGATGCAATTGGTAATTTATTCGATTTTCATGAAATAAAGGATGTAATTGATATTGACACTGATATAAAAGAGAATGACTTACAACAGGAATTGGTTTCAAGTTATATTATCTCCGAAAGCCTTGAACAGCAAATTGTTGATTTCTACGACAATCTCAAAACACCCAAACACAGGGCAGTTAAGATATTGGGGAACTACGGAAGCGGTAAATCTCACCTTATTGCATTTCTGGTAAGTACTGTCCTTCGTCCCGAATTAAGAGAACTCATTTCAAACACGAAAGTAAAGGAAGCCAGTAAAGATGTTACCCGAAAATATCTGAGTGTACAATTTGAATTACAGTCCCAGCATCTCGACCTGTCATACATATTTTTCAGAAGACTGGAATCCCAGTTAAAATCCAGTTACAATATCGATATTCCTAAGTACAACAAAGAAATTGTTGATTTTAAGGAACATCTTACAAGTATTATTGAAACCGTTAAATCAACCGACCCAACTTTGGGTTTATTGGTGGTTATCGATGAGGTTTCAGATTTTTTGGATACCAAACCACAGCACGAAATGAAAAGAGATTTTCAGTTTTTACGTGCAATTGCCCAGGTTTGTCAATCACAGGATTTTCTCCTGGTAACATCAATGCAGGAAGATGTTTACTCAAGTGCTCGGTTTAAAGACATCGCAGCTCAGGCAGGAAGAATAGACCAGCGTTTTCAAAACATTACCATCCACAGGGAAACGATTCATCAGGTAATTTCTCAACGTATCGTGCCAAAATCGGCAAACCAAAAAGCCAATATTGAATTAAAACTGAAACCTTATGCTGAAAAAATTGAGGATGTTTCTTCAAAGATGGACCGCTATACCGAACTTTTGCCGTTTACTCCGTTTCTGCTAAACCTGTTTGACGACCTTCCATATTTTGAAAAACGCGGTGTGATCCAATTTGCCCAAAGCGAAGTAAAACATAAACTAAATGAACCTTTTCCGCATTTTTTCACATTCGATAAAATATTCGATGTAATGGAAAATAATCCAAACATCAAAAATATGGAAACCATTTACGAAACAGTAAAAGTTGTAAACATCATAAAACAAAGAATTTCTGCAAACCTGGAAGAAAAACTTCATAAGGATGCTTATATTAAACCTCAGCTGCGAAATATCTTATCCTGGGTGATGGTTGAAGAAATTTTCGATCCTTTCCGGCTGGTTGGAGGAACTGCATTAAGTTTGCAATTAGGACATCGCGAATCCATTGATATTGATTTATTTACCGAGACTTCTTATGGTGAAATAAATTTTGATGCCATTGACAGGCATTTAAAAAAAGATAATTTTGAATACGTTGATTCACCCGATGTGCCGGTTGCAATGGGCAAATCCTATTTTGTAGGAAATTCTGCTGAAGATTGTATCAAGCTTGATTTATTTTATACCGATCCTTTCATACAACCTGCTTTAAAGATTGACAATATTAGGTTAGCAACTCTCGCCGAGATAACGGCAATGAAGATCGACGTAGTTAGTCGTGGAGCACGGAAAAAGGATTTTTGGGATTTTCAGAATGTTGTTTTGTCGTTCGTTCAGCATGGTTTATTCGAGTGTTAAAGCTGTAGCGCCAATCACACCGCACATCGGTGGCAATTTTAGAAATCACAATTTCAAAGATGTAGTAAAACTGGCTTTAGGACATGGCTCGAGGACGGTAACCGACCTGTATACTGATTTTGACCTAAAGCCAGTTGATGAAGCAAACAGAAAAGTTATTGATTTAATTGTCTGAGAACTTAT
>Ga0068713_1001438_pt1 | contig 31059 bp, 29 predicted proteins | sample MTBAKSrepl2MetaG_FD_62223 | JGI IMG/M metagenome (GOLD analysis project Ga0068713, IMG submission 62223) | Enrichment culture microbial communities om Arthur Kill intertidal strait, New Jersey, USA, that are MTBE-degrading - MTBE-AKS2 (Arthur... | ecosystem: Environmental > Aquatic > Marine >... | reverse complement strand
GGGGATGATCCTCGACAATCTGATCAAAAATACTCTTGAAAACGGAGTTCCCGGCTGCAGAGCGGTTCTTGACCTTTCAGAAGGGGATGGTAAGATATATCTTGTCTTAAAAGATAATACAGGAGGAATCCAGAAAGAGACGCTGTTCAAGTTTCTGGACGGAGGACATTCCACCAAGGATGAATCGAGGGGCTGGGGGCTGGCCCTTGTCCGGCTTCTTCTCCATCTGGGAGGGGCTGACCTGGAGATCAAGGGAGGAGCGGATCAGGAAACGGAAGTGAGGTTGACCTTTGAAAAATATGAAAGTCCTCATCGTTGAAGATGAGCCCACACAGCTGAAATATATGACCAGCTTTGTCACTTCCCTGGGTTATGAGGTCCTGGAAGCGGACGACGGAAAGAAAGCATTGGCCCTGCTGGATAGTGAAAGAGATGTGGACGTGGTCATCACCGACTATAAACTCAGGGAGATGAACGGGCTTCTGTTGCTGCAGCAGATCAAAAAACGCCTTCTGGCCTGTGATGTCATCATCGTCACTGCATACGGGAATACAGAGGACGCGGTCCTCGCCATGAAACTGGGAGCATTCGACTATCTGAGCAAACCGTTGAATTTTGATGAACTGGAACTCGTACTCAAGAGAGCGGAACATACAAGAGACCTCCAGGCGAAAGTGGAAGGTTATGAGGAGAGCTCTCATACCAACAAGGCCATCATCTTTCAGTCGACACTTTTTAAAGAAGCCCTCGACCGGGCCCGAAAAGCGGCTGAGACCGATGTGACAGTCCTGCTTACAGGGGAGAGCGGAACAGGGAAAGAGCTGGTTGCTGACTATATCCATGAACACAGTCCCCGGCGAAAGGCTCCCTTTGTCAAAGTCTTCTGTACCGCCATTCCGGAAAGCCTCATCGAATCGGAACTTTTCGGTTATAAAAAAGGATCCTTCACAGGAGCCGACAGCGACAGGAAGGGAAAGCTCGAATATGCCAACCGGAGTTCCATCCTTCTGGATGAGATCTCGGAGATCCCTCTACATATCCAGTCCAAGCTCCTTCGCGTCCTTCAGGAGAAAGAGATCCAGCGTGTGGGGGAAGCTGTCCCCCGTGTCATGGATATCAAGATCATTGCCACGACAAACAAAGACCTCAGGGAGAGTGTCCGGCAGGGGATCTTCAGGGAAGACCTCTACTACAGGCTCAAAGTCTTTCCCATCCATCTTCCCCCTCTGAGAGAGAGGAAAGAGGATATCCGTCCTTTGATCCGCTACTTTCTCGATTTTTATAACAGGAAGTACGGCCGGGAGTTTTCACTGGGTGAATCAGAATTAATCCGTCTTGAAGAGTATCATTGGCCGGGAAATGTGCGTGAACTGGAAAACCTCCTGATCAACCTCATTGTAAGCGGGGAACGTTATCTGTTGAAAAATACGCTGAATTGGAATATAATCAATAATGAGGAGAATATAAAAACCTTGCAGGAACTGGAATGTGAACACATAAAGCGTGTTTTGAAGGTTTGCAGGGGGAATATGACAAAATCCGCCGCTTTATTGGGAATTCATCGGAATACTTTGTTGAAAAAGGCGAAGGAACTGGACATTGACCTTGACTTTTACAGGCAAAACGATAAACTATTATAGAAACTAGGAGGAAACATGAAAAAATTGATTGGGTTGGATATCGGCTCATACAGCGTGAAAGCCGTGGACATCAAGGTTTCATCCAAGGATATAGAAATAAAAAACTTCGGCCATGACCTTCTTTCCCGCGAAAGTATTGTGGAAGGCGAGATCATGGACACGAACCTCATCGAAGAAGTCATCAGAACCGTCTTCACCAGGAGGAAGATCAAAAATAAAAACCTCTCCATATCCATCTCCGGACGGAACCTTATTCTGAAATCTGTCCAGATCGATGCTGTGGGCGAAGAGAAGGTGCGCAATACACTGGAATATGAATTTCCCAATCACATACCCTATGAGCGTGATGATATCTACTACGATTTCTCCATCGTATCGGAAGAGGGCGGTCGCTCGGATGTCCTTATCGCCGCTGCTAAAAAAGAGGTAGTGAACAGCCGTGTGAACCTGCTGAAGAGCCTGGGGCTGGTCCCCCTGGCTGTGGATACAGCTGCCATGGCTATTCAGAATGCCTATGAAGCCATCCACGGCCCCATTAACGGCACGGTTTTTATCGCCGATATCGGAGCAGAAAAGACCAGTTTCAGCATCGTCGTCAACGGTGTTCCTAAATTCGTCCGTGAAATCCCGGTGGGAGGGAACCATTATACCGATGTCATTGCCAAAGAACTGGGTGTCAACTATGAAGTCGCTGAGCGTATCAAATTGGGGGAGGAAAAGAGTGACTCGAGCCTCGAAGAGCTCTTTGACGCCACAAACCAGAATCTCAGCAACCAGATGAAGCGTTCCCTGGAATACATCAAGGGGAATGCCCCTCTTATGATCAACAAAGGCGTCCTCACGGGAGGGGGGGCTCTGACTCCCGGCTTACTGGGTTTTCTCAAAGGCGAGATGGACGCTTCTGAAATCGAGCTCTTCAATCCTGTGGAGTATGTCAAAGCACCTTCGGAGCTGCTGCCTGAACTTCAGAAAGTCGGCCCGGCCCTTTCGGTCTGTATCGGCCTGGCGATGAGGAAGGTGAAATAGTATGCTGGAAATCAACCTTATTCCCAAAGAGGAGCGGAAAGGACGCCATAACATTCCCATCGGCCCCTTTTCCATCATCCTTGTGTTTGCCGGGGTCATCGTTGTCATGATCCTCCTCTATCTGAACAATATGAGGGTGATCAATAAGTTGAACGGAGACCTGACGAAAGTGACCGCAGATAAGAAGCGGTATGTACGGTTCGATCAGGAATATCAGGCCTTGAATAATCAATTGAAAGAGATCGATAAGAAGTTCCAGATTCTCAGTAAACTGGACAAGGGGAGGACATTTGCTCCCAAACTCATGGAAGATGTGCTCATCAGGCTTCCGGTGAACACATGGCTTCTCTCCTTTGACCTGAACCGGAATAATCTGCGGATCCAGGGATCAGGGATGAATAATTATCTCATATCGGATTTCGCCGAAAGCCTGGAACGTTCCGAGTTTTTCCAGGCCATCGAGATCGGGGAAGTCAAGGAGAAAAAAGAGAAGATCGGGGAACAGGATACCTTAACGTCATCGTTCGAGTTAAGCTGTACCATCAAACCCGATTTCAGGTAGGGAGGGGACATGGCTGAAGGCTTTAATTTAAACGATCCGAAATATCAAAAAATACTGGTGGGGATTCTCGCCGGTGTTATCCTCATTGTTGTCTTCTATTTTTATGTGCTGAGCCCTCAGCGCCAGCAGATCGGTGACCTGAAACAGAAGATCGAAAAAGAGAAGATGGAAGTCAAGCGACTTGTGGCCCTGAGCAAGAAGATCCCTGAACTGCAAGCCGAGCTGGACAGCAAAAAGGAAGAGATCGCCCGGATATCCAAATCCCTGCCTACGAGACAGGAGATCCCAACACTGCTTCGTCAGATCACTGATGCCTCACAGCAGGCAGGCATCACTCTGACCTACTTCAATCCGGGAAGGCTGGAAGCCAAGGGCGATTATCTTGAGTTTAAAGTCGATATTCAGCTTGAAGGGACCTATCACAAAGTGGGTCATTTTCTGTCACAGCTGAGCCAGCTGTCGAGGATCATCAATGTGGGAAACCTGAACATGACCCGTTTGCCCACTGTGGATAAAAATACCATTAATGTAAAACTTGATCTTGTCGCCTATGTCTATAATCAGGCACAGGGCGAAAAATCCGGAAAAGGAAAATAAGGAGTTGCCATGAAAAGATTACTTTTATCTATCCTTGTTCTCGGACTGCTTTCGGCCTGCGGAAACGGCGGCATCGGAGGATTTTTCAGCGGGCTCTTCTCGTCGGAGAAAGAGGCCCCGGAACGAACTCCGGCACGGATCATAAAACCTGCGGAAGAAGGAGGGGAACAGGAAAAACAGGCCACCACTCTGGACGGGACGGCTCAGGAAAAGAGTGTCAAAGAGAATACGCAGGCCCCGCAGGGGGCTGCAGAACAGAAAGCCTCTTCTGAAAAGGATCCTGCTCCTTCACAAAAGACGGCCTCTGTCCAGGCTCCGTCCAAAGAGCCTCCCAAGAGTGCCTCTGAAGAAAAAGCTCCTGCTGAATCTCCTGTCCCCGTGAAGAAGGAAGCTGCTCCTGAGAAGAAGATCGTCGAAGTATACAGATATCAGGACCATAGCAAGACAGACCCATTCCTTTCCCCGGGGGACCTCTCCAGGGAAAAAGGGGGCAAACTCAATACCACTCTCTCGGGGTCCCGGGAGGGTGAGATCGATTTTTCCAAATTCGCATTCAAAGCCACAATCCAGTATGGAGTTGAACATGTGGCGGTACTGGAAGACTCTGCAGGCAAGGGGATCATCCTGAGAGTGGGAGAGGTCTTCGGCGGAGCAAAAGTCATATCAATCGACAGTGAGAGACTTGTACTGAGAAGGTTAACGGTTAAAAATGAAGACCAGTCCAGGGAGATTGTTCTTCAGCGGGTGAAGCCCGAAGGAGGGAACCAATGAAACGGTGGATGATTCTCTTAATACTCCTATGTGCGGGAAGTATCCTCTACGCATCGACATTAAAAAAAGTATCATATGAAAAGATCAACGGCGGCCTAGATGTCAAGCTGGAATTCGAAGGCCAGATCAAATATGAGATCTTTAAGTTGGACAAACCTCTCCGGCTGGTTATCAACCTCCCTTCCACGATGAGCGTGAAACAGGTGGGACAGATCCCGGTGAATGTGGCCGGGATCGAAGAGGTCCGTTACTCCCAGTTCAGCAAAGATATGAGCCGTGTTGTGGTTCAGCTCAAAGAGTGGTATCCCTATTTCCCCGAAAGAAAAGACAATATGCTTATCCTTCATTTTACCGTTGCGGACGTGGCTGTCCTGGAAGAGTCTCAACCGGCAGCGGGAACCGAGGCTTCCTCCGGAAAAGCTGAGTTGAAAAATATCGATATCATGAAGGCGGATGAGGGGCTCTCGGTCATCTTTACACTGGATCAGGGGTATAACTATACGGTGAAGGAGTCCTCAAAAGAGATCTCAATTGATTTCTACGGCACCTCAAACCGGCTCGAAAAGGAGACTATCCAGGGAGACGGGAACATCGTGGACAAGATCCACCTGACGCCTCTCAACGGAAAAGACCTCAATGTCACTGTCTCGCTTAAAGACGAGTACCCCTATGACCTGGATAAACAGAGAGACAGACTTGTTCTGAAACTTAAAAATGTCAGTGAGATCAAGCGTCTGGAGATCGCTGATATTGAAAGCCAGACGAAAAATGACAAGGTCTATATCCGGTTTAAAAACCAGGGGTGGGTAAGATATTCCGAAGAGCAGCTGCCCAAAGAGGAGAAGATCCGTCTGATCTTCGAAAATGCCTATGCAGCAGAAAAACTGGCCACTGTCCCCATCCGAAAAGGCGCTGTGGTGGAGGTCTCAAGCAAGACAGTAGGGAACAACGTCATCTCGGATGTCCTGCTGAATGACAACATCTCCTACCGTATTTACCGGGACGCTAACGATGTGGTCATGGAAGTGGAGTCCCTGGCCAAAGAACCGGCTCTGGCCGAATCCAACAACCTGAAAAGAAACGAAGGGATCATCAAGGAGATCTCTGTCCATAAAGGGGATATTACCCTGCTTCTCACAGCTCTTGCTCAGGAGACAGGGTATAATATCGTCATGTCCAAAAGTGTACAGGGTGAAGTGACCATAGACCTCCACAATGTACCCTGGGAGGAGGCTCTGAGCACTATTCTCCAGAGCAACGGCTACACCTACCGGATCAAAGGAAATATTATCCGGGTAGCCACACCCAATGAGTTCAAACAGGAGATCGACGCGGAAAAGAAAAAAAACGAGCTCCAGGATATGGGGCCTGTTGAGACACGCATCATTCCCATCTCCTATTCATCTGCCGATGATATTGTGAAGATCATCAAAGGGGTCCTCACATCCGGGGGAACCACCATGGTGGACACACGGACCAATACTCTGATCATCAGTGACGTCAAGCCGCGTCTTGATGAAGCACTTGAGCTTATCAAACATCTGGATAAACCCACGGCACAGGTCATGATCGAATCGAAATTCATCAGGGTCAGCAGCGAAGTGATGGATGAGTTGGGGATCAACTGGCAGTTGGCCAATAACAGCACCTTCTACTCCAGTGATGCTCAGTTTTCCGGAGCTGTCACAACAGGGGGCGGCACCAGCGTCACCGTTCAGGGAGGAACCAACACGGGACAGATCGTCACCTCTCTTCTGGATACGTTCGACCTCAATATGAAATTGAATATGATGGTTTCAGAGAACAAGGCTGAAGTCCTGGCCAGCCCCAAGATCACCGTCCTCAATAACGAGACCGCCAGCTTCATCTCCGGCAAGAAGGTTCCTATCAATATGACAGATGAAAGCGGAAATACCGTAAGCCAGCTACAGGAGATCGGAATCAAACTTGATGTCAAGCCCACGATCAATGCGGCCAATGAAGTCCTCATAGAAGTGAAACCGGAAGTGAGTGACCTTGTCCCGCCGGCTGACGGTGCCGACCTGATCATCTCCACAAACTCCGCACAGACCAAGCTTCTTGTGGGAGACGGAAAGACAGCTGTCATCGGCGGCCTTGTCCGAAGGGATACATCAGACGCCACAAGCGGTGTTCCTATTTTGAAGGATATCCCCATCCTCGGGCTGCTTTTTAAAAATCGAGTGAAAAGGAATACATCCGAAGAGATCCTCATCTTTGTCACACCTCACATTATTCTTCCTTCGGAATTTTGATCGTGAACATCACAGGAGAAGGGGCGCACAGATGTGCGCCCCTTTTTTAAAATGAACGAGATCTCCCGGATCATCAAATTACTCTATCTTTCCCTGCTTATGGGGATCCCCTTTGTAACCGGTTCGGTCTATGTCCAGCCTTTTATGATGGTTCCGGCTCTTGTACTTCTAGCAGTGGCGTTAGTCATCAGGCTTTTAAAAAGGGAGACGCTTCCTTCTCCGGGTGTGGGAATCCTCTTTCTTTTCTGGTGCGCCGCGCTCCTTTCCCCGCAGAAAGCTCTCTCCCTCGAGACCCTTTCAGCGCTTTTATTATCCATGGGGGCTCTTTTTCTCTTTGAAAAAGGGGATGAGAAGACCCTCACTCCGTTTCTTGCAGGATATTCTTTTCTCATGGGGCTCTACGTGGGGTTTCAATTTCTTTTTATCTATCCCAGGCTTTTGGCTGAAGTAACCGATCCCGCACAGTTGGCGATCCTCACCGGAGAACGCTTTTTCGGGACATTCGCTTTACCAAATATCTACTCTCTTTTTCTCCTGACGGTGATTATTCTTTCCCTTCAGCAGGTGATCAAAAGAGGGGGAAGGTTCTATCTTGTTTCGGTGCTCTTCAACTCTCTCATGCTTCTACTCACCCGTTCTTTTATTGCGACACTGATCCTCTTCGGGACAGCTGTGGTACTCGCTTTTCAAAAAGGGAGAAGGGCCGGCTGGATCCTTACCGGAGCTGCAATACCTGCGGGCATTGTCTTTTTTCTGATGAGAGGGTGGGAGAGCCTGGGCCATTCTCTCTTTTACCGTATTTCCAATTATATCTCAGCATTGAATATCTACAGAGACCATCCTCTCACAGGAGTGGGGTTGAACCATTTTGATCTCTTCTATCCTCTCTACCGAGTTCCCGGGGCCAATTATGTCCATAATGCCCACAGCCTTCCCCTGCAGCTCATGGCTGACCTCGGGGGAGTGGGGATCCTCATTTTTTTCCTGTTGGCAGCGCTCCTCTGGAAAACACGGAAGACGTCTCTCTTTCCCCTTCTGGCTGCAATCATGATACATTTTTCTTTTGACCTGACCTTTTTTATCCCCTCAGTAGCCGTTCTCTTCTGGGCATTCACCGGTATCGCCCTGGATAAGAGACAGGAGGAGCCGAAGAAGGAATCTTTTTTCAGAACCATCAGCCAGCCCCTTCTCCTGTTTCTTGTCATGGCCACTGTGGTTACGGCACAGATCCATCCCCCTGTCCATCCCTTTCAACGGATCACCGGGGAGATCCGTGAGGATATTGAACAAAAAAGACTCTACTCCCACTTTATTAAGATGAGCAGGCTGAATCGTTGGGTGGATCCCCAAGAAAACCCCGAAGTGAGGTCACAGTATGACACTTATAAAAAAATATGGCAGAAGTGACATTATCTTTCCGGCCCTGATCGGGATCTCCTCTTTTCTCAACGGAGGAGAGCATTTCGCTGTCAAGTACCTGCTGCCTGTAATTGCAGCCCTCTTCTGTCTTTTCGGAAAAGAGAGACGGGCCGATCTCCCCCGTTTTCTGATCATGGGGAGCGCTTTTGCTTTTTTCTTTATTACTCTGAGCAAAGGAGTCCTGAATTCAGACACCCTCTATTTTCTCATCTACACTGCACTTTTGCTCTATGTCACAACCCTGACTCCGGATAAAAAAATCCTTGTCAACGGAATGATCCTCACCGCATCGGTCCATGCTGCAGTGATCCTCTTTTCTTTCAGCATGACCGGCGATTTCAGGCAGGCTTCCACTTTTGTCAATGCCAACTGGGCAGCAGTGTGGCTGGTCACGGGGCTCTATTTTCTCCTGTTTCATTGGGAGAAAAAACCTCTTACGCTCCGCATTGTCTCGGGGCTTTTTCTTCTGTCGGGGATCCTGGTCACTCTTTCCCGGACGGGATTTCTCCTTCTTTTTCTTCTGATTTTTCTTCTGGTCAAAAAAGCGGGACGGAAAGCACGCATTATTATCGCAGCTCTCATGCTTACGGCGCTTCTCTTTTTATCGGTGAGGATCCTCCGGGACCTGAAAGACCCACTGGCGTTTTCCCGGGGAAGGATCTATGCTGCGGCCGCTGAGATGTTCAGTGAGAAACCTCTTCTCGGTTACGGGATCGCCATGGTTGAACACAGGCTTCCGGGGTTTTCCCGGGGAGAAGCGCGGGTTTATTCCAATTATTCCGTATCACCGAGAATGGCGCACTCTCTCTACCTGGAAAGCCTTCTCTCGCTGGGGGTCATCGGCACTCTTCTGCTGGGAGCGGGGATCGTCCCCATGTTTAAAAAATCAGCTTATCAGACACCGCTTCTTCTTCTCCTCCTTGCAGGGCTTTTTAACAATATTGAGAAATCATTTGCCCTGCTGTTGCTGGGAGCTCTTCTTCTCGCTGTAAAAAAGAAAGAGAGCGGGGAGAGTCGGCGACAATTCTCTTTTACAGGGAAACGGGCCATGATCCCGGCTTTTGCGGTGACCTACCTTATGATACTCTCACTCACCGCCCATTTTTTCTTTCTCAGGGGAGACCGGGCCATGGAGGAGAAGCGCCCCTTTGACTCCTTCCGTTCCTTTTACAGAGCCTACAGGATCATTCCCCTGGATCCCTATTATGCTGAATGGGCTGTCCGCTCACTGCTGGCCACAGACAAGGTCCAGTGGGATGTCAAACTCTCTCTTTGTGAAGAGATCCTGACAAAAGCGATATCCGAAAACAGCTCTTCTCCCGATTTTTATTACCTTAAAGGAGTCTATTACAATGCCATCCTCCGTTCAGGCCATTTCCAGGCATTTAAGCCTGAAGTCCTCAGGAGGGCATTGGAGACAGTCAGTCAGGCGATCTCATTGAATCCCAGAAAAGCCGATTACTATTACCTCGACATGGTCCTGTGGTCTTATACAAACAATGAGGCAGCCCTGAAAGAAACCTTTATGAAGCTCACTACCCTGGAGCCCTATTATCTGAATGCATATCTTCTGATGATGGAAAAGAGTTCCGATGAGACTTTGAAAAAGGAGTGTGAAGCTAAAGCCCGGGAGATCAAGTCCTTGAAGCCTGTTGAGAGACTGAATTCTTATGAAAGAGAGATCATGGGAAGAGGATGATCTTAACGGTACTCTTCTTTCAGAATATCGCAGGAAAAATCTCCGCGGCTGAAATCGGCTGTCATGCGTTTCAAGTCAGCCAGTGATGAGCGGGGGATCCAGAGAAAGAGGGTGACGGTCCCCTCAAAAAGACGCTCATGGACCTCCCAGCCTTTTTGAGACAGAAAGCGTTCCAGTGAGTCCAGAGCGAAATAGGGGAGTTTGATCCTGCAACAGGACATGGCGACTAAACGATGGATCCCTCCTGCGTCGAGGGCTTGAGCTGCGGCATCTGTATAGGCGCGGACAAGGCCTCCGGCTCCAAGCTTGATCCCCCCGAAATAACGGGTCACAACAACAAGTGTATTGGTGAGATTCTTTTTTTTGATCACATCGAGGATGGGAAGCCCGGCGGTTCCGCGGGGTTCTCCGTCATCATGATAACGGGCCTGTTCACCCGATAAACCGAGAACATATCCCCAGCAGTGATGAGTTGCGCCTGGTTCTCTCTGTTTTACCTCTTCCAAAAGCGAAGAGACGGTCTCTTCAGAAGTACATGGGGAGGCTTCTCCGATAAAACGGGATTTTTTGATGATGATCTCCACACGGGATGTCCCGGAAAGGGTCTCGATCTCCATGACGTTTATCATAGGCGATGTGGAGATGATGTCAAGATACCTTTTCCTTGTTGAGATTGAAGGGTGTTATGCTATGATAGGGGAAAAGGAGGAGCATGTGTATCTTGTCACCGGAGGTTGCGGATTCATCGGGTCTCATATAGCAGAAGCCCTTGTTCAAAACGGAGAGAAAATCAGGATCCTGGACGATCTTTCCACGGGCCGGGAAGAGAATATCGCCTCTTTCCGTGATAAAACAGACCTCATTGTAGGGGATATCCGTGATGATGCTCTCGTGGACAAGGTAATGGAGGGGATTACAGGTGTCTTTCATGAAGCAGCCCTGGTCTCTGTGGGCCTTTCGGTGGAATCTCCCCGGCTGAACCACGAGATCAATATCCTCGGGACCTTTAATATCCTGGAAGCTGCAAGACGACACGGAGTGAGAAGAGTCGTCTGTGCTTCTTCTGCAGCTGTCTACGGCGATGACCCCAGACTGCCTAAAAAAGAATCCTATAAACCCGAACCGGCATCACCCTACGGAGCTTCAAAAGCGATGAACGAGATCTATGCTGCCCTTTATACAAGACTTTACGGCGTGGAGACTGTCGCTTTACGATATTTCAATGTCTATGGAGAGAGGCAGGATCCTGCTTCCCCCTATTCCGGAGTCCTCTCACTGTTTAAAAAAGCCTTTGAAAAAGAAGAGCCCTCCATCACCCTCTATGGAGACGGAAAACAGACGCGGGATTTTGTCTATGTAAAGGATGTGGCGGCGGCTAATATTCTTGTTATGGGATCACCCTCGTTCCCCGGGGATGTCTTTAATGTGGGAACCGGGAAAAGCGTCTCTCTGCAGCAGGTCATCGGGATCATGGAGCATCTCACCGGAAAAAAAAGCCGCATCGCTTACCACTCAAAACGGCCGGGTGATATCCGTTATTCCGAAGCTGATGTCAGCGCACTTCACCAGATAGGTTTTCAGCCTGTTTATAGCATAGAAGAGGGATTACGGTCTTACCTCTTCAAAAAGGAGTCACATGAGTGATTTAATCATGCAAAGGATCAGAGAATCCATGGATGTCAAAGAAAAGATGACGGATCCGGCATTCGTCTCTGTGGTGGAGAAAGCCGCGGAGATGATCCTCCGGACCTACCGGGACGGGAAAAGGCTCTTTCTGGCAGGAAACGGGGGGAGCGCCGCTGATGCTCAGCATCTTGCCGCAGAACTGGTCTCGCGATTTTTCAAAGAGCGCAAAGGGCTCCCCGCTGAAGCGCTTACAGTCAATACATCGGTGATGACGGCTATCGGAAATGACTATGATTTCGACCGTATCTTTTCCAGACAGATCGAGGCTTCGGGCTCCGCCGGAGATCTGTTTGTCGCCATCTCCACCAGCGGAAACTCTCCCAATATTATCCAGGCTATCCGGACAGCCAGAGAAGGCGGCCTGGCTGTGCTGGGGATGGCCGGAAAAGACGGGGGCAGGATGAAAGGGCTCTGTGACACGCTCATCATCATTCCCTCGGACATCACTCCGCGGATTCAGGAAGGGCATATTCTCTGCGGCCATATCCTGTGTGAGATCGTCGAGGCCAAGCTGGCTGAGGAGGGCTTGATTTAGAGGTTTTTCAGGCCCCTCTGCAGGGGAATCCATATTGATACCCACCTTATCCCATGATAGGATGAAGATATGAAAAAGAGCTTATACGACTTGATGATCCTCTCAGGGCCCACAGGCGTGGGAAAGACGGCGCTGTGTGAGATCCTGGCTGAAAAGTGGGGAGCTGAGATCATATCAGCTGATTCTCAGGCTGTCTACAGGGGGATGGATATCGGGACGGCCAAACCATCAGGAAGTTCTGTCGCCTATCATTGTCTGGATATTGTCTCTCCCTGTGAGCAGTTTGACGTTGGAACCTTTGTCCAGCGCGCCGATGAGGCTGTCCGTAATATCAGAGAGCGGGGCAAAAATGTGATCATGTCAGGGGGGACCCCCATGTACATCCACCGCTTTCTTTACGGACTCAGCCCCCTGCCGGGCAGGAACCGGGCCATCCGGGAATCCCTTTCCGGACTCATGGAGAAAGAGGGGGTCGAATCCCTGTTCAGACGCCTGGAAAAAGCAGACCCGCATTCAGCAGCCCGTATCCATCCCGGGGATCATACCAGGATCATCAGGGCTCTGGAAGTGCTGGAACTCACAGGGCGTCCCTTCTCTTCCTGGAGGGAAGAGGAGAAGATCCCCCGTTACCGTGCCCTTTATATCATTCTCAACCGGCCGCGTCCCGTGCTCTATGACCGTATCCACCGTCGTGTGGATATGATGATACAAAAGGGCTGGCCCGGAGAGGTGGAAGGTTTGCGGAAAGCAGGCATACCTGATGACGCTCCTGGTTTTCGGGCCGTGGGGTACAGGGAGATCCTGGCTTTGCTTGACGGGGAAATGACCCTGGAAGAGGCTGCAAAAGAGATCAAAAAGAAAAGCCGTCATTATGCCCGAAGGCAGCTGATATGGTTCAGAAAAGAGAAGAACACATTTTGGATAGAAAGAGAAGACGAATCGGACGAGGCCGTTGCAGAGGCTGTTATGCGAAAAATAGAAAAGGAGGAGATCGATGATTGTCAAAGAGAGCCGTCTTGAACAGATGACCATGATTTCAAAGGGAAAGGTCAGGGATATTTACGATCTGGATGATAAATTGCTCATTGTGACCACAGACAGGATGTCTGCTTTTGACCGGATCCTTCATGAACCCATTCCCTATAAAGGTATGGTTTTAAACAACCTCTCTCTCTTCTGGTTTGACCTCATGAAAGACATCATTCCCAACCATGTGGCGGAAACGGATATCGAGTCGTATCCCCCTGAAGCGAAATCCTCAAAAGAGATTCTTTTCGGAAGGAGTATGGTGGTCCATAAAGCCGAACCTCTGAAAGTGGAGTGTATTGTCCGGGGATATATCACAGGATCGGGATGGAAAAGCTATCGGGAGAAGGGAGAGATCTGCGGACTTCCTCTTCCTGAAGGATTGCAGGAGAGCCAGAAGCTTGAAGAACCGCTCTTCACTCCCACGACAAAAGCTGATGAGGGACATGATGAGAATATCACTTTTGATGAGATGAAAGAGATGATCGGCGATTCTCTGGCTGAAGAGCTGAAAGAGAAATCTCTGGCCATCTACATGCGCGCCCGGGAATACGCTGCACAAAGAGGTATTATTATCGCTGATACAAAGATGGAGTTCGGGCTTTACAAGGGGCAGGTCATTATCATCGATGAACTCCTTACCCCGGATTCGTCCCGTTTTTGGCCGGCCCGGCTCTATGAGGTGGGCAGGTCTCAGGAAAGTTTTGACAAGCAGTATCTAAGAGACTGGCTTACAGATACAGGATGGGACAAGGATTCCGATCCTCCCCGGCTCCCCGAGGATGTCATCATGAAGACGAGGGATAAATATCTGGAAGCCTACAGGCTTCTCACCGGGAAAGACCTTTTAGGCGAATTGGGAATCGAGTGACCTGTGGGGAGGGGTTTCCCTCCCCGATTTTCCTTGTCTTTTCTTTACACCCCTGCTATACTATTAAACCATGAAAGAGATTTTCACCCTTTTGATTGTCTTCTCATTTATCACCGGATGTGTTTCCACTCCCGGAATCAAAGAGTATAATGAGTATGCTTTTGACCTGGTCAAGGGTGAGCTTTATAACGAAGCTCTCTTCTACCTCCTGAAAGCGGACTCCCTGGCCCCTGATTACAGGATAAAGAACAATATCGCTCTCTGTTATGAAGCTTTGGGGGACAGGACAAAAGCCCAGGAGTATTACCAGGAGGCCCTCAAACTGCGGGAGATAAAACCTCTGAAGGATAATTATGCGGATTTCAGGAAAGATCAGCCTTAGTATCCTTCTCCTCTTCTCCTTGTCAGCATGCCTGTTGACAAGGGATGAAAATGTCCGCCTCCGGGCTCGCCGGGAACCTCTGGCAGATCTTACCCGGAAGACACTCCTGGTCCTGCCTTCTGTGGTGCACAGCCCTGATTTCCAGCTGAACCGTGACCTGACCCAGTATCTCAACACTCTACTCAACGAGAACGAGTATGGTACAGCAGTGATCACCCCTGCAGGAGTGACAGAAGCCGCCGCCAGGGAGACTGCGACCCTCTTTCTAGACGGAAAGACTCCGGATGTAGAACTTCTTCATAATGCTCTGGCAGACTTCATCCTCTCTGTTCAGATGGATCTCCTTTATGAGTACTATTCCACCTACTCGGGGGATGACGGATTAAACCCGGCCTATTCAGTAGAACGAGGTGGAGCCCCGGGCCTTTATGAGACTCCCACAGAGTGGAAAAACCGCTCGTTTGATGACCTCAGCTTTCAGTTGAAAGCCCGATTTGTCCTGTATGATATCCACTCGAAAAAGCGTGTCATCGATAAAACGGAGACTTATGAGCTCATCCTTGAGGACTACAGGATGAAAAATGTCTCTTCTGAAGGGGAACGGGCCTTTCTCACCATGATACAGCAGGCCTCTTCGGATTTTCTTTCCTGGTGCCGTGAGCGGGATGTGGAGCTGGAAAGGATCTATCTCAAATGAAAAGAACTCTCTTCCTCTGTTGTCTTCTCCTCACTCTCCTGAGCCATGTATCCGGCCAGTTCGGGCGCAATAAGATCCGGGACAGGGATTTCCACTGGATGACATGGGAGACTCCTCATTTTATCATCCATTACTATGATGATACAGCAGTGCTGGTGAAGGAAGTGGAAAAGATTCTGGAAGAGACCCATGACGACTACAGGAACCGCATGGGGATCACCCTGAAAAAGAAGATCCCGGTGGTCATCTACTATAATTCCAAGGATTTTTCTCAGACTAATATTACCGATTCCGACCTCAGCGAAGGAGTGGGGGGTTTTACCGAACTCTCCAAAAGAAGACTGGTCCTTCCCTATAACGGGGATATCTACGACTTCAAAAGAGTTCTTCAGCATGAGCTTGTCCATGTCTTTCAGTATGAGTATATCGTCCCGTCTGACATGCCTCTCTCTGCACTCTATAATTCCCTGACCTTTCCCCCTTTGTGGGTGATGGAAGGAATGGCTGAATATTTCAGTGAAGACTGGCAGCCTATGGGGCAGATGATGCTCCGGGAGAATATCCTTTCAGGCGATATTCCCGACATCCCTCTTTTGGGGGATGACCTTTTCAATTATTACGGCTATTATGCTTATAAGCTGGCGCAGTCTTTCACAGAATTTCTCTGCAACCGTTATGGTGAGCAGAAGTTCATCCGCTATTTCAAAAATCTTTCAAAAAAGATCACAGTACGGCCTGAGGAGGAGTTTGAAGAGGTCTACGGGATCAAGATGAAAAGGGCCGTGGAATTGTGGCATCATGATCTCAAGCAGTTCTACTGGCAGGACGGGCTGGAAAAGAGTGATCCCTACAGCGTCTTTCACATGACAGATTTCAAGAAGGCTCTGGCAAGCGACAATGAGAACCTTCTGCTTTATGCCCCGAAACTCTCTCCTGCAGGAGATGTCATCGCCGTCTACACCAACCTCCGGGATGAAGGGGATATTATTCTCATGGGAGCCCGGAACGGACGGTTTGTCAGGAACCTCACAGCGGGGTATGCCGATCACCTCTATGATTATCTCCAGATTCGGCCGGGGAACCTCGTCTGGTCAGGGGAAGGAGACGTGATCTATTTTGTGGCGCGTAAGGTCAACACCGATGTGGTCATCTCCAAAAACATCATCACAGGAGACGCCCGGGTGATCTCCATTCCTGAGATCTCGGTCATCCGGGGGCTGACCTTCTCTCAGGATACCGGGACTCTTCTGCTCCTGGGGCAGAAAGAGAATGATAATGTCCTTATCTCCTATGAGCCGAGGACAGGAAAGTCCTGGGTGGTGGCCTCCTCCTTCTATTTATGGGACAGCCCCGCAGCCCTGGAAGGGGGAAAAGTCGCTTTTGTCCAGCGGGATGCTTACGGTGATGCCGTTATCCTCCTTGATACCGGGACAGGGGCCAAAGAGACGCTTTACCAGACACGGAACATCAACACGATGGTATTTTCGGAAGGGTCTCTCTATTTCGACAGGAATTTTTCACACGCCCTCTATATCTGCAGGCTGGATCCCCGCACGGGACAGGTCTACCAGCTCATGGAGACGATCAACTCCACCATAAACCCTGATATTTCCGGAGACAGGATGGTCTTTAATATCTACAGGGAGAACCGGTACCTCCTGGCGGTGGCTTCACTCAGAGATCTTCAGGAGACTCTTCTTGTGGAAGAGTCCATTCCGTCACGCTTTGAGCCGGTTCATATCTCCGAGGAGGATGTCAGAGAAGTGAAAGCCGGCGCTAAACCCTACCGTGTCAAACTGAGGGCAGACTATCTCGCCGGACAGATGGAGTATAACAGCAGCGGTTACTTCAGGTCTTATGCGACGATCATGGGGATGGATATCATGGGAGATTACCGTTTCCAGATCAACCTGGATATGACATCGATCAACAGTTTTGATGATATCAACGGGCAGCTGGCCTTTAATTATCTGAAGAAACGCTATACCCTGGGAGCTTTTGTCTATACCTGGAAAGACTATTATTTCAGTGATGTCTCTGTGGTCTATGATTACAGTGAACAGTATACCGGCGGAGCTGTCAGCCTGACCTATCCCCTGTCGGAGAAGAACCGCCTCGAAGGGGCGGCCCATGTTTATCAGAAAAAGGTAGAGTTCCTCCATCTTCCTGTGAGCAGCGAGGCTATGGCCTACACCACACAGCTGGCATTTGTACGGGATTCTTCCCGTTGGTGGGGTTACTACCACCCCTTGTCGGGATACCGTCTCCGACTCTCCTATGAGCAGAGTTATCCCCTGGGGACAAGTATGCAGTATGGATTGGGAATGGCGGATATCAGAGCATATCTGAAGATCTCACAGAGGATGTCATTGGCTCAACGTCTTGTCTACGGGGAGTCATGGGGGAAGGATGCTCTTCTTTTCAAAATGGGAGGGATCAATACCGTAAGGGGTTATGATTATCAGGATCTTCAGGGAGAGACGGTGCTTCTTTATAATGCAGAGTTCCGTTTTCCCCTGGTGGACTATCTCCTGCTGGCTATTCCCGGCTTCGGGTTTCCCAACATCCGCGGCCTTCTCTTCTACGATATGGCGTATGTGGGGCCACAGGACGCTGAGATCAAACTCTTTGACAATGATAAGCAGCGGCTTGCATTCGGGCCGGATGTCTACGGAAGCTACGGATTAGGATTGAGGTACTATCTTCCGGGCCTCTTCAATCTGAAATTTGACTGGGCCTGGAAAACGGATCTGGCCCATACCCTGAGTGACAAAGCTGTGTTTCATTTCGGGATATCATCGGACTTTTAGCACGGAGAAAGAGGGATTATGCGTTTGCCATGGAGAGTCTTTATTCTGGCCCTGTTGATCAGCATCACCGCCTGTATGTCAAAGCCCGGGGTCCGCAGGGAGATCACCGGTGAGGACGGAAACGACTATATTGCTTTTATACGGGAAAAGGAGACAACCCATGATCTCACACAGATGGAGGAGATGATACAGGCTCTTCTGAAAAAGTATCCACACAGCCCTCAGCTGGTGAACGATCTTCTTTCCATACAGATCGAAAAGGAACAGTATGAAAAAGCCCTGAAAACAGTGGAGAGGCTCTTGAAGATCACCCCCGGCGATACCAAATCCCTTTATATCAAGGCTTCTCTCCTGGAACTTACCGGCCGCTCTCCCATCAAGGTTTATGAACAGCTTCATAAGCTGGAACCCGGAAATGAGTACTTTTTGTTGAAGCTGGAGGACCTTTACAGTGAGAAAGGTGATACAGAGCAAGTACTGGCGATCACGAAAAAACTCGTGGCTGATTTCCCGCGAAAAGAGGCCTATATTTCCAAAGCTCTCTTTCTACTCTACAAGGGAAAAGCCTGGGAGGAGATGCTGAGTCTGGAATCCCTTTATCCGGGAGAAAAAGGAGCTTTTCACGACCGTATCATCGAGTTGTTCGCTATGGGAAAAGATTTCAAAAACCTTTATCGGTTTATCAGGACTGTCTCCCCCCGGATGGATAAGACAGAAAAAGCGCGTTTCTATTTCGCACTCTTCTACCTTGCGCCTGAAGGTGAACAGCTTGAACCCGGCACAGAACCCATGAGCGGCAGAGAAGAAGAGGAGTTCTCATTTTATTTAGGGGCCTATCTCATGGAAAACAGTTCCCCGGACGATGACAAAAACGCAGAACCTCTTTTTCAAAGAGTCTCTGCAAAGAGCCCCTATTACGGAGATGCTCTTATCTATCTCATGAAAAACGCTGTAATGAAAAATGACTTACAGGCGGTGAGGTCCTATTATACTAAGCTTAAGGGAGTAGAAGGGGCCGGTTCCATGGAACTTTCTCTTCTCTATTATGCCTACACTGAAAAGAAGAGCCTTACGGAAGGGCTCTACACCATTCTGGACTTTTCTCAGACAGAACCGCGTCTTCTGGCTGGATTTATCGATCTTTTGATCCAAAAAGGGCTTTATGATGCTGCCCGGTCCTATGGGGAAATGGTGAAACCCTATTTTAAAACTGATGAAGACCGGTTTCAGTATCATTTTGCCATGATGAGGCTCTTTGCCCGGACAGAAGAGGCAGATGAGATGAGGGACCAGTTTCATAAAGCGCTTTCAAAAGAAGAGACCCCTGATCTTTTAAACTATTATGCTTTTTCCCTGCTGGTCATAGACCCCTCTTTCAACGAAGAGGCGCTTCCTTTGCTTGAGAAGGCCCACACCATGGATCCCGGCAGCCCGGCGATTATGGATTCTTTAGGATGGGCCCGATTTCTCGCAGGAGACATTGAACAGGGAGAGGCCCTCATCGACAGTGCATTGGACGCTTTGCCGGATGATAAGGAGATCCTTTTTCATAAAGCTATGATACTGAAGCAGAAGGAAAGATATCAGGAGGCTCTGAATATTTTACAAGAGGTGAAATCAAACAACGGCGGTGATGTGATCTATTATGAAGACCTTGACAACGAGATTGATCTTTTACGCTCTCTTATTAAGCCTGAGCATTAATCTGTACGCTTGTTCAGCAGCGCAGCGAAAAAATGCGCTGACCTCAGTGAGAAGCGGGCGGATCTACATCCAAGACAGTGAGGGAAAGCATCGCTTCAATTTCCGGCTTGAGTATGACTCCCGTTCTCTCAGCATGATCCTTGCCTCGCCATGGGGGGAGACGGTTGCCTATATCTCCTATGAAGAGGGGGAACTCCTAGTTAAAGACGGAGACGGACGGCGCTGGGACAGCACCGCTTATCTTCCTCTCTTTAAGGAGATGTTCCATCTTCTGAATACCTCGATTCCTTCTGAAGGGACGCTTTCACGAGACGGTATTGACATGGAGTTTTCGAAAACGGATGAGGAGGGCTTCCCCCGGCAATGGATAATCCGGGAGGGTTCTCTTCAGATAAAAGCGGTGTTTTTATGAAGATCCGCTCAAAGGCGCTGGCGAAAGTCAACCTCTTTCTGGAAGTCATGGGGAAGAGGGACGACGGATATCACAACATCTGCGGAATCTTTCAGACCATCCCGGTGGCTGATGAAGTCACTGTGATCACACATCCCCGGAAAAAGGGAGTCAGCGTCACCATGAAGGGGATGGATGTTCCGGAAAATGAAAATACAGCCACCAGGGCTGCCCTGGCCTTTCTGGATTACTATGGAATCACACAGGGAATCGAGATCCGTATCGATAAGCATATCCCGCCGGGGGGCGGGCTTGGGGGAAGCAGCGCCGACGCTGCTGCAGTTGCAAACAGTCTCGGGCTTCTTTTTAAGATTCCGCTTGAAAAAGCTTTTATTGAGAAATTGGCGTTTGTTGGTGCCGATATTCCTTTTATGCTCACGGGGGGAACCGCTCTGGTCGAAGGGATGGGTGAAAGGGTCACACCGCTCTATTCACACATGGATCTTCCCTTTGTCATCGGTTATCCGGGGATCAAAGTGGATAGCGGCTGGGCGTATGGAGCGACAAGTTTTCTGTTGACAGAAAACCCTAAAACCTGTACCATACTGCTGCGTTGCCTGAAGGATAAGAGATGGGATGCTTTGAATGACGCTCTTTTTAACCGCTTCGAGCAAGCCGTTTTTGAGGCTCATCCTCAAATTTCACGCTTGAAGTCGGAATTCCTCGAAAATGGCGCCAGAGCAGCATTGATGAGCGGCAGCGGATCCTGTGTCTTTGGTATATTCGACACAGATGAGAGAGCCCGGGCAGCTGTACAGACTATGCAGGGAAAATGGAACTGGATCAGACTTGTTGCAGCGAGCAAGTGAAAGGGTGGTGAAGATGCAAGTTACTGACGTGAAAATCTATCTGAGGGAAAACGACAAGCTCAAGGCATTTGCGACCATTACTCTTGATGATTGTTTTGTCATCCGGGGTCTCAAGATCATTGAAGGAAACAAGGGACGATTTGTTGCCATGCCCAGCATGAGGAAAAAAGACGGGACATTTCAGGACATCGCCCATCCCATCAATAATGAGACAAGGATGATGATCGAAGAGATGGTCTTTAATGCCTATGAAGAAGCCCTGGCCTCCGGAGATCAAGCAGCGGAAGAAACAGACGAAGCCCACGAAGAAATGGAATAGACTGATTTCCATAAATTGGGCTGTAGCCAAGCGGTAAGGCACGGGACTTTGACTCCCGCATGCGGTGGTTCGAATCCACCCAGCCCAGTTTTGCCTGCAGAGCAGGCATTTTTTTTATGGAGATGAAGAGATGCTAAGTATTATTTTGGCAGCAGGAAAAGGGACCCGGATGAAATCTGACCACCCCAAAGTGGTCTTCCCTGTCTGCGGGCGCCCTATGATCCTGCGCTGTGTTGAAAATCTCAAAAAGATGCAGATCACACATCTGGCTGTGGTGGTTGGGCATGAAGCACAGGAAGTCAGGAAGGCTCTGGAAGCGTATAAAGACATCGCCTATTTTATTCAAAAGGAACAGAAGGGGACAGGACATGCTGTTCAGCAGGTGGATCTGGCCCGTTTCCATGATGAGTATGTCTTGATCATTCCAGGCGATGTTCCTCTGCTTGATCCCCGGAAACTAGAAGGTTTTTTAACTGAAGCGAAGGAAGCTCATCTGGATGCCCTGATTTTGACTACTCAGCTTCATAATCCCCGCGGGTACGGAAGAATCCTCACCAGGGGGGAGCACTTTCACCGGATCGTGGAAGAGAAAGACGCTTCACCTGAGCAGAAAGCCCTCAATCGTATTAATACAGGGGTCTATCTGATCCGGAAGCAGCTGCTCCAGGACTATCTCCCACGGCTTTCGGCAGACAATAACCAGAAAGAGTACTACCTCACGGATATCTTTCACGACCTGGCTAAAGAGGGATATCATATTGAGATCAGAGACTATTTCCCTTCAGAAGAGTGTATGGGCGTGAATTCGCGGGTGCAGCTTCAGGAAGCCAACAGGGTATTTAAAAAGCGCGCTCTGGAGACACTCATGGAAAACGGTGTCACCATCAATCATCCTGAAAGTGTTGTCCTGGAAGGGGACCTGGAATGCGAGCCGGACAGTACGATTTTAGGCCCGGTCGTCTTCAGGGGAGAGGTCATATTGAAAAAGGGAGCTTATGCGGGCCCCTTCGCCTATTTTGAAGATTGTATACTCGGCCCCGGAGAGGATGGGGCCTTCATTAAACGGATTAAAAACAACGTAAATCCAATTTCTTGAGAAGGAGGAAAAGGGCATGAAAAGATTAGAACTAAAAGTCAATGCAAGAACAGAGAAGGGGAAAGGGCCTAACCGCAGGCTTCGCTCCCAGGGAGAGATCCCGGCTGTCCTCTACGGGGGCAAGGAAGAGAAGATGTTTACGGTTAACTTCAGGGATTTTATCAAACTTTTGAATAATCCCGACGGGACCAATATTATTATCGACTTGAAAGACAAATCATTCAAGGGGATGGCTGTCATCAAAGAGATCCAAAGGGATCCTGTGAAAAGTGAGCCTCTCCATGTGGATTTCTATGAGATCGCCATGGACAAGCCGTTGCGTATCCCTGTTGCTGTCCATTTGACCGGGACAGCTCATGGAGTCCGTGAAGGAGGGATCCTGGAGCAGAATCTTTGGGAGATCGAGATCGAGGCGCTGCCCTCCAGCCTGCCCTCTCACATCGATGTGGATATCTCTGCCCTGGGAATAGGCGACAGCATCCACGTGAAAGATGTTGCCATCGAAGACGAGACGCTTAAGGTTTTAGTCGACAAAGAAGAACTCATCGCACATGTGGCCACACCGAGGCTCATAGAGACTGAAGAGGAAGAAGAGGAAGAGGTCATGGCTGAACCTGAGGTCATTACAGCGAAGAAGGAAGAAGAAGAGGAAGAGTAGGAGCGAATCCGCGTGTATATCTTCGGGCTTGGAAATCCTGGTCTTGAATATGGAGAAACCCGGCATAATGTCGGGTTTCTTTTTTTGGATTATATCAATTCCCGTTACCTTAAGGTCTCTGAAAAACATGAATCGGAGTATGTCTGGTTCCAGGCTAAACTCAAGGGGGAACTTTTACGTTTTATCAAACCTCAGACCTATATGAACCTCTCCGGACGTGTGGTATGGAACCTGAAAAAAGAACAGATCACACCTGAGGATATCATCGTAGTCTATGATGATGCCGCTCTTCCCCTGGGGAAGATCAGGATCCGCCCCGGAGGATCCAGCGGCGGGCATAACGGGATCACGTCAATCATAAACGCCTTTAACGGAAACGACAGGTTCGCACGGATACGAATCGGTATCGCCGGGACACAGGGGGAACATGAGCCTTTGCGGAATTACGTCCTAGACAGGTTTGCCCGTGATGAAGAGGCTCTGCTTCCTGATATCTTTGATCTTGCATGGAAAGGCCTGGTCACCATTGTGACAGAGGGTGTCGAGACAGCGATGTCCAGATTCAACGGCCGCATGATCACAAGCCCGGACGAATGAGACCTGCTGTCCTGCTTCTCACAGAACACAGGGGCGAACTGCAGCCCTTTATCGAAACGTTCAGCCCTTCTCCGCAAGGAAAGGGGTTTCGCCTCTCCACAGGAGAAGGGGATGTCCTTTTTTATTGTAACAGGGGCAGGGGAGGGCTTGAAATGACTCACCTCCTTTACGCCCTGTCACGGGATAATCCTTTTCAGATCGTTATCAATGCAGGATTCTGCGGCGCTATTGAACCGGGACTTGTCCCGGGAAGAGTCTTTACCGTTTCCGGTGGGGTAATGGCTGACCTGCACCTGGAAAAAGTCCTGCAGCCCCTCATTGAAGCACCCCTGCACAGGGCTGAATCCAGACGTCTCATCACGCTTCCTTCTCTTCAGCCGGGCCTTTTCGAGAAAGCTTATGCCTGGGGTTCCCTTGTGGACCTGGAAGGGTATTATCTCCTCTCCTGGGGAAAGGCCAATGGCGTCCCTCTCCTTCTTTATAAGATGACCTCAGACGATAACCGGGAGATCCCGGAGACCTCCTCTATGGACCCTGGCCCTCTGGCAGCTGCACTTCAGGAAGATCTTGATAATATCATGGGACTTGCTGCCGATTCTCTTCTCCTGGAAGCTGTCCTGCGGCTTGGGCTCCCTCTTGAAAGGAGCAGTGAAGCCTGTAAATGGGCTGATAAAAGCAGGAAAGAGCGCCTGTCGTTTACCCGCCGCCATGAACTCTACCGGTCTGTGAAGCTGGATCGTGACAAGAAGCCGGGCCCTCCTCAACAGGATGAGCCTCATAAGTTTCTCTTCATGGAAACAGAACTCCAAAACAAAGAATCCTTCATCAATGCTTTCCCGGGTCATCAACCCTTCTCCATTGACCATTATCTCGACTATTTTCAGACATCAGAAAACGAGGGGACATCCGCCATATATATCGCTCGTAAAAAAGGAGAAATGATCCGCCCCAAAGGAGCTCATTACGGGCGGCCGGGATGGCGCCACTACTCGGCTTTCAACGGGTATAACTGCCCCATGGACTGCCTCTATTGTTTTCTTCAGGGGTATTTCAAAAACGCTTCTCCCGTGCTTTTTGTCAACAGAGGGGAGCTGTTGAATGAAATGAGGAAAAAAGCTTCTCAGGAAGCCGGCCCGGTCCTTTTTCACTTCGGGGATTTTTGTGACGGGGCCGCGTATGATGCCATAACGGGCAATATCGCATGGTTTTCCAGAGAGATCAGGAACCAGGAGACGATCTTTTGTGAGTTCAGGACAAAATCTGTCGCACTGGGCCATCTCACCGGAGAATCAGCGCATGAACAGCTCATCATGGGATTCTCACTGGCGCCTCAAAAGGCTGTGGAACAGTGGGAACGGCGCACGCCCTCCCTGGAAAGACGCCTTGAAACAGCTGCGAAACTGGCGGACAGGGGGTTCCGTCTCTCTTTTCATCTTGACCCTCTCATCATTCAATCCGAAGACGACTGGAGGGATTATGAGGAGCTGGCCATGACATTACGCGACCGATGGTCAGAAAAAGGCCTCTTTTCTGTTTCTATGGGGACTTTACGGATGAAGAGGGATACATACCGGGCCATCAGGGACAGGGGAAGAGGTACGGTGCTCAGAGGGCTTGTCCATGAAGGGGGTTTTTACCGTTATCCTGAAGAGGTCCGCCGCGAAGCGGATGTTCGGGTGGGGAGGATTTTAGAGGAAGGATTCGGGGGGTGTTATTATGTCTGTATGGACTGACGGGACCATCGTCATCGCCGGAGGTACCGGGGCTATCGGCCGGCATCTGGTGGAGGCTTTTTTTAGTAAGGCGCCCCTTCTTGTGGTGGGCCGGAACCGGGAGAAATTCCTTGCCATGGCCGGGGGCTATCCCGGACTTGAGTTTCAATCCATTGAAGAGTATGAGGGTGAGGGGCTTGTCTTCATCAATTCCATTGGAGCTCCCGGTTATTTTGATGCAGCTTCTTTTTCACAGAAAGAGGCCCGCAGCTCTTATGAAAGCAATTTTGAGGTCCCCGCCAGTCTGATCAGTTCTGCATTGAAAAAGATGAAGAAAAGAGGGAAGGGCTGGGTCATCAACATCAACTCCTTGTCCGGCCTCCAAGGCTACCCACAGGGAGGAGGGTATGTTCCTTTTAAGTTTGCTTTGCGTGGTTTCCTGGAGACGGCCCGTAAAGAGAGGGGCCGGGCGGATATCCGGATTTCTGAGATCTATCCCGGGATCATTGACACGCCCTTCAGTTCGGCGCTCCCCTTTTCTTTCGAAAAAGCACAGGCGATCTCACCTGTGAAGGTCGCTGCTTTCATCTCATGGATGGTCTGTGAGGATATCTACCTTTCTCATGTGGAGTGGCCCAATGACAGAATCCGTATCAGCCGATAACAGTTATGAGTAAAATCAAAGGAACAATCCTTATTAAAAAGGAACTTCTCTTTTTTATAGATGTTTAAAAAATATAAAAAGGAGGATCTCATGCGTGCTTGGTTTTCTTTTGCTCTTCTTTCACTCGTCCTGGTGTTGCCGGGCTGTGTCTCTTCCGGGGTGCAGAGAAGAGACATGAAACGCGTCGTCCAGGCCTCGGCTGTCGCTCCCTCTGGAGAAGAGGATCAGAGCCGTGGGATCACAGTCAGTGCCATATTCTACGACTACTTCTACAGAAGCCTGGTATTCAACGTGACTGTCACAAATGAATCGGAGGGTCTTCTTGAGGTCAACCCTTCAAAATTTCATGCGGTGATCGATAAAGCTCTTTCTTCTTCCCTCGAAGGGAAACGTTTTCCCGCTTTGGAGAGTGATGAAAGAAGCCAGAAGATCTATGGGCCTTTAAGAAAAATTGCTTTAAGAAATCCTTACGCTGAATCAGGTTTTGAACAGGCCGGAGATTTTTTAGATTTAGCTACCGGTATTGTCAAGGCGATCAGAGGGGAAGAGGATGAAGAGTGGGAAGAGCAGATGGAGAAAGAGGAAGAGAGGAAGTATCGCAAAAAAATGCTCTACTATGAGTGGGAGAAAGCCAACAGAGACAGAGAAGAAAAATTCGATATTATGGTCAAGGATATGGAGTCGAAGACTTTGACTAAATGTGTGCTTCAGAAAGGGGAGTCTGCTAAAGGCTTTGTCTTTTTCCAGCTCTTTCCAGAAGCGGAGAAATTCAGCCTTGTCTTTCCCATTGAAGGGAAAGAATGGTCTGGCCGTTTCTGGCAATTGAGGATGTTCTGATAGAAACTAATTGTTGAATTGAAGGGAGTAGAGCTTTCTGTAAAGAGAGCTCTTCTCCATGAGTTCGTCGTGATTTCCCATGGCTTCGATACGCCCCCGGTGGATGACAATGATCCGGTCAGCATGGAGGATGGTGGAAAGCCTGTGGGCCACGATGAAAGTGGTCCGGTCTTTGATCATATTATTGATGGCGTCCTGGACATATTTCTCCGATTCAGTATCCAGCGCTGACGTCGCCTCATCAAAGATGAGGATGGAGGGGTTTCTGAGGACAGCTCTGGCGATGGCGATCCTCTGTTTTTGCCCTCCGGAGAGCTTGACTCCGCGTTCTCCGATCTCAGTGTCGTACTGGCGGGGAAGGTCCATGATAAAGTCGTGGGCATAGGCGGCTTTAGCCGCTTCGATAATGGCTGCGCTCTCCGGACTGGCCTGTGTATAACCGATGTTTTCGGCGATGGTCCCTGAAAAAAGAAAATTTGTCTGGCTCACCATGGCGATGTGAGAGCGCAGGTTGGCCAGTTTAAATTTACGGATATCAATTCCGTCGATTGTTACGGCACCTTGTGTGCAGTCATAAAGCCTGGGGATGAGGTTGACAAGAGTCGTCTTGCCCCCGCCGCTGGGCCCCACCAGGGCCACCACCTCTCCTTTTTTCACATGAAGGTTGATATCTCTCAGAACATCTTCTCCGGTATCATAGGCAAAGCTGACATTTTCCAGGGTAACGGTTCCTTCAATGGACTCTTTTTCCAGGACCCCCTGTGTTTTCAGGATAGGGTTTTCCACATTCATGATTTCAAAGATCCGTGAAGCGGATGCCGTGGTCCTCTGGACCATGAGATGAAGGTTGGAGAGGCGCCTGATGGGAGTGGACGCATTTCCCGCGGCCACAAAAAAGGTGATGAAAGCCCCCAGGTTCATCCGGCCTTCCACGACATCTTTTCCGCCGAACCAGAAGATGAGGAGGAGTGCGGTGTAGCCAAGGATCTCCATGATAGGCAGGCTGAGGGCTGTGACCCGGATCTCTTTGAGTTTTTTGTCGAGATAATCATTATTCGATTTTCGGTATCTCTGGCTTTCCCGGCGTTCTGAGGAGAAGATCTTGATGACCTCGATCCCCTGGACGACCTCCTGCATGATGGAGACGGTCACGGCGAGGAGATGCTGGGTGAGCAGTGTGTACTTCTTGACGAAAATCCCCAGAAAATAGATGATGATAATAATGAGGGGAAGGACCACCATCATGATGAGAAAGAGCCTGAGGTTCATTCGGACCATGATATAGATGGCTCCCAGAAGGGTCGCGGTATTCATGATCATGTCTACTACGCCCCGACGCATGAAGTTTTGAATATTTGTAATATCATTTGTCAGACGGGAGAGGATATCGCCGCTCTGAGTGTTTTTAAAAAAATGCATGGGCAGATAAAGGACACGACCCAGGACATCGTTTTTCAGCCTGATGAGAAGATTTTCAGAGAGGAAGTTCAAGGTGTAATCCTGCCCGAACTTGGAGAAAAAGAGGATCACCGCGTTGATTCCCCCCAGGAAAATAATATTTTTGAGGGTTTCCAGATTATCCAGCGCGATATTGATAAACTGGCCTATGATGATGGCCAGAAAGTTCTGACTCACCGAGAGGACCAGCATGAAGATGATAGCTACGGGATAATAGGCCTCAAAACCCCGGAGATACTTGAGAAGACGCTTGATTTCGTTCATAAAACCTCCGGCTAAGGATACCTGAGGGGGGGGAGTCTGTCAATATTATTTAAAAGTGCCTCTCTGCTTGACCAGGATAAGAGAAAGGGAAAGAATTACCATGAGAATATCCGGGATCCAGGCTGCTGCAAGCGGAGAAAGACGTCCTGATGTCCCCAGAGACCGGGAGGTGGCAAAGATTCCCCAGAAGAGAAAACTGATCCCCAATGAGAAGCCGATGATGCTGGAAAGGGCCATGCGGGGCTTGGCGATGGTGATTCCCAATCCGAGGAGAGCAACAAGAAAGGAGACCAGTGGGAAAGAGAATTTCATCTGGTACTCCACCCGGAAACGGGTCACATCAAGTCCGGCCCGCTTTTTTTCACTGATAAACCGACCCAGCTCTATAAAATTCATCTCGTCGGGTTTCTTGATGTTTTTGGAAAAATCCCCGGGAGTCTCGGAAACGTCCAGAAAAAGGCGTTTGATGGGCTGATCGATGAGAACGGGCAATTCACGCCTGTTTTCATCAAAAAGCTTGATGTAGACCTCTTTACAGAGCCATTTACCGTCCACATAGGACGCTTGGGCGATGTCAGCACGGTAACGGATGGCATTACCCTCCCATTGTTCGATGAGAAGATCCGTGACTGTCCTGGTCTCATGGTTATAGGATCTGATACTGTAGACAAAACCGTTTTTACCCCGGTAAGAGAAGTCCGTCTTGTCTCCGGTGCGGATAAAGGGACGTTTTTTGATGGTGGCTTCCACTTTATCGATCATATAGTTGCATGGAGGGACCACCAGCTCACTGAGTAAAAATGAGGAAACGCTGATGAGAAGGCCTGCTGCGATGAGAGGAGCGGCTATGCGGAGGTAACTGAGCCCTGCATTGAAAAGGATCAGGATCTCGTTGTTTTTGATTAGCTTATGAAGAGTGACAATAGTGGCAAAGATGGTGACCACAGGGATCATATAGTTGAGAAGATAGGGGGATTTGATCAGGTAATAGTAGAAGTAGAGATAAAAGGGAGCCTCGTTGTCCAGAAACATCTTGAGCCGGTCAAAGAGGTCGATGATAATATTGATGAAGAGAAAACCTGCAGCGGTGGTCAGGAAGATCTTCCAGAAAATCCGGTTAACGTATGCGTCGGTTCGGTTTAAAAAGCGCAAGAGCTTTCTCCTTGATAGTTTGGACAAAACGGAATGAGAAGTAGAAATGGCCGCTTAAAATGAGGACGTTAAGGTAAAGAGCCACCACTGCAAGGATAAAATTGGCAAACCACATGGCCATAAAGGGGGAGATGGCTCCACGGTCTCCCAGAGCTTCTCCTCCGATGAGAGAGACCCAGTAGAAGACAAAGACCACAATGCTGATGACATAGGAGTATCCTTTTTGACGCTTTCTGGTGATAATACCCAGGGGGAAGGCTACAAAAGCAAAGATCAGCGGAGCAAAAGCCAAAGCGTATTTCTTATGGTATTCCACCAGAAGTTTATTGATCTTCTGGTATTGGTAAGAGAGGTTCTTTTTGGTGTTCTCGTAGACTTTTTCAAGGCGGGCGGCGTCAGCCGGATTCAGCCCGGCTGCCTGAAGCTGGCGCTGATACTCTTGGGTCTGGTTTTTGAGGGGAGTGAGCATTTTCTCGATGGACTGGATGTTCTCTCTGATCTCTCCTCCTGTGAGTTCCCGGTCCCCCTTGGTGACCCAGTCCTTCTTGGGCCCGGTATCATAAGCCATGGTGATCTCATGCGTGTTGAAATCGATCTTGAAGAGCTTGGCCCTGTCTTTTTTTTCTGTTTCATAGATGGAGCCGTTCTTCAGATAAAAGGTCAGTGTCCCTTCTTTGGGGTGGGAGACCAGGCGTCCGCTTTCTGCGGTGATGGTCCTGACGGAGTCATCCTCTTTTTCATCATAGATCAGAATATTATTAAGAGCTCCCTTTTTGAAATCCACTCGCTCGATGTAGATGCGGTATCCTTCGATCTCTTCGATGAACGTGTTTTCTATGATCTGGGCTGCGGGACGTTTGATCTTGATATCGAAAAGGAGTTTTTTCGCTTCGAAGTTGGCCCGGGGGATGACGGCTGTATTGAAGTAGAAGAGAAAGAGGGAGAGGAGAAGGGCCAGAAAAAAGGGGCCCTTGAACAGCCGGAAGGGATGGATGCCGCTGCTGTAACAGGCGATGATCTCCTGGTCGGCGGCCATTTCGCCGTAGACCATGAGATAAGTGACGACGATGGACATGGGGATAGTCAGGGTCATAATGGACGGGATGATATTGGCAAGGAGTTCAATGACCAGAGTGGTGGGAATTCCCTTGGCGATGATCAGGTCTGCGATTTCAAAGATCTTGTCAAGAATAAGCAGAAAAGTCAGGACCGCCAGATTGATAAAATAGACGGGAACCACTTTTTTCAGAATATAGACATTAAGGGTGGAAAGACCTTTGCGCGGCATGGTGAGAGTATAACGGCAAGGAGTTGAAAAGGCAAGAAATTTGCAGGAAAAGGAGG
>Ga0068713_1001427_pt1 | contig 31289 bp, 20 predicted proteins | sample MTBAKSrepl2MetaG_FD_62223 | JGI IMG/M metagenome (GOLD analysis project Ga0068713, IMG submission 62223) | Enrichment culture microbial communities om Arthur Kill intertidal strait, New Jersey, USA, that are MTBE-degrading - MTBE-AKS2 (Arthur... | ecosystem: Environmental > Aquatic > Marine >... | reverse complement strand
GATCCAGTGACTTCATTAAAAAACAACTTAATTCAGCTTGACAAACTTGCTCCAACCTGGCTCGAGCACCCTTAACCGGTTTCAACCGGTTTGTAAACTTGTTATCCATGGATTTGAATCCATGGATAAATAAACCTCAAGGTTCTTACAACACCAGAGCTATGTTAGTCTTCCGCCTTCGTTTTCCGCCGAATCATCGCCAGCGGAATATTGACCACATCTTTGATCCCCAGGAAATACACCACCACAAAATAAATCAGCAACCCGATGCCACCCCCCACCACCAGCTGGATCAAGTCTGATTCTGGCAATACCTTTCCCAACAGGATTACCACCACTGCCATCACAGCAGTGGCCAGCAAAGCTTTACCAAGATCCACCAGGATGCGCCGCAAATCCACACCTTTCCAGCGAATCGAGAGAATAAGCATACCAATGGAGGCTTCAATCAATACCGCCAGCCCATTGGCGAAAGCCGGACCACCATGGGAAATGCCACCTTGCTCAATCGGGCGGGTAAGCCAGATTGCCAGACCAATATTGATCATGGTAGTAAAAATCGAAATGTATAGGGGTGTGTAGGTATCCTGTTGGGCAGAAAAAGCCCGCACCACCACTTCCAGCATGGATTGGCTGATCAGCGCTAAGGTGTAGAAACGCAGTGCATAATAGACCAATTGGGTGCTATCGGCTGTAAATTCCCCACCTTCAAACAGCACCCGAATAATGGGCTCACCAAATAAAATCAGGGCAGCAGCAGCAGGGATCGCCAATGTCAGAATGGCTCGTAATGATCCACTGAAGGCTTTCCGTTGCGCATCCACATCTTTCTGAGCAGCCAGTGCAGCCATGGTCGGGAAGACTGCAATACCGATGGCTGTACCGATCAGTGTCCAGGGCATGTTCATTAACCGGTAGGCAAAATCCAGGGCCGCCAGCCTACCTTCACCCAAGCGGGAACTGAGGGTGGCGTTCAACCAGTTGATGCTGGCACGTGCCATCAATAAATCAATGATGCGCGGTAGCATTAAAATAGCAACCCTGCGCACGAAAGGATCGAAGGAAAGCATTGGCCGCCATTTGACTTTGTAATGGATAATAGCTGGTATTTGAATCAATAGATGTAAAAGGGATCCTAATACAGCTCCCCAGGCGATGCCAAAAATTCCCCAGACAGGGGCAAACACCAGCGCACCAAAAATGATCCCGGCGCTATACAGCGAGGGTAATAAGGCTGGCGTTATAAAATGTTCATGCGCATACAGAGTTGATGTCAGAATACTTGAAATGGAAAATATGATGGTGGAGAGCAATAATATCCGCATTAAATCGATGGTCAAATCCTGTACATCGGCTGGATAGAGTGCGCCGACACCCCAATTGGACGTCACCAAAAATGGCGCAAACAAGAAAGCTAACAATGACAGAAACAGCGTGATCAGAAAAATCCAGTTAATCACTTTGCTGAATAAATCACTGGCGTTCCCGACCTTCTCCAGACGTTCTTTGTAGACCGGAATAAAGGCAAATCCCAGCGCTCCACCGGAAAGCATGGTATAGATCAATTCCGGAACGACATTCCCGGCTGTGAAAGCATCCAGGACTGCGCTGGTGCCAAATTGCCCGGCAATGATACGCTGACGCAGCAGACCGACCACAATCGATGCCCCCCATCCGGCACTGATGATCAATGTCGAACGTGCGATTAATCCGACTTTACTTTTGGTTTTGTTGTTATCCGGGGTAGGGTCAGCCTGCATAAAACCTCATTTCTTAATGCAAAATTTCCAGTGTCATTTCTATAATGAACGGTCAGGATGTTTTTGGCGTGCGGATGCACGCCAAAAACATCCACTTACCTTGATTTATTGAGATGATACAATTTCCAGTTTTACAAATGAAGCAGCCAATTTTTTCTGCTGTTTCAGGTCTGAAAAGAAAATATCCAGCGTTTCTTCCCCATCTCCTTCCATCCGAACATTCAATATCATACCTTCCCCAAAAGAGGGATGTTTTACTTTCATCCCGGCTTTGTAAGTAGGTTCGGTTTTCTTTTCCCGTTGTGGAGCATCGGATCTTTGCGGGAGAATGGCTGCATGCCCCGCATCCCCAAATCGATTTTCCCGGCTTGAGTTGACGCTTTTCCAGGTGTGAGTGGTAGTCACTTTTTCATCCCAGCTTTCAAAGAAGGAATCTTCCTGATTTCGGCGATTTCTTCCCGAGCCATTCCGATAAGATCCCCTCTCCCAACGATCATACCCGCGTTGGGTAGATGATCGTTGGGGGGATTCTACCTGCACCAATTCATCGGGAACATCCTTAAAGAAGCGTGATGGAAATTGCACCTCATAGGAACCGAACATGCTGCGCCGTTCCGCCCTTACCAGATAAAGCTGATCCCGTGCGCGGGTGATGCCCACATAGAACAAACGCCGTTCTTCTGCCATTTCTTCTTCATCTTCAAAGGAACGATTATGCGGTAATACACCATCATCCAGCCCAATGATAAAAACCCGATCAAATTCCAGACCTTTGGCTGCATGCAATGTCAGCAGGGTTGGACTGTCCAGTTTCTCCGCAATGGTATCCTGGTCTGAAACTAAAGCCAGATTCTCCAGCAGAGACGCTAATCCCAGTTCTTCAAACTCAAATGCCTGCCGGCGCAACTCCTGCACATTGCCCCAGCGGTCAATCACTTCTTCTTCAGAACCATCTTGCAGGTATTCCTGATATTCCACGTCCAATAAAATTCGATCGAATAAATCCGGTAGCGAAACTTTATCCTTAATCTCCAACCAGCCAACCATCATTCGGGCAAACTGGTAGATCGAGGCTGCACTGCGATCCAATGCTCCCCAGATTTCAGACTGTGATCCCAATACACCCAATTCCTGCAGAACATCCCCCAGGCTGCTCTCTGTCAGACGGGCAACTTCAGCCAGCTTCTCCACCGATTTATCACCAATTTTTCGAGGTGGCACATTGATCACCCGGCGGATACTGACTTCATCTTTCGGGTTTTGCACCAGTTTCAGAAAGGCAATCACATCCTTAACCTCACGCCTGCCGTAGAAGCGTTGTGCCCCCACCAGGCGATACGGAATCCCGGCTTTCATAAAGGCTTCTTCCAGCATACGTGATTGCGAATTCATGCGGTACATGATTGCAAAGGATGCCGGGCTGATGCCTTTCCTGATCTCTGATTGGATTGTGCGCACAACATAGTCAGCTTCATCACGGTCATCTTCAGCGTTATAAAAACGAATCAGAGAGCCACTTCCTCTTTCGGTAAAGAGCGCTTTGGGTGTACGATGGCGATTCTGATCAATAATGGAACGAGCCAGATCCAGAACCTTCTGTGTGGAGCGGTAATTCTGTTCCAGCAGCACCTTCCTGAAATTACCATAATCCTCTTCAAAACGCAGCACATTGCGGTAGTCCGCCCCGCGCCAGCGATAAATGGATTGATCTTCATCCCCCACCACAAATAAATTTTTGTGCACACTGGATAATAGCCTGACCAACTCATATTGAATTTGATTGGTATCCTGGAACTCATCCACCAGTACATGCTCAAAGCGGGCAGCATATTTCTCGCGAACATCATCATTTTCATACAACAAAGAGAGAGCCGAGAGTAACAGATCATCAAAATCCATGGCGTTACAGGCACGTAAACTGGACTGGTAGCGCTCGTAAATCTCCTGAATTTTGACATCCCGCGACGTTCGAATGTTATATTGCTTGGGCATGATCATCTCGTTCTTTGCCCGTGAAATCGTCTCCTGAATCGCACCAGGTCGATAAAGCTTGTCATTCAGGTTCAGATCTTTAAGAATATTCTTGATCAAGGCTGCCTGATCATCCACATCATAAATAGTGAAGTTCGAATCAACCGGCAAATATTTAGCTTCCCGCCGAAGAATCTTGACGCAGATGGAATGAAATGTGCCTAACCAGACACTCTGAGCGCGCTCCGGTACCATGCTTTCCAGGCGCTTTTTCATTTCATTGGCGGCTTTATTGGTAAAAGTCACTGCCAGAATGCGATAAGGCGGTATGCCCATCTGATCGATCAGATGAGCAATGCGATGTGTCAGGACACGGGTCTTGCCCGAGCCTGGCCCTGCCAGCACCAATGTCGCCCCGCCCTCGACAGTGACAGCATCCAATTGTTGTTCGTTTAATAAGCTACGTGGGTCCATACCTCATGGATTGTACACGTTGAAAGGGAGCATTGTCAATAAAGCCGATCAGGATATGCGGTTAAAAATTTATTCATTATTAATTTATTTTGATTCACAATGATTTATGCTACAATTTTTTTGGAGAACATTTATTTATATGTTCATTATCAAACAATTCCACTTTCATCCCAGCCCAAAGTAGTACCTTGTTGCGCTTTCACTGACTGAAAGCTTGTAGTTGTTTAACCAAAATTAATTGTTTTCAATGGAGGATTGAAATAATGAAAACGAAAATAGGTTTTGTAAACTTGCTCATGGCAAGTGTCCTGGCATTTACTGCCATTTTAGGCGGAGTGATGCCACAACAGGTAGTAGAGGCATATACTACTGACAGTCAAATTTTCATAAATGAAATCCATTATGACAATACCGGTACTGATGCGAATGAAGCAATAGAGATTGCAGGACCAGCTGGAACTGATTTGGCTGGTTGGTCAATTGTTTTATATAACGGAAGTGATGGCACTGCGTATAAAACTACGGCATTGAGTGGTGTTTTGACCGATTCTGGTAATGGATATGGTTTTATTAATTTCGTTTACCCAGTAAATGGTATTCAAAATGGCTCACCTGATGGGGTTGCATTAGTAGACCAATATAATACAGTTATTCAATTCCTCAGCTATGAAGGAACATTCACTGCAAATGGTGGATCAGCGGATGGATTAACGAGCACAGATATCGGTGTATTTGAACCATATACTACACTTGTAGGTTTTTCTCTTCAACTTTCTGGTACTGGCGACTCGTACAATGATTTCACGTGGCAAGATCCAGCATCAGCTACTCCTGGTGCTGTAAACAACAATCAAGTGTTTGAAACTGGATCGGTTATTGAACCAAGAATCAACGAGTTCGTAGTAAATCATGTAGATACAGATATCAATGAATATATTGAGATATTTGGTGAATCCAATACTGATTTATATTCATATTCTATTCTCGAAATTGAAGGAGATACGACTGGAGCTGGAGTAATAGATGAAGTAATAACTGTGGGTACAACCAATACTGAAGGTTATTGGGTGACAGAATTTTTAGACAACAAAATTGAAAATGGGACCGTCAGTCTTTTATTGGTAAAAGATTTCTCAGGTTCATTAGGTATGGATGTAGACACAAATAATGATGGTACATTTGAAGAAACTCCTTGGTCTGAAATTGTTGATGGAGTATCAATAACCGATGGTTATTATCTTGATAAAACCTACGTCATACCGGTGCTTTTGTCAAATTATGATGGATTACCATATACTCCGGGTGGCGCATCCCGTATTCCAGATGGATATGATACTGATGCAGCCAGCGACTGGGTGCGTAATGACTACGATCTGGCAGGTATTCCTGGATATACTGGGTCAATTACATTAGGGGAAGCATACAACACACCTGGAGCAGCTAATGTAGCATACACTCCTCCGCCTGAAGCCTGTGGTGATCCCTTTACTCCAATTTATGAAATTCAGGGGAGTGGTCCCGCAACCCCATTTAATGGAACCGAACTTGCCACCGAGGGAGTTGTGGTGGGTGACTTTCTATCTGGTGGAAAAAATGGTTATTACATTCAAGATATTAATGGCGATGGTGATCCAAATACATCTGATGGCATATTCGTTTACGACCCGGACGGCACCATTTTAACTGGGGATCATGTACGAGTTCGAGGGAGAGTATCCGAATATTATGGTCTTACTGAAATTTCTGGTGATCAAGTATGGATTTGTGACACTGGTTTGTCTGTAGAACCAACTACCATCGCTTTGCCTGTGATAGACGTCAATGTTTTTGAAAAATATGAAAGTATGCTGATTACTTTTCCACAAAATTTGGTTATTTCAGAATATTTCAACTTTGATCGTTACGGGGAAATTGTGTTGACCACTGATCGATTCCTAACATTCACTGCTGAGTATGAACCTGATAAAACAGCTTATGACCAGTCTGTTATAGATTTTTCACTCAATAGCATCCTTCTTGATGATGGACGTGTTGGCAGTTACTATGAAAACCCTGATCCAGCTATCCACCCTAATTGGTATTGGTTCACTTTGGATAATTTATTCCGTGGTGGTGATCTCTTAACTAACGTAACCGGTATTATGGATTATGGTTACAATGAATACCGTATTCAGCTTACTCAAGGCGCTGATTACACCAATACAAATCCACGCCCAACAGAGCCAGAAGATGTCGATGGCGATATCAAAGTTGCCAGTTTCAATGTCCTCAACTACTTCACAACCATTGATACAGGTGATTGGATATGTGGTCCTTCACTAGATATGGAATGTCGCGGCGCAGATACTGAAGAGGAATTCGCACGTCAGAAAGCGAAAATCATTGCTGCCCTCACAACAATGGATGCAGATGTGGTTGGTTTGATGGAAATAGAGAATCACTTTGAAGACGCGGCAGTAATGAATCTCGTAGAAGGACTTAATGATATCCTTGGAGACGGAACATACGCTTATGTGAACACAGGAGTGATCGGTACGGATGCAATCAAAGTAGCCATGATCTACAAACCTGCCAGCGTAACACCCGTTGGAAGCCATGCTATTCTCGATTACTCAGTTGACATTCGTTTCGACGATTCAAAGAACCGGCCTACATTAGCGCAATCCTTCCAGGACAATACCAATGGTGGTATCTTCACTGTCGCAGTAAATCATCTCAAATCCAAAGGCTCTTCTTGCGCTGATGTTGGTGATCCCGATCTGGGTGACGGCGCTGGTAATTGCAACCTGACCCGCAAATACGCTGCGGAAGCAATGGTTGATTGGCTGGCAATGGATCCTACTGGCAGTGGCAGCAACAATTATCTTATCATAGGTGACTTGAACTCCTACGACAAGGAAGACCCCATCGATGCCATCCTGGCAGGTTCGGATGATGAAGTAGGTACAGATGATGATTACACCGATTTGCTCTTCCGTTATATCGGTGAGGATGCCTACACTTATGTCTTCGATGGACAAACAGGCTACCTCGATCATGGTCTGGCGAATGCAGATCTCAAACCGATGGTAACTGGTACCACAGTATGGCACATCAATGCCGATGAACCTGATTTGATCGATTATGACATGTCCTACAAGAAAGACGCACAGGATGCTCTTTATGCGCCGGATCCATTCCGTTCATCTGACCATGATCCCGTTATCATTGGGTTGGAAGTTTGCGAATTGGTTCCTCCTACTGTAACAGTTAGTGTCACCCCAGATACTCTCTGGTCACCCAATCATAAATATGTGGAGATAGTAGCGACAGTCGATGTATCTGATAATTGGGATCCAAATCCAACTGTTACACTCATTTCAGTAACCTCCAATGAACCCGATAATGGCGAGGATGATGGCAATACCGTAGATGATATTGTCATTATGGATGATTACCATTTCTTGCTCCGCGCAGAGCGATCCGATTTGGGTACCGGTCGTATCTATACGATCACCTATCAAGTAACAGATGCCTGTGGAAATTCCACCATCCAATCGGCAACCGTTTTTGTACCGATCAGTCAGGGAAATTAATCTCCAAATTTTAGTTGTTTTCAAAAACCGGTGACAGCATGCCACCGGTTTTTGGTTGTCAGACTGGTATTTCTACGCTACAATCCAAGCCATGGAATGGATGATTCACGGCCACGAATGGGCTGCTCAGATTTTACAGAAACACATCACGCAGAACAATGTGCGGCATGCATACCTGCTGAGTGGGGCACCTGGCATTGGCCGGCGCAGCCTGGCGATTCGTTTTGCTCAGGCACTCAACTGCACTCAACCACCAACTCCCGGCGAACCCTGCGGGGAATGCCGTCTGTGTAAACAGATCGCCAAAATGCAGCAGGCCGACCTGACCATCACGAGGAGTCTGGATGATGCTCGTACGATCAAAGTGGAGCAAATTCGTGAACTGCAGGGCAGCTTATCCCTGGCTCCTTACGAAACCAGATATCGGATTGCCTTATTGCTCAATTTTCAGGAAGCCACACCCAATGCCCAGAATGCCCTGCTGAAAACCCTGGAAGAAGCGCCTCCCAAGGTGATCCTGATTCTCACAGCCGATTCAGTGGAAAACTTGCTTCCCACCATAGTCTCACGCTGCGAGATCTTACGGTTACGTCCTCTCTCAGTCGACCACTGCACAGCAGCACTCCAAAAACACTGGCAGATTTCAGCCGAGATGGCAAATGAACTGGCGCATTTAACCTCCGGAAAGATTGGGCAGGCTGTGCGCTATCATCAGGACCCGGATCAACTGGAGAAACTGCATCAACTCGTGCAGGATGTCTTTGATCTGTTAGGCAGTTCACTGGTGGAACGCTTTGATTACGCTGAAAAAATTGCCGACCTCAAACGCAAGAATGTAACCCGTGAGAGTATTGCCTTACTGCTGCAAACCTGGCTCTCCCTCTGGCGCGATTTTTATATCTGTGCCAATGGTTCAGAAATGCCGCTGACCTTTCTGAATTTCAAAGCTTTCAGCCAGAAGACAGCAGAAAAATTGACTGAACCAGTGATTTATCAGCAGCTCCTTAAACTGGAAAACTCCTTAACCCAATTAGATGCAAATCTGAATAGTCGTCTCCTGCTGGAGACACTACTGCTGGATTGGCCGAAGATAGAGTAAAAAAACGATCAGCTCTTGCTGATCGTTTTTTTACTCAGATAATTAGTGAAATTTTACTTGAATATCAATGGGAACCGCGTAATAAACCTTGGATCAATATCCCAGTAATAAGCTTGTCCAACCCCTGGTTTTCCATAATAATCTACCAGCATGACACCTTGAGGTTGGCTATAAAGATAACCATCTATGTCATTGACCCAAAAGTCTAGAGTGAAAGGAGAGTTGTCTGGTTCAAAATCAGATATATCCCAACCTAAGGGAGGTTTAGCAATATCGAAACTAGCCATTCCAGCGTAATCTTCCATAACATACCAATCATAACTGAATACTTCATAGTCAAAAGTCGTGGTTACATAGTTCCATGATGTCGGTAAATACCATTCCTGGAAACCTGAATTGTAATCAGCATAAAGTAGATATGGGCTGCCAAGATACACCATACCATCAGTATAATCTATCTGAATGACATACCACCAGTTATTGCTGGCGCCGGATAATAGACCATTGTTATACCAGCCATAATTGAAGTTGAAATTTACTGTTTCTGGATTTCCATCCTGATCTGCATCGACATAAAAGTCCACTTCACTAAAATATGGCTGATTGTTATGTACTGGCCCCCACATAGAGAATCCAGGGATAATTAAACCACCTGAATATTCCATGCCAACATATCTTAAATCACCTTCATCCAAAATTTCATCCTCATTCTCATCAATGAGAAAGACTGGATAAGCATAAAGGTTGGAAGCTTGTGGACCACTTTGTGTCAATTCAACGGACCCATATTCATTTTGAATATCAAATGAAGTTACCGATTCAACCTCTGTTAATTCAGTATATGGTCGTGGAACAAAGTAGAAAGGTACGCGTAAATAATCTTCAGTTCCGGTGAACGTCACAAATCCATAATATTCTTCGAGTGGAGTATTGTATGGGTTACCAAAATTCAAAGGCAATAATGTTGGATCTAAAATCAGGGTAACATCAACTGTAATGGAACCTTGTGCAGGTACCACCACTTGCAAATCTGATGGAGTCAATGAAGCCCCATCGCTTGCAGATGTGAACATCGTGTCAACATCCATCGTTATATCTGCACCGGTGAAGTTGTGAAGGGTAATCGTTTTGACGTCAGAATAGGTTGCTTCGGTCACTTCAATCACACCCCAACTTAAGGACACCAATTTCGGATCCCCAACTGCAACAACAGGGGTATTAACAGCCGCGTAAGCATCGACACGACCAGCACCTTGCCTGGGTACTTCAGCACTAACAGGGTCTGCCAGATCTACCGCTGTATTCATAATCGCTGCTTTGACCTGCTCGTTTGTCCATCCAGGATGAGCCTGTTTAATGAGAGCTGCCACGCCAGCCACATGTGGAGCCGCCATGGAAGTTCCTGACATTGAAATACCCAAATTTCCTGACCCCATGTTGGCAGCAAATATTGCAACACCTGGTGCTGCAATTTCTGGTTTTAATTTGGAGTCAAACCCTCTAGGTCCTCTTGATGAAAATGATCCTATTGTATCAACTGGGTCAGGGGAGACAAAAGTGGTTACATTGGAATCTGGACCAACAGTGATTGTAATAGGTGTCAAAGTCTTCAATAAAGTGCCATCACTTTGTAAAATTGATCCAGCCGGTAACGTTGATCCGGTTGTAAGCATCGAAATAATGCCGGTGGTGTTGTTGTAGATAATTGCAGCGACTGCACCAAATGCTTCTGCATTATTAATTTTTTCAGCAAATGAACAAGTACCTCTGCTAATCAAAGCAATTTTTCCCAGTAAAGCATCTGCAGGGACTGAACCAACATTTGCAGTACAGAATAGACCAGATGGTTCTAATGTAGCAACATCAACCAGTTCTGCTGTGATGGCTGTCTCAAATGGATTGCCTGATTCTGTATATGGAATCTTAGATTCGACTGTATCCACAACATAACTAAGATATGGCGAAGTAGTAAAGCCAGTTGATGATGCTGCCACCGATATTGCAGAATCACTCACAGAAGGAGAACCAACAATGTAGGAATTATTGCCTGCGTTGCCTGCTGAAGCCACAACAAAAACACCTGCCTGAGAAGCTGCTTCCAGGACAATTAATTCCGGATCATTTACATCATTTGGCCCAAAGCTTGACCCAAGTGACATATTAATGACATCGACATGATCAGAAATATTTCCATCGCCATTGGGATCCATTGCCCACTCGATCGCGTCCATCACAAGATTGGTTGATCCGGCTGCACCAAACACCTTTAAAGCATATAAAGCTGCTTCAGGAGCAACACCGTTGCCAAACCCAGCATCAATTCCCGCTGCGGTTGAGGCGACGTGAGTTCCATGACCACCTTCATCCAATGGATCCGGATCTGGTACTGGAATGGAATTCGCAGGATCACTGGCATTATAGTCTGTACCAGCAAAGTCATATCCACCAATTACTTTAGCAGTTGGGAATGTATTTCCCTCAATTACATTTGGGTCATTCGCAGCATATTGACTTGGATTTCCATTTCCACCAAACATGGCATGTGTATAATCAATTCCTGTATCGATCACTGCGATAGTAACACCACCACCGAAATACGGAATTGGCGACATCTCCCAGACATCATCTGCATTAATCAATGGAACACTATTGGAAAGGGTAATTTCATGTTGTGGTGCTCGTCGTACTTCTTTCACTCCTGGTAATGCCCGAATTGCATTTAATTCTTTGGCTGGTACACGGGCCATAAATCCATTGATGGTTTTCGTGTATTGTCCCATTACATTTCCACCTAATTTTTCAACTTCAGTGATAAACGGTTTCTGGGATGTCATCAAGGCCTGTACATAGGATGATTGTGCACTGGCTGCCATACGCTCCGGAGAAGATTTAATCTGTTTCATATACTCAATCAGAGAAGGCTTTTCCAGTTGGACAACCACAGTCACTTGTAGATCAGCGTATTGTAAGAGTGCATTCGGAATGGGACCCTGATTGCGAATTAAGAATTCTTCAATTGTTATACCGTCCCGAAATTCATCAATGATTTCCTGTGGTAATTCAATAGGCGTCCTGGTTGGAGGATTACCATCAAGCAAATCACCTGGAATTTCTTTTGCGCTGGCAGGTGAAACCACCATCGCCAACACCATCAATACTGCAAATATTTTAAATAAACTACTTTTCATGTTATTTTCTCCCTCAAAAATAATTTGATTTTCAATCCCTATCCTACTGAGACAATTATTTTTTTTCAGCGCACCTCCCTTTCTAAAGGTAAAAAATCGGAACGATTAACCGAAAAACCTCCATTATTGAAATAATCAACCATTTCAGCAACAGATTGGTTTTTCTGTGGATACAATTAAAAAAACGTTTGCATTGACCAATAAGGATGAAATCCTCACACTTATAGTATAGTAATTTAAAAAATTCAGTCAATCTAAAACTTTTCACAATTCTTTACAAATTCTATGCCTGATCAAAATTTATCTTCCCACTTCCTTCTCGACCCAGACATCATCTTTCTCAACCACGGCTCCTTCGGTGCCTGTCCTAAACCGGTCTTCCAGCAATACCAAAACTGGCAACGCAAGCTGGAGAAACAACCAGTGCTGTTTCTGGGCAGGCAGTATCATGACCTCATCTGCCAGGCGATCCAACCTCTGGCAGAATTTCTGGGGACATTCCCATCCAATCTGGTATTTGTAACCAACGCTACCTACGGGGTCAATTTGATTGCCCGTTCTCTGAGCCTGCAACCCGGGGATGAGATTCTGACCAGCGATCATGAGTATGGAGCCTGCGATTACACCTGGGAATTCCTTTGCTCAAAAAATGGTGCCACTTATATACGCCAACCTCTCCCATATCCAGCCCAATCAGAGGATGAGATGCTGGAGCTTTTCTGGGAAGGTGTTACCAGCCGGACGAAATTGATTTTTCTCAGTCACATCACCTCTCCCACGGCCTTGCGTCTTCCGGTGGAAGCCATTTGCCAGCGTGCCCGTGAACATGGCATTCTGTCATTGATCGATGGCGCGCATGCACCTGGGCAAATTCCCCTTAACCTGGATCAACTCGGTGCTGATTTTTACACCGGGAATTGCCATAAGTGGTTGCTCTCCCCCAAAGGGGCTGGATTTCTGTATGCGGCTCCCGCTGTACAGGATTTGATTGAACCGCTGGTCCTCAGCTGGGGATATCAAACTGATCCCGCCAAATCCCTGGGTTCTCGCTTCCTGGATTTGCTCACCTGGACCGGTACGCATGACCCGGCGGCTTTTCTGAGTGTGCCAGCCGCCATCCAGTTTCAACAGGAGCATCATTGGCAGCAGGTACAGCAGGATTGTCATGCTCTGATCAAGGAATACCTGCCAAAATTTTCAGCTTTAAACGGTTATCCGGTTCTCTACCAGCATGAAAATCAATACCAGCAGATGGCCTGTATTGAAATCCCGCACATGCAGAATCTTGAATTGTTTAAATCTCAGCTATATGATCAATTCCGGATTGAAATCCCCACGATCGACTGGAATCAAAGGCATTTTCTACGCATCTCGATGCAAGCTTACAACCAGGCTTCTGATCTGGATGCATTAATTGGAGCCTTAACATACATGATCCCTATTCATGTCAGCATGTGAACTGGAAAACACTGATTTATGATCAGACCCGATCCAGCTGTAAAGCCAGTTCTTCCCATAATTGCATGTTTTGTGACAGCGCTGATTGCACTTCGCTGTATTTCTTCCCTAATTGAACGACTTTCTTAGCGTCATCCGGTGGATTCTGCAATTGCATTTCTAATTCTGCCAGATTGGCTTCCAGTTGTGAGATTTCCTCTTCGAGACGCAACATGCGTTTCTGCAATCGTTGCAATTCATTTTTCGAAAGTCCCGAGCTACCTGCCGATTGAACAGATTTTATCGCTACTTTCTGCGGTTCTTCCTCGACTTTTTCATTATCTCTGATTGTTTCATTTTGCAGCCAGGCTTTATATTCACTGTAACTGCCCTCAAAAATCCGCAGCATCGATTGGCCCGGAACTACCTCCCAGATTTGGGTCGCCAGCGCGTCAATCAGAAAGCGGTCGTGCGAAACCAGCAGAATGGTGCCGTTGAACTCAGCCAGCATTGTCTGCAGGATCTCTTGCGATGGTAAATCCAGATGGTTGGTGGGTTCGTCCAGTAACAATAAATTAGCTCCCTGCAATGCCAGGATGGACAGCGCCAGGCGACCACGTTCTCCACCGGATAATAATTCGACGGTCTTGAAAACATCCTCTCCGATGAAAAGAAATTTCGCCAGATAATCCCGAATCTGGGCAGGCAACCATTGCGGCACCACTGCGCTGATTTCATCCATCAGACTGCGTTCTGGGATTAAACCTTCATGTGCCTGAGCAAAATATCCAATTTTCAAGCTGGCACCCAGCGTCACCTCACCATGATAAGCCGGTATTTGTTCCAGAATGGTCTTGAGGAAGGTAGTTTTTCCCGCTCCATTCGGGCCAATGATGGCTGCGCATTCCCTGCGTTTTAATACCAGATCTGGTGTGCTGAACAAAGGTCTGCCTTCATCCTCATAGCCTACCTGCAAATCATGGGTACGAAGAACCAGTTCCCCCGAACGTCCACCGGTATCCAGTTGCATATGCATTTTACGACGCGCTGTCGGAGGTGGTGTGATTTTCGATTCTTCCAGCATCCGTTCCAGGCGTCTGCGGCGTCCCTTCGCCTGACGGGTGTTCTGCCCGGCAATATTTCGCCGGATATAATCTTCTTCTTTCTGGATGAATTCCTGTTGGGCTTCATATTCCGCCAGCCGTCTGGTATACCGTTCGGTTCGCTGCACCAGATAGGCACTGTAATTGCCGCGATACGTTTCCAATGCCGGGGTCATTTCATAAATCGTGGTGGCTACCTGATCCAGAAAATAACGGTCGTGCGAAACGATGATGATCGCCCCAGTCCAGTCTTTAAGGAAAGATTCGAGCCACTCTACCGCAGCAATATCCAGATGATTGGTTGGTTCATCCAGCAATAGCACGTCCGGCGCTTCCAATAGAATCTTTGTCAGATAGGCACGGGTTCGTTGCCCACCCGAAAGCTGCTGCACTGGGCGCACTTCATCTTCCGGTGAAAACCCCAGGCCACTCAGCATCTGGTGGATGCGTGTTTCAAAATCATAACCCCCCAGGTATTCAAAGGTTTGTTGTAATTTACCGTAGGCATCCATAATTTCTGCAGTATTCTCCTGCGAGCGGCTCATTTCTTCTTCCAGCGCTTTCAATTCTTTCTGCAGACGTAGCAGATCATCAAAAACATGCAAACACTCCTGCCATAATGTGCGTTCCGAATGAAGTTGAGCACGTTGGGGAAGATAACCAACCCGAATCCCTCGGGAAATTTGAACCTGACCCTCGGAAACGTTTTCTTCTCCCACCAGAATCCGCAATAACGTGGTCTTCCCAACGCCATTGGGACCAACCAGACCAATTCGTGCGTTTTTGGATACACTGAATGAAAGCTCTGAAAAAATTTCAACAGCGCCAAATGATTTACCCAGGTTACTGACGGTCAATACAGCCATACTTATTGATGATTATCCTTTGATGAATTCAGCGTTCATTATAACCGCCCAATACTTTTCGTTTCATCTAATTCTTTAAATCCTGGATATCCACTCCCGCATTAATTCATCCGAGATGGCAGGCACTTGCCCCACCGTTTCAATCTCAATCGTACTTGCCCATTGCCAGCGGGATTGAGCCATTGCAAGCAATTTGGGACGCATCACCAGGATCGCCTGCCGGTATTGCCTGGAATCGAGGGCACGCAAGGCATTTACCCAACCCTGTTCGCGTTTCATTTCCAATGGTCCAATCTCATCCACCACCAATAAGTCGGTCGGGACCGCTTGAACAAAGACCTGATTTCCCCATGCCAGCACCTGTGGATCAAATGTCCAATGGATCGGATCATCTTCCAGTCCAACCGGTTTGTAATCGTGCACAGCCAGTTGGCGTATTTCCTTGGTGGAAAGATTTTCAACAGCAATGCCCGTTTTTTTACCCGCTTCCATAATAGCAGGTGAACGTAATCCAGAGATCTGCCAGCCAAGATCCTCAAAAGCTTTGATCAAGTTAGCGCATAAGGCTGTTTTACCCGCTCCAATCTCACCAGTGATGATCCACAGATTTCCTTCAAATTTTCTATTAATCAAGCAAGATCTCTTTTCTTCATAAATGAATACAAATTATCGTGCTTAACGATTAAGTGAATTATAACGTCATCCATTTCCATCGTGACGCATCACCCCGAAAACCGCTAACCCTGCATAAAGTGTACAAAATCGGTCAAAATCAAGTAAAATAATCCAGGAAAGATATGTGTTAACCAAAATGAGTACGATTGAATTAACCAGAGAACAACTACAGGAACGCTTACTGGCTCTCCATAAAGCCAGTTTAGAAATGATCCAGGATATTTCCCTGGAATCTTTATTGGAACGCATCGCCATTCTCGCCTGTGAGCAGGCTGGCGCGCAATATGCCGCTCTGGGTGTCAACAATGAACAGGGACGGGTGGAGCAATTTATCCCGATTGGCATGAATGAAGCAGAAATCGAAGCCATGCCCCATCCCCCATTGGGATTGGGATTGATCGGCGCTTTGATGAACAAACGTGAAAGCATTCGCCTGGCTGACCTGACCAAAGATCCACGCAGTAGCGGTTTCCCCCAGGGGCACCCCCCTATGAATTCCTTTCTGGGGGTTCCCATCGTGTTGGGTGATCGCAACCTGGGACAAATTTACTTAACCAATAAATTGGATGGACCGGAATTTACGCCCGAAGATCAATTACTGATCGAAATGCTGGCAGCCTACGCAGCCGTAGCCATCTCAAACGCCAAAATGTATCGTGGATTGGTTCAGCGTGACCGTATCCTCACCCGCAGAAATGAAAACCTGGCACTGCTCAACGAACTTTCATCCACACTGGCTACCTCGTCTGACATCGATGAGATTCTGGAAAAAGCCCTCAACCAGATCATGGACTATCTGCAATTAGAAGTGGGAGAATTCTTCCTGATGCAGGAGGACCGCCGCAGCCTGAAACGCGCCATGCATCGCGGTGAAATTGTCGATACCATCTGGCAGACCGATTATTTCAAATTGGGTGAGGGCTTTGTTGGGGTTACTGCCAAAGATGGGTTTCCACGTTTGCTGGATTTGCCTTTCGATGATGAAAACAATGAACTCGACCCGGTCATTTACGAAAAACAATTTCGACAGCTGGCGCTCTTGCCTTTGCATGGCCGTCGTGGTATTTTAGGGGTGCTATGTGTAGGCACATGCCATCCACAACCTTTGGATGAATTGGAAGTCCAATTTCTGGCAGCCATCAGCTCCTGGGTGGGTACCGGAATTGAGAATATGCAGCTTAACTTACAGGGTCGCCGATTGGCGATTCTTGAAGAACGTGAACGCATCGGGATGGACCTGCATGATGGCATTATCCAATCCATTTATGCCGTGGGGCTTACCCTCGAACATGCCCGACTGCTGCTGAATGAAGAACCCGATGTAGCCCGCCAGCGTATCGAACAATCAATTGCTGATCTCAACAGCGCCATCCGCGATATTCGTTCATATATCCTCGATTTACGTCCACGCCAGCTGCATGATGAAAGCCTGATGAATGGCATCCAACGTCTGACGACTGAATTACGAGCCAACACCCTGCTGGAAATCAACTTACAGGGACCCAGCGATGGTTTCAAAGATCTTACCGAAGCCAATGCGGTTGCTCTTTTTCACATCTGTCAGGAAGCCATGGCAAATATTGCCAAACATGCCCATGCTCATAGCGTGGATGTAACCCTTTGGAAAACACCGCAACGGGTCCTTTTAGAAGTCAGCGATGATGGCCGTGGATTCGATTATGAAGTTAAAAAAATGTGTATTGGCCACGGCCTTGCAAATATCCAAACGCGCGCCCGTAATGTAGGTGGCGACGTGGAATTTACTTCTGAACCGGGTCTGGGCACTACTGTGCTGGCATGGGTGCCTTATGAACGATCCAGTGAATAGCGAATTACAAAAACGAGCGCAATCGGTACAATCCATGTTCACACGGATTGCGCCACGCTATGATTTAATGAACCGGTTGATGACCGGCGGCATGGATGTGCGCCTGCGTAAGATCGTGATCCAGCGATCGAAGCTCCCATCTGGTGGAACCCTTCTGGATTTAGGGGCTGGCACCGGTGATCTGGCTCAGGAAGCGATCAAACAATTTCCTGGTCGCCGAATTTATGCCGCCGATTTTACCCTGGGCATGATGCAAGCGGGTAAGAAACGTTCTGGCCCCAAAGTTGAGTTCACTGCAGCGGATGCGCTGAAAATTCCATATGCAGATCATAGCTTTGATGCAGTAGTATCAGGATTTCTCCTAAGAAATGTTGTTGATCTCTCGCTGGCATTACAGGAACAATGGCGTGTCCTTAAGCCAGGCGGAATCTTTGTCTCTCTGGATACCACCCGACCCAAAAAATCCATTCTCAGCCCATTTATCAATTTTCATACTCATCAAGTCATCCCCTTTTTAGGTAAAATGCTGACTGGAGACCGGGATGCGTACGTCTATCTGCCCACCACGACCGACAAATTCTTATCCGCAGAGGAATTGGTCGTCTTTCTGGCACGCGCTGGCTTCCAAAAAATCCTGTTTCAACGTGCCATGTTCAATACGGTTGCCATCCATTGGGCACAAAAACCATCCCTGAATTAATCAAACCAGTCAACTTCTCATACAGAAGCGGCTATGATAGTATTGGGGTCAAAATAAACGTGGAGAAAAATCAACAACCATGAGCAATACACATTCAGAAAAAGCAGCTTTGCGCGGAGAACCCTCTTATGTCTGGCGCACTGGCCAGGATCGCCGTATGCAGATGATTCGACAGGCTGCCGGCGAACGCGTCCACGGCAAGGTTTTCGAAATCGGTGTTGGATTAGGGGCATATTTGTCTCGCCTGGCACAGGATGCTCAACAAGCGGTCGGATTGGATGTGGAACGCGAACGCACCCTGGAAGCGCATCAGCATGTGGATCAGGTAGTCTGCGGCGTTGGGGAGCACCTGCCTTTTCCTGCGAACAACTTTGATCTGATCCTCAGCAATGAAGTGCTGGAACATGTGCAGGATGATCGTAAATCTGTGCAGGAAATGGTGCGCGCAGTAAAACCTGGTGGTCGCATTTTAATCTTCTGCCCCAACCGTGGCTACCCCTTTGAAACCCACGGCATCTATTGGAACGGGAATTACCGTTTTGGCAACATTCCTCTGGTCAATTACCTGCCCACCCCCTGGCGCAACAAATTAGCCCCACATGTACGTGCATACACCAAAAGCCAACTGAAACAGCTATTCAAAGACTTACCGGTAAAATTTATTCAGCGTTCGATTGTCTTTGGTGCCTATGACAATATCATTGTGCGTCATCCCCGTCTGGGAAAAATCTTACGCGGGTTTCTGCAATTCTTAGAAAAAACACCTTTTCAGGTGTTGGGGTTATCACATTTCTGGGTGGTTGAAAAATTGGATCAAACACAAACAAACTAATTAGTTTAATTCATCCACACGAAAATCATAAATACCTTTATCAACAGGGTATTCCTGACCACACTTCTGGCATTTCAATAGCGGAGGTGTGTCCTTCAGAGCCGTATTACACTGTGGGCATTTGAAAAATGACCCTGGTTGGGCAGTCTCACTAGCCCCAACCGCGAGATTGCGGCTGAACACACTCGGACTGAGTTGCCAGGCATCACCTGTTAATTGTGCTACGCTGTCCATCCACACCAGCATTTTCAGCGGAATGATCTTTTTAAATAAACCCATGCGATAATGAGACACGGTCAACTGTCGTTGGATTTCAAATCCATTGTCTTTTAACCATCTTTTGATAGACCGTGGATGAAAATCAAAATTCAAAGCAGCAAACTCTACCGGTTCCGCTGAAAAGGGATTCCAGTTTTGTTTTCCCAACCAATATCGCAGAATTGCTTTTAGATTCTGTTTATTGGCGTATTCCAGGATAAAAACTGCATTTTCCTGTAACACCGATCGCACCTGTTGCAGCGCTTTTGGGGCATCTGCCATGTGATGGATGGTCCGGATCATCGTAGCGCCATCGAATAAACCAGCCACAAAAGGTAGACGATACACATCCGCGGCGACATAGACATATTTGTCCCCAGTCCCCAATCGTGATTGAGCCTGTTGCAGTTGAGTTTTTGAGTAATCCAGCAGAACCACCCGTTCATAGCCAGCATAACGCGGCGTGTTGCGTCCTGCACCGGCACCTAATTCCAATAATAATTTTCCATTGCTGGGGAGTAAACGCTTTAATGCCACCGCTTCTACAGCATCTTCATAGGCGCGATCCGCCTGATCCCAGAAGCTGGTTTGGTAATCGGAGCCTTCATAATTACAAATGGGTGGTTTTTCACTCATGATCTGGCTAACCTTCAATAAAAATGTCCAGGCAGGGTTCCCGGCGGCACCCAGAGGTACCTCCTTATCGCTGCTTCCTCTCGGACCTGACGAAGTTCGAAGGTTTCTGCCGCGCCGGCCCCACCCGGACGCCTAAAGGATACCGCATCGAGGTCAGAACGTCAAGAAATCAACAGATTGCGACTGATTCAGATATGCAATAAAAGATATTTACCGGTAAAACTTTATTAATGGATGAATGTAATTTTGGAATAATGATTAATTCTATTTACAATATCTTATTTCATTGTTATTATATGGAATAACATAACTTTTTATAAATATTTATAAGGTAAACAATAACATGAACGACAGTCAGGAAATGTATCTGGTAGTAATTGCGCAAGCCAATGAAGATGGCATCAATCCGGTTCCGGTGAATCACCTGGCAGAGCGCTTGAAGGTCCAACCAGTTTCCGCCAATCAGATGATCAAGAAATTGGAAGAAACCAATTTAATTTGTTACACCCCATATAAAGGTGTTGAATTATCCCCAACTGGCCGGCGTGAAGCTGCCCGTCTATTGCGTAACCGCCGCATGTGGGAAGTATTCCTGGTGGAACATCTTGGGTATCCACCCCTCGAAGCAGATGCCATTGCCTGTCAACTCGAACATATTGTTTCTGACGAAATGGTTGAAAAATTATCATCTTTCCTGGGAACCCCAAAAACCTCTCCCCTGGGCAAACCCATTCCTTCCAATCCTATAGCCCAACCGGATAAACCTGTTCTGGATGCACCTTTGTCCATGAGCAATGCGGGTGAGGAGGTCGTCGTAACATCCATACACACGGCTGAGACCGAAAGACGATTTTTGAATCACAGCGGCGTGATGGTGGGTTCCAAACTTCAAATCCTGGCGGTTCAGAGCAACGGTACCTGCCTGATCCGACCAGAAGGCTTTCCCATCCTGCAGTTGGCTCCCTGGATCAGCCATGCTATTTTCGTGCGATTATCTACCGCAGAGGCGTAACAAATTTTTTAAAAAATTTTCAATCAATGACAAGGAGATCAACCATGCTTCATAAACTCTTGCCCGTATTGGCTACCCTCACCCTGATATTATCGGCCTGTGCTGGCTCTACCTCCCAACCAGATCCAATCTCGTCCAATCAGAATGGAAATATATTATCCGGAAAATTGATCATTTATTCCGGTAGATCCGAACCATTGATCCAACCTGTGTTGGCAGCTTACCAGGCAAAAAACCCGCAAATAGAAGTGTTATTAAAGTCTGGCAGCAATAGTCAGATGGCAAACACATTATTGGAAGAAAAAGCCAATCCCCAGGCAGACGTATTCATTACTACAGAAGTTTTTACAGCCCATGCCCTCAGCCAGGAAGGAATTTTCCAACCCTACGAACCTGCTGGCTATCAGAATTTACCGGATGCTTATAAAGCGTATGATGCCTCCTGGGTTGGATTAACCCAGCGTATGCGCGTCATTATGTACAATAAAGATCTGGTCAGCCAGGATGAACTACCTCATTCAATGTTTGATCTGACCGATCCGAGATGGAAAGGACAAATTGCCGCCGCTGGTTCTACCAATGCTTCCATGCAGGCACAGATTGCCAGTATGATCCAACTGGTGGGGCAGGATCAAACAGAAGCCTGGTTGAAAGGTTTAATGGAAAATGAAGTAACTTTCTTTGGAGGCCACAGTGATGTCCGTAAAGCAGTAGGAGCCGGTGAATTTAAGTTAGGTCTGGTTAATCACTATTACTATTATCTGCAGCTGGGGGAAGGTAGTAATGTCGGCATCATTTATCCCGATCAGGCATCCGGTGAAATGGGAATCATATCCAATGCGACGACGGCTGCCATTATCAATGGATCCAGAAATCCAGATGCTGCCAGAGATTTTCTTGACTTTCTGGTTTCCGCGGAAGGCCAGAAGATTTTTGCTGAAGGAAATTATGAATATCCCCTTTTACCGGGTATTGCGCTTCACCCGGACCTGGTACCCACAGATGGGCTGAAGATGGCAAATATTGAACTGGCTCAGGTCGTCGAAAACTTTGATGCGACCTTTGTCCTGATCGACATGGCAAACCTTCCATAAATGTTCAGGACGGAAGCATTACGTTCAACCAACAGGCGGCAGAATAAACCCATCCCCAAAATAGCCTTTCTGGCGGGATGGGTAGCTTTGTTGGCAGTCGTTCCGGTCATATACATTCTGATTCGTGCGCTGACAGGCGACCCTGAACTTTGGCAAAGGATCATTCAGACACGCCTGATTAAATTATTCAGCAACACATTATGGTTGGTACTTGCGGTCACCTCCGGAACGACTCTTCTGGGTGTCAGTATGGCATGGTTAACCGAACGTACAGATGTACCTGGGCGAAAAATCTTTCGCTGGCTTCTGGCTTTACCGCTTGCCATTCCTCCTTATATAGGTGCTATCATCCATCTGGCGCTCTTGCGTCCCCATGGGGGATTGATATCTCAATGGCTGGAAGGGACCAATTTTGCATCGCTTCCCTTGCCGAATCCAACCGGGTTTTGGGGTGCAGCTTTTGTTTTGGTTATTTTTTCCTTTCCTTATGTATTTCTCTTGAGCGGAGCAGCATTTCGATCGCTGAATGCCTCTTTTGATGAAGCAGCCCGTATGTTGGGACGCACATCCTGGCAAACATTCTGGCAGGTGACCATCCCTGCCATTCGTCCGGGTATCACCGCGGGTGCTTTACTGGTTTCGCTCGATATTCTGGCAGAATATGGTACGGTTGCTTTGTTACGATTTGAAACATTTTCCTCCGCGATCTTTGTGCAACTCGCTGGTCGCTATGATCGATCCGCTGCTTCTATTCTAAGTGGCGTATTAATTCTGCTGGCATTGGTGATTTTGTATGGAGAATTTCGCATCCAGGGTCAGTCACAATTCACACAAATTGGATCCCACTGGCGTCCTACTACCCTCATCCATCTCGGAAAACGTCGGATCTGGGGATTTTTGGCGTTATTATTTACGGTTTTGGTGAGTTTTATCATTCCTGTCGGTTTATTGTTATTTTGGAGTGCACAGGGTATTCTGGATCAACAAACCATTTCCGGGATGCAGATCGGTTCCAAAGGTTTGCTGAGTTTTATTTTTAACAGTGTCTGGAGCTCCGGATTCGCTGCGATACTGGCAGTGCTTTTTTCCATACCCATCGCCATTTATGTGGTGCGTTACCCCGGGAAAGTATCCCGATTGTTTTCACGAATATCACAGGTAGGGTATGCCATCCCGGGTGTGGTTGTGGCATTGAGTCTGGTGTTGCTGGTCAATCGCTTCCTGCCCTTTCTATATGCCACACCACTGGTCGTTGTGATGGCATATGTTGTTCGATATATCCCTCAGGCAGTACGATCCAGCGAATCAGCCATGCACCAGTTATCACCCAACCTGGAAGAAGCATCCCGGCTGCTAAAAAGGAATGCACTTCAAACCTTTGTGCAGGTGACTTTGCCACTCATTCTTCCCGGCTTATTGGCAGGCAGTGCGCTGGTTTTTCTTAGTTCACTCAAAGAATTACCCGCCACACTTTTATTACGCCCGGCTGGATTTGAAACCCTGGCTGTGCGGGTCTGGATCTGGACTGAAGAAGGTTTTTATTTGCAAGCTGCACCAGCATCTTTGTTATTGGTAGTTATATCCATCATCCCACTCTATTTTCTTTTACGGAGGGAGACCATTTTTAGACAATGAAACTGGAAATTGAACATCTCAGCAAACATTTCTCAGGAAACCAATACCCTGCTGTGAATGACATAAAATTCTCCATGCAAGCGTATGAAATCCTCTCCTTTGTTGGACCCAGTGGCTGTGGAAAAACCACCACCTTGCGTTTGATCGCAGGCTTAGAAAGACCCGATCAGGGTGTTATCCGCCTGGATCAACACATCATCAGTAACACGCGCACATTTATCCCACCTGAAAAACGAAACATCGGCATGGTCTTTCAGGATCATGCCTTATTCCCACATTTATCCGTTTTTGACAATATTGCTTTTGGTCTGAAAGGTTTCACCAAAGCAGAAAAGAAAGATCGCGTGTCAGAATTGCTGGAACTGGTGGGTCTGGAACCATTGGCAAAGCGTTTTCCGCATATCCTCAGCGGTGGAGAACGCCAACGGGTTGCCCTGGCACGCGCGCTTGCGCCGAAACCTGCCTTGCTGTTAATGGACGAACCTTTCAGCAGTCTGGATGCGCACCTACGCCTGGAAGTGCGCGAACAGATTCGCAATATTCTCAAAGCTTCTCAATCAACCGTCATTTTTGTCACCCACGATCAGGAAGAGGCACTCTTCATGGGCGACCGGCTGGCAGTATTCAACCAGGGAAAATTGGAGCAAATCGGGTCCCCGGAAACCATTTTCCATGACAGCGGTAGTCGTTTTGTGGCAGCCTTCATGGGAGATAGTGATTTCGTGCGCGGAAAATCAATGCCGAGCGGTTTTCAAACTGAATTAGGGTTACTGGATCAGCAAAATGATTATTCTCCAGGAACTGATATAGAAATCGCCATTCGCGCGGACGATATCGATTTTGAGCTAAATCAACAGGGTAATGGAAGAATTATCAATCGCTTCTTTCGCGGGGCATTCAATTTCTACCGGGTTGAACTCGATTCGGGTGCGATCGTGCATGTGTTTAAATTGCATACTGAGATATTTCAACCAGGTGATCGGGTACTGACTTACTTTAACGCAGGTCACCCCCTCAAGATTTTTACCCGATAAACCAATACCTCTGATAAGCGCTGAGACATTTCACAGCCACTGGTTGTATAATCAAGTCATCTACAATTGCCGGAGGTCAATATGACACGCCGTAAACCGGGTATTTCAACCCTAGTCACACATCACGCTGAGGAATCCAACGACCTGGGAGCACACATTTCCCCCATTTATCAAACTTCTGCCTTTCGTTTTCCGGATGTGGAAACAGGGGCGTCCATTTTTCAAAATCAACATCCCGGATACTATTACACCCGCATTGAAAATCCTAATCAACGCCAGGTCGTCAGCAAGATAGCAGCACTGGAAGCCATCGATTTGCCATCAGATGTCATCTCAGAAACAGGAACACCATTGGATGGGCATTTATTCTCATCCGGGATGGCTGCTGTCACAGCTTCTGTATTGGGCTGTCTGAAAAGCGGTGATAAATTGATTGCGCATCAGAATTTATACGGAGCTACCTACTCCTTGCTTCACCATTTAGCAAATGAAAACAAAATCCAGGTCGTCTGGTTAAAATCTGGCGATGTCTCCGAATGGGAACAGGCATTTCAAGCTCATCCAGATGCCCGGTTGGCTTACGCTGAAACACCCACCAATCCTAACCTTTCCCTGGTTGATTTGCAGGCGGTTGCTCAAATCGCCCATCAAAACAATGCCTGGCTGTTGGTCGATAATACCTTTGCCAGTCCCTACTGCCAGCGACCCTTCAACCTGGGAGCGGATATTGTGCTGCATTCCACCACTAAATATCTTTGTGGCCATGGCACCGTCATTGGTGGCGTTGTCCTGAGCAGGCATCTGGATTGGGTAAAAGAACGACTCTGGAATCAACTCAAACTGTATGGAGGTTCTCCTTCTCCCTTTGATGCCTGGTTGACCCATCTGGGTTTGAAAACCTATGAATTGAGAATGGTACGTCATTGCGAAAATGCCAAATCCATCGCTCATTGGTTACAGGATCATCCAAAAATTGAACGTGTATTTTATCCGGGCTTAGCGGATCACCCTGGCCATGACATAGCAAAACGTCAAATGTTTGCTTTTGGTGGCATGCTGGCATGTGAACTTAAAGGTGGATATCAGGCAGGCATCAATTTCATGAATCATGTCAAACTTTTCGCATTGGTACCCACGCTTGGAAATGTAGATTCACTTATTCAGCACCCTGCCAGCATGAGCCATGTAAATGTGCCCCGTGAGGATCGTCTCAAAGCCGGTATCACCGATGGACTGGTTCGGCTTTCTGTCGGCATTGAAAATGTAGAAGATTTATTGGATGATCTTTCACAGGCTTTAGAAAAAATTTAACGAAGAGGGAAAAAATGGAAAAACTCATCAGCCAGCCAGGTTTATTGCTCAGACCGAATGGTGAATTAGCTGTTAGAGGTTGGTCACCCCAACCCATGTTAGATTCCAACCTGGAATATGTTAACTTCTATAAGTTAAAGTTCCTGCAACCGCTACGTATGAAACGTTGGGATTATTATGGATTGACCACCAAAACCCATTACTTTTCGTTCACCATATCCGATATTGGCTATCTGGGTATGGTGTTTGCTTATGTAATTGACTTTGAAAATAAGGTAATGCATGAAGAAACATTAGCTATACCGTTTGCATCTGGGGTTAAGATTGCACGCAACAGCACCGAAGGGACAACTGAATATCAGAATAAAAAAGTCAAACTGCGTTTCACCACCGTCAATGATCAACGCAAACTCGCCATTGCCTGGCAAAATTTTCACCAGAACAAGGACTTAAACGCAGAATTAGAACTTTCACAGCCAACAGAACACGAATCGATAAATCTGGTGATTCCGATTGAAACCCGGCGATTTTATTTCAACCGCAAGATCAATTGCCTGCCTGCAAATGGGATGGTGGAATATTTGGGACAAAAATATGAAATCACACCCGATTCAGCTCTGGGCAATCTGGATTGGGGTCGTGGTGTCTGGGCTTATGATTCATTCTGGGTATGGGCTTCAGCCTCGGGCTTTACAACAGATCATCAGACAATTGGATTGAACATGGGTTATGGATTTGGTGATACCAGTGCTGCCTCCGAGAATGCTTTTATTCTGAATGGAAAAATTCATAAAATTGGAAAACTCGAATTTCACTACAACCCGAAGGACTTTATGAAACCCTGGTCCATGATGTCCGCAGACAAGCGTTTGAACCTCAGCTTTACACCATTTCTCGACCGCCCGGCTAAAACTGATATAAAAATTTTGTATTCTGAAGTTCATCAAATGTTTGGAAAATACAGTGGCACTTTGATCACAGATGACGGCAAAACGATAGAAATTCAGGATTTGATTGGATTTGCAGAAGAGCATCATGCGCGCTGGTAAATATTCAATGATCGGATAAACATCAATCTTCGAGTATCTCGAAAATGAGTTCGTCGGAATCCATATCAAGAATGGCGATACTGCGGCTTTGTTTCCTCGTTCCCCCGATCGCACCGGGGTTGATCAGTCTGGTTCTACCGATTCTTTTATCCATTCTTACATGTGTATGTCCGCAAAATAAATAATCCAATTGCCCATCATTGGCCATTTCATCGTAATAATTTAACAGGTGACCATGGATAACGCCAATCTTTTTTCCACCCAACTCACCTTTATAAACATAACCAGCAAAATTTGATTGGTTATATGCTTTTAAGAATGCTTTGATCTCGCCTGTCAAAATATCTCCATTGCCAAATGTATATATGATTGGATACTCACAAAACCACTCAATTGATTCAACGGTTGTGGCATCACCGCAGAAAATGAGAATTTCCGGTTTGTAATTTTCAAAAATTGCCAGCGCCTTTTGAATATTCGAATGATGATTGTGTGTATCCGATAAAATGCCAATTTTCATATGTTAATCTTATCCATTTTTCGATTTTTATTGAAGTAAACAAAAAGATTTTATTAAAAATATTAAGGTTCATTTTTAGCTTCATCTTAACGATCAACAAAGCGGTGTTCAAAAAATAGAAACATGCCCACATTATTTGTGACAAAATTTCAAGAAATTATTCGAATTATTCAATATGTAAAATAATTATTACATTAATTATTTTATGTAATTCAATTTTGACAAAATTGGTCTACTTTCTAATATTGTTTTAATAAAAGAAAATTGATATACTTGGTTTTATTCTCATTTATTTTTAATCTAGGAGGTGGCCATAAGTAAATATAAAAGTATTTACCCAATTTTATTTTGTATTCAAATGAGGAGAGATTCATGAAAGTAAATTCAAAAATTAAATTCACCTTAGTTGTTATCCTCGGACTGGCTGTTCTGTTACTTTCCGCCTGTGCGCAAACTCCAGAAACTCCCGTTGAAGAGGCTCCAGTGACAGTCCCCACCCAGGCTTGTCCAGAACCTGAGCCCTGCCCGGAACTGCCGGAAACAGTAACCGCTCCATTTGAGGAATTGTGGAAAAACTCGCCCCATGCTGACAAAGAAGCAGAAGCGTTCCGCCATTGGGACGAAGAAGACCCCATGGAAGTACCTGTTGCCTGTGCCACATGCCATAGTTCTGCTGGTTTCCAGGACTTTGTTGGAGCAGATGGCAGTGAGATGTTTGTGGTAGATGCCAATGCACCTGTTGACACCGTCATTGAATGCCAAACCTGTCACAATGATGCCACCATGGCTTTGACCACCGTAAAGTTCCCCTCCGGGGTAGAACTCACCGGACTGGGGAGTGAAGCTGTTTGTATGACCTGCCACCAGGGTCGCGCATCCAAGATACAGGTTGATGAAGCCATTACAGCTGCCGGTGTTGAGGATGATGTTGTCTCAGAAAACTTAGGCTTCATTAATATCCACTACTATGCAGCCGCTGTCAGCCGCTATGGAACCGAAGTCAAAGGTGGTTATGAATATGATGGTATGACCTATGATACACTCTTTGAGCACGTTCAGGGCGTTCAAGCTTGCCAGGATTGTCACAACTCCCATTCACTCGAATTGGAACTGGGCACTTGTGCTGAGTGCCATGAAGTCAATACCGTGGAAGATGTGCGCAACATTCGTGAACCATCATCCTTCGCGGATTATGATGGGGATGGTGATGTAGCGGAAGGCATGTACTTCGAAATCGAAGGATTGAAAGAAATGGTCTTCACAGCTATGAAAACATACGCTGCCGAAGTCATCGAAATGCCGCTCGGTTATAGTTCCGCTGCATATCCCTATTTCTTCAATGACACCAATGCTGATGGTGAATTAACCGAAGACGAAGCTGTATTTGACAATGCATTTAAATCCTGGACACCCCGTCTGGTCAAAGCTGCCTATAACTTCCAAACAGTCAGCAAAGATCCCGGTGGTTATGCCCACGGTGGAAAATACCTGGTTCAGCTTCTACATGATTCAATCGCTGACCTGAATACAGTTGTCAACACTCCAGTCGACCTGAGCACCGCAGCACGTGATGATACCGGTCACTTTGCCAGCAACAAAGAAGCCTGGCGCCATTGGGATGCTGATGGTGCTGTACCTGCCTCCTGTGCCAAATGTCACTCCGCAACCGGTTTGCCACAATTCATTAAAGAAGGTGTCAATATATCCAATGCACCTACCAGTGGATTATGGTGTGAATCCTGCCATAACACGGCTGAATGGCCTGCGGTCTATGCAATTGAGGCAGTAACCTTCCCCAGTGGGGCAAAAGTCGGCTTTGCCGAAAAGCCATCCGCTAACCTGTGTCTCAATTGTCATCAGGGTCGTGAGTCAACAGTCAGTGTGGACCGAGCCATCGGCGAAGCTGGCGATGATGACGTGGTAGAAGGTCTCAGCTTCAGAAACGTTCACTACTTTGCAGCCGGTGCAACGATGTTTGGTACCGATGTAAAAGGCGTATACGAATATGAAGGCAAAACATACGCTGGATTAAATGTTCACGTGGCTGGTTTTTCAACCTGTGTTGACTGTCATGATATTCATGGTCTGGAAGTCAAAACACAAACCTGCCAGGGCTGCCACCAGACAGAAGATCCAAAAACCATCCGCATCAAATTGTTAGAAGACTATGATGGCGATGGTGCTACCGAAGGTGTTTATGGTGAAGTTGAAACTTTGATCGAGAAATTGTATGAAGCTTTGAAAGAAAAATCATTAGAACAAGGAAATCCATTGGTCTATGATTCCCATACATATCCTTATTTCTTCAATGACACCAACACCAATGGTGAAGCTGATCCTGATGAAGCAAGTTATGGTAACGGATTCGAGAGCTGGTCACCACGTTTGCTCAGAGCTGCTTACAATTTCCAATATGCCATGAAAGATCCAGGCGCTTTTGCCCACAATCCAACTTACATTCTGCAAGTTTTGTATGATTCAATTGAGAATGTTGGCGGTGATGTAACTGGTCTTGTTCGTCCCTAAGTAGTTTAGACAAAAATCCCATGGGTGATTAACCCATGGGATTTTTTAATTTCAGCCCCGTTCGTTCCAAAAAGCACAATCTATTTCCCGAGGAGAACATCATGAAAAAAAAGGGTAATTGGATTAAGAAAATTTTCTTCCCACCACCCGAGACAAGCATTGGTATGAAGCTCTTACCGTATGGAATCATTATTATTTTAATTATTGCTGCAGGACTTTTTTCTACAGAAGCATGGGCATATACCAATACTATCGACTTTTGTGGAACTACCTGTCATACTATGCCCCCACAATACATTACCCACCTCAATTCAGACCATGCCAGAGTCACCTGTGAAGATTGTCATCTCGGTCGTGCAGAATTAGGAACGCAGATTATTCGCAAAATTGAATATTCATATCAGACGGGTTCTGCCATGGTCCTCAATAATTATGAGTATCCCATCGTCGCAAAAAATATGCGCCCTGCCAGAGATGTATGTGAGACCTGTCATTATCCCCAGGTTTTTTCCAGTGACACATTAATTGACTTCAAACATTATGCTCAGGACGAAAACAACACCGAAACCACAACCTACCTGATCATGAAAACTGGTGGTGGGAGCGAACGCGAAGGTTTAGGGTTCGGCATTCATTGGCATATCGAGAATCCGGTTTTGTTCTATCCGACTGACGAGCGTATGCAAGAAATTCCTTATGTTCGTGT
>Ga0068713_1001419_pt1 | contig 31433 bp, 19 predicted proteins | sample MTBAKSrepl2MetaG_FD_62223 | JGI IMG/M metagenome (GOLD analysis project Ga0068713, IMG submission 62223) | Enrichment culture microbial communities om Arthur Kill intertidal strait, New Jersey, USA, that are MTBE-degrading - MTBE-AKS2 (Arthur... | ecosystem: Environmental > Aquatic > Marine >... | reverse complement strand
CGCTGCAGCTGGAGCGAATGAACGTGGCATGGAGGATGGCAAGGCTGTGATTGGACGTGTGTTTGACGATCGCTACGAGGTAGTCAGCCGACTCGGCAGCGGGGGCATGGCCGACGTCTACCTTGCCAACGACAAGCTGCTCGGCCGCCAAGTGGCTCTTAAGATCCTTGCGTCTCGATACGCGAGCGACGAGCAATTCGTCGAGCGCTTCCGACGGGAGGCGAGCAGCGCCGCGGGATTGAACCATCCCAACATCGTTCAGATCTACGACCGGGGAGAGGCGGAGGGCACCTACTACATCGCGATGGAGTACCTGGACGGGCGGTCGCTGAAGGAGATCATCCTGAAGTACGCGCCACTCAGCGCCGACCTCATCGTCTCGGTCTCCACTCAGATCGTCGAGGCTCTGCGGTTCGCGCACCGCCGAGACGTCATTCACAGAGACATTAAGCCGCAGAACATCATCATCGACAACGACGGCCGGGTGAAAGTGACCGACTTCGGCATCGCCAGAGCAGGTTCGGCGTCGACGATGACTGAGGCGGGTTCGATTCTCGGAACCGCGCACTACCTCTCTCCCGAGCAGGCAAACGGGAAACCGGTGGAGGCCGCGTCGGATCTCTACTCGCTGGGTGTTGTCATGTATGAGATGGCTACCGGCAGGCTTCCCTTCGACGGGGACAACCCGGTGAGCATTGCAATGCAGCACGTGCACGGCCAGCTGGTGCCGCCACGCAGCATCGTCGCCGAGATCCCGGCCAATCTCGAGGCGGTCATCCTGCGCGCCTTGGGGAAGAGTCCCACGGAGCGGTACCTGACCGCTCAGGCTATGCTGGATGATCTACGGCGGGTTCAGGAAGGGGAGGCGGTCGCTCCGCCTCAGGCCTATGTCGAGCAGACCACTCGCGTGATGACCCCGGCGGCCATCACGGCCGCGGCCGCGCAGCAACAGACCCAGGTGCGCCACCGGGTTCCGCAGACCCGGCTCCCGCCGGCCGGCCCATACTACGAGGAGCCTCGCGGCAGGAGCGTATGGCCCTGGATCCTGGTGTTCATCTTGATCCTTGCCTTGGCCGGAGGTGCGTATGCGGTCTTCGCGAATTGGGGTGGTGCTGAGCCTCAACTCGCGGTGGTTCCCCAAGTTACGGGTCTAAGCGAAGCGGACGCGCGGCAGGAAGTGGAGAACGCGGGCTTTGATTTCAAGGTAGACGGCGCGCAGGCGTCGGCTGAGATCGCGGCCGGTAAGGTCGTGCGACAGGATCCTGGGGACGGCATCAAGTTGGCATTAGGCCAGGTCGTCCGTGTGTGGTTGTCCTCGGGCAAGGGAAAAGTGGAGGTCCCGAACGTCGTCGGCAAGACCGAAGCCGACGCTGCCAACGAGCTTGGCGTCCTCGGTCTCAAGGTCAAATCCCAAGAAGAAGTCAACGCTGAGGTTACCCCCGGCTCGGTGCTGAGGCAGGAACCCGATCCGGGCTTCCAAGCTGAGGCCGGAGCGACGGTCACCATTATCGTGGCCGTGGCCAGCAATACGATCGCGGTGCCACCACTCACGGGCATGAACCAGGATGCCGCTGTGGCTCTCATCGAAGGTATGAAGCTCGTGGCCAAGCCGGAGTTGGTCGACTCCACCCTCACCGGTGGGACCGTGGTCGACCAGGATCCCAAGGCCGGACAGGAACTCAAACCTGGAGAGACGGTCACCATCTTCATCAGTAACGCGCCTCTGCCGACCACTGTGAAGGTCCCTCCAGTGGCAGGCATCGGGCTCTCTCCGGCCGAAGCGACCGCGAGGCTCCAGCTTTACAATCTCCGCGCGAAGATCACCTATCTGGAGACTCCAGACTACGAGCCCGACCTCGTGATTCAACAGAATCCACCGGCCGGGGCGGAGGTCGAGAAAAACTACAGGGTCGAGTTGATCGTCTCGAGGGAACCACCTTCGACGACCACCACGACAATGCCCGAGACCACGACCACGACGCTGCCCGAGACCACCACCAGTACTACGACGACGAGCACGACGGTCTTCTAGAACACCCGGCCGCATTGCTGGTGCCGAGCAGCGTTCAACCGTCCGTGATGATGCGGTTGGGCGAACCTCCCGCGGTCAACCGCGGGTCTCTCCATGTCGTCAACTCCAGAAACTGACCTTCGGCAGCCTCGGCTTGCTACAATCGCGGCTCAAGCGCGAAGGTGAGGTCACATGAGTGGACAGAGGCCGACGTTCCAGGATGTTCTCTTGGGGCTACAGCAGTTTTGGGTCAACGAAGGTTGCCTGATCTGGCAGCCCCATCACACCGAGGTAGGAGCGGGAACCTTCAACCCGGCCACGTTTCTCAAAGTCCTCGGGCCGGATCCCTGGAGGGTTGCATACGTGGAGCCTTCCATCCGTCCGACGGATGGGCGCTACGGCGAGAACCCTTACAGGCTCGGACACTACTATCAGTACCAGGTGATACTGAAGCCCTGCCCATCTCACGTCCAGGATCTCTACCTGGCCTCTCTTGAGCATCTCGGCATCAACCTCGCCCAGCACGATGTGCGGTTCGTCGAGGACGACTGGGAATCCCCCACGCTGGGCGCCTGGGGCCTCGGCTGGGAGGTTTGGATCGACGGCATGGAATGCACCCAGTTCACCTACTTTCAGCAGGTCGGAGGCATCGACCTCGATCCGCCGAGCGTGGAGCTCACCTATGGCACTGAACGGCTGGCCATGTATCTCCAGGGAGTTGACAACGTCTTCGACTTGGAGTGGGTTCCGGGTGTCACATACGGAGACGTTCATAAGGCCAACGAAGCTCAATGGTCGGTCTACAATTTCGATCTCGCCGATATCCCGACCCTACAGGCATCATTCGCGGAGCAGGAACGAGAGTGCGAGCGGTGCCTTGAGAAGGGGCTCGCCCGCCCCGCGTATGACTTCGTCCTCAAGACGTCACATACGTTTAATCTGCTCGACGCCCGCGGCGCGGTAAGTGTGACTGAGCGCACCGGCTATATAGCGAGAGTCAGGAATCTCGCCCGCAAGGTGGCCGAGGAGTATGCGCGGCAGATCGAGCAACCGGCGACCGATCTGAAGGACCTCTCTGGATTGCCCGACACGGGCCCTACCAAGGTCGGCGTGCCGTTTACCGTTCGAGACGAAGAAGGCCGGGACTTCTTGCTCGAGATTGGCGTGGAAGAGATGCCTGCTTCGGCGTGCCGTGCCGCGATTGAACTGCTGCCGGCGCGGGTGGCGGGTCTCTTCCAAGGCGAGGGGATACCCGTGGAAGCGGAACAGGTGAAGGTCATGGTTTCGCCCCGACGGATCGCGATCCTCATTCCCGGGGTCCCCGGGAGCCAGGTACCGCGTGAGCTCACTCAGCGCGGGCCGGCGCTGGAGGCGGCTTTCGATGCCGAGGGCAGGCCGACGAAAGCCGCCGCGGGCTTCGCGAGAGCCAAGGGGGTCTCCGTCGATCAACTCGAGGTCCGGGAGGAAGCGGGCCGACGCTTTGTCTACTTTGTGACCCGGAGCGAGAGCCGTCCCACCGCGCAATCGCTGCCTGAGATCTGCACCAAGATCGTGCGAGACATGTATTTCCCCAAGAACATGCGCTGGGGACCACTGGATTTGCGTTTCTCCCGACCCGTGAGATGGCTTGTCGCACTCTGGGGTGAGGACGTAGTGCCGTTCTCTATCGCAGGGCTCGAATCGGGCAAAACGAGTTATGGACATCGTTGGCTGGGGGGACCGGTTGAGATCGCCCGTCCGGTCGACTACAGTGAGACTCTCCGCGCGGCTGCCGTGGTGGCTGACCATGAAGAGCGCGAAACCCTCATGTGGCAGGAACTCGAGAGGAAGGCCGCGGAGCGGGGCCTCGAGGTCATCGACCCGGCGAAGAAGATGGACGAGGTTCTCTTTCTCGTGGAGTGGCCCACGGTTGCCGAAGGGCTGTTTGCGCACCATCACCTCGCTCTTCCCGCGAAGGTGCTGATCACGGCGATGCAGTCCCACCAACGCTACTTCCCACTCGTGAACGAGGAGGGGGGTCTCTCCAACCACTTCCTCTATGTCGCGAACGGCGATCCCGGATGCCTCAGTCCGATAACGGCGGGCAACGAGAGGGTTCTGCAGGGGAGAATCGACGACGCGGAATTCTCTTTTGAAAAGGACAAGCTGACTGGTCTCGACGTCATGAGCGCGCAGCTCGAAAAGATCGTGTTTCACGAGAAGGCCGGGAGCATGAAGGACAAGACGGGCCGACTCGTCGCCCTCACGCGCCATCTGGCGGAGGTTACCGGCGCTTCGGCTGAGAACCGAGATCGGGCCCTGGAGGCAGCTCGGCTGGCCAAGGCAGATCAGGTTTCGATCATGGTCCGCGAATTCGCCGATCTCGAGGGCGTGATGGGGGAGACCTACGCGTTGATGGAAGGGCATCACCCCGAAGTCGCCCGCGCCATCCGCGAGCAGTTCCTGCCCGACGCCGCCGGGGGCGATGTGCCGGTCACCATGCCCGGCGCCTTGCTGGCGCTCGCTGAGAAGGCCGACAACATCACTGCTGCCTTCGCGTGTGGAGAGCCTCCCTCCGGCTCCAAGGATCCCTACGGCCTCCGACGCGCCGCCGCTGGAATGGTCGCAATCGCATTGCATCATCGCCTGCGGTTCGACGTGGGCGAGCTGATGAACCGTGTCTATGACGAACTCGATCGGTTTCCAGGGCTGGTCGCGCGCGCGACCGTGGTGCCCGAGGCGACCTCGTTCATTCTGGAACGGCTGGTCAAGAACCTGATCGACCAAGGACTTCCCCGAGATACGGTGGAAGCTGTGCTGCCGACATCTCGAGACCTTCTCGATCTGGAAGCCCGTGCGCTGGCGCTCCAGGACTTTCGGATCAGTCTCGCCTGGGACGACCTGGTGACGGTCTTTGCGCGTCCATCCAACCTCGCCCGCAAGCTGACCGAGTCGCCGGCAGACCCGTCGCCCGAGCACTTCGTGGTGGAAGCAGAGTCGACACTCTTCGCCGTTTGGAGCCATACTGCCGCCGTGGTCGACGCGGCCACAACGCAGAAGAGGTACGGTGACGCCCTCGCGGCTCTCGCCGGCCTGCGCCCGGCGGTGGACGAATATTTTGACGACGTCCTCGTAATGGCGGACGATCCCGTGGTGAAGACCAACCGCCTTCGGCAACTTGCGGCCATTGCCGAGAAGGTTCGGTCTTTGGCGCATTTGGAGTTGGTCCAAGGCTAGCGAAGCGGGTGGGGTTTCGAATCGAAGGGGGCGGGCCGCGTTGCGGCCCGCCCCCTTGTACCTTGTGCCGAGGGGCGCCGTATGCGCGGCGCCCCTCGGGCTCGCTTCTAACTCTGTCTCGAAACTAGTTGTTTACAGCAATGTCCTCGGACACGATCTCGCCCGCCTCATCGGGGATGTTGTCGGCGTCGGCGCCCCGGTTCTTGCGGCGCTGGTATTCCGGATCGGCGTCGAGCCAAGCATGGGCCCACGGCATCTCCTGCTGCCAGATGGGATTGAGCTTGTCGCGCACGCCCACGGCATACTTGTGGAGGCCCGGCTGAAGCTCGTTGAGCAACGATTCGGCGCCTTCGTGCGTCGGGTAGGCATGGTTGCGCTCGACGGCACGCTTCATCACAGCGGGATGGTCGATGATCGGGCAAGGACGGAGAAGGTTCTTGCCGAAGGGCTGCATCCGTCTGAGATCCTTGAAGAAATCGGAGCACAGACAGTCGAGCAGGGACTTCTCCTTGATGTTGTCGGTGGCGAAGTGAGCGAAGATGCACGGCTCGACATCGCCTTTGTTGTTGATGTGGAGGTACTTGCGTCCACCTGAGAGGCAGCCGCCGGTCAGCGTTCCGTCGCCCCAGAAGTCCGCGACCAGAAGGGGGCGGGTGTTCCGGATGTGGATGACCCCGCGACGAAGCTGATCCCGTTGGTCAGGGCTGGGCATGAGACTGAGGTCGGGCTCGCGGCCGACCGGCATGTATGCGAAATACCAGCCGTAGAAAGCACCTTTCTCGACCATGAGATCGGCAAACTCGTCGGAGGTGATCTCGTCGATGTTATGGCTGGTGGCGGTGGCCGAAAAGGCGAACATGGCTCGGCGCTCGTGGAGGCGGTCCATTGCCGCCATGACGCGGTCGTACGTGCCTTCGCCACGACGGGCGTCGGTGGATTCACGCCCACCTTCGATGCTGATCGTCGGGCAGAGGTTGCCGAGCTCGACGATGCGGTCTGCCATCCGATCGTTGATCATGGTGCCGTTGGTGAACACCATGAAGACCGATTGCGGATGGCGCTCGATCACGTTGAGGAGTGGCCGCCACACGAACGGCTCGCCTCCCAACATCACGAACACGCGAGAGCCAATTTCCTCACTTTGGGTGACGATGCTCTCGACGTCTTCTTCTGTAAGGCTGTCCTCATCGTCGTACTCCGCCGCGTAGCAACCGACACATCTGAGGTTGCAGCGCATCGAAGGGCTAATGAGGATCGCTGTGGGCGAAGAAATACCCCGCTCTTTGAGGAGCGACTCCGTGTACTCCGGATCCCGCATGAAGAAATTGGCCATCATTCCGGCAACAAACCGCTTACGGACATTAGGATGAAGATGACGGATGTTCTTAAAAAACTTGTTGCCGGGATTGCCGGGAGCCGTGTAGGTTTTGAGCCATTCGGCAATCATGTATTGCTGCGGAGATTTGGCCGTGCGCTTCACAGCGGCCGCCACCCCTCTCATGGCTAGATCGGAACTGCCGACTATCGCGAGGGCCCCCGAGATGATGGAAGCCGTTCTCTCGTAGTCGCGTCGCTCCCGAGCTTTCGCAATGGACTGCTCGGGCATCAGACCTCCCTTCTACTCCTTTTTGGTTCTACGAGCATGTCTACCATAACATACCCGCGTTTCTATTCCTGTACGTTAGAATACGGGTCGCTGAGCACAGGTCCGAACGTGGTTGCACGCCAGTCCGAAGGGAGCTTCATCCGATGACCGACAAGAAGTACGTTTACGACTTCTCCGAGGGAAACGCCACCATGAAATCGCTGCTCGGGGGCAAAGGAGCCAACCTGGCCGAGATGACTGGGATCGGCATCCCGGTACCTCCCGGATTCATAGTTACCACCGAAGCCTGTGTTCATTACTCCCGTACCGGCGCCTATCCACAAGGTCTTGAGGGCGAGGTCCACTCCCACCTCAAGACGCTCGAAAAGATGACCGGCAAGACCCTCGGCGACGTAAAGAATCCGTTGCTTCTGTCGATCCGCTCCGGCTCTGTATTTTCCATGCCCGGGATGATGGACACGGTCCTCAATCTTGGACTCAACGACGCCACCGTCGAGGGCCTTGCCGAGAGCACGGGCAACCTGCGCTTCGCCTACGATTCGTATCGTCGTTTCATCAGCATGTTTGGCGACGTGGTGATGGGGGTCGATCCCCAGGCCTTCGAGGACGCGCTTTCCGCCAAAAAGGCCGAGGCGGGCGCGGCTCTCGACACGGACCTCACTGCGGAAGACTTGCGCGACCTGACCGTGCGGTTCAAGGATATCCTGGCCGCGAGCGTGGGCGAGCAGTTCCCAGCCGATCCGCTGCAGCAGCTCCACATGTCGATAAAGGCCGTGTTTGAGAGCTGGGACAACCACCGGGCCAAAGTGTACCGGCGGACCCAGGGCATCCCCGACGACTTGGGAACCGCGGTCAACGTCCAGACCATGGTCTTTGGCAACAAGGGGGAAACCTCAGGGACGGGCGTGGCTTTCACTCGTGATCCCTCGACCGGCGAAAACATCTTTTATGGCGAATTTCTAATGAACGCACAGGGCGAGGACGTGGTCGCCGGCGTTAGGCATCCGCGGCCCCTCGAGGAGATGCGCGGAGTTCTGCCGGAAGTTCTCGACCAACTCTACAGCATCCGCGGGATTCTAGAGTCCCACTATCGCGACATGCAGGACGTTGAGTTCACGATCGAAGACAAGAAGCTCTACATGCTGCAGACTCGCAACGGCAAACGGACCGCGACGGCGGCTTTGAAGACTGCCACCGACATGGTTGCGGAGGGACTGATAACCAGAGAAGAGGCGCTCCAACGCATCGACCCCAGCCAGCTCGACCAACTGCTGCACCCCCGGCTCGATCCCAAAGGCCGGTACCAGGTCCTGGCCACCGGACTCGGGGCGTCGCCGGGAGCCGCTGTGGGCAGGGTGGTCTTCGACGCCGACGAAGCGGAAGAACAAGGAGCCGCGGGAGAGGCCGTCATCCTCGTGCGTTGGGAGACTAACCCCGACGACATTCACGGGCTCATCCAAGCCCAGGGAGTCATCACCAGCCATGGTGGTATGACCTCACACGCGGCAGTAGTCGCTCGCGGCATGGGCAAGCCCTGCATCGCGGGCGCCCAAGAGTTGAAGATCGACGTCGAGGCCCGACAGATTCGGGTGGGCGATCTAGTCATTGGCGACGGCGATTGGATCTCAATGGACGGCGCGACAGGCCGTGTCCTGCTCGGCAAGGCCGACCTGGTCCCGGCGGCAATCGACGCCAACGTGAACACCGTGCTCGAGTGGGCAGACAGTATCCGCCGTCTGGGAGTACGGACCAACGCCGACACGCCTGAAGACGCTATGAAAGCCCGGGAATTCGGTGCCGAGGGCATTGGCCTCTGCCGTACCGAGCACATGTTCATGCAGGAGGATCGACTCCCGCATGTGCGTGCGATGATCATGGCCGAGACAACCGAGGAGCGCGAGGGACATCTGGCCAACCTGCTCCCATTCCAGCGCGACGACTTCTATGGCATTTTCAAGGCGATGGCCGGTCTGCCGGTGACCATTCGACTACTCGACCCGCCGCTGCACGAGTTCCTCCCGAACTACACGGAAGTCATGGTTGAACTCGAAAGGCTGCGCCTGACGAATGCCCCGGCCGAGGAAGTTGCAGCTCAGGAGACTCTGGCGGCCAAAGTGAAGTCTTTGTCGGAGGCCAACCCAATGCTGGGCACACGCGGTTGCCGCCTGGGAATTCAATGGCCGGAGATCTACGCCATGCAGGTACGGGCGATAATCGAGGCAGCGGCCGACGTGCTGGCCGAGTCGAACGAAATGCCGCATGTGGAGATCATGATCCCACTGGTGGGCTTCGAAGAAGAGCTGCGGCGCATGCGGGTCCTCACCGAAGAGACCGCCCAAGAGGTGCTAACCGAGCGCGGTGTCTCCATCGAATACAAGATCGGCACGATGATCGAAGTACCGCGGGCCGCCCTGACTGCCAACGAGATTGCGCGCCAGGCCGACTTCTTCAGTTTCGGCACCAACGACCTGACACAGACCACGCTCGCCTTCTCGCGCGACGATGCCGAAGGCAAGTTCCTGACCCACTATCTCCAGAGCGATCTCCTCAAGAGCAATCCCTTCGAGAAGCTCGACCAAACAGGCGTCGGCCAGCTCATTGCCATGGCTGCCGAGAAGGCCAAGACGGTCAAAGCGGATATCAAGCTCGGCATCTGCGGTGAGCACGGGGGCGAACCAACCAGCGTCAAGTTCTGTCATCGAGTTGGACTCCATTATGTAAGCTGCAGCCCGTATCGTGTGCCGCTTGCCCGGTTGGCCGCGGCACAGGCCGTCTTGGAAGAGGCTTCCTCGGGTAAGGTAGGCGACTAACTGGCGGTTCGGAGCTGGGTACAGCTCGGCGGCCGAGTGAGAAGGGGTTGTGGGGGACGAGAGGTCCGGGAGAGTCGAGCTTTCGCTTGAACGCTTGGAGGCGGGGCTCTCCCGGTGGGCCCAACTGTCGTCGCGGTCTCGCGGTCGGCAAATACCGGAAGTGGAGTGCTCTCTCCGCACTCCATTTCAACGCGACCGCGACCGCATAGTCCACAGCAAGTCGTTCCGGCGCCTCAAGCACAAGACACAGGTCTTCATCTCTCCGGAAGGGGATCACTACCGCACGCGGCTCACCCACACGCTTGAGGTTGCGGGGATTGCGCGGACGATCTCGCGGGCCCTCCGGCTCAATGAGGATCTCACTGAAGCCATCGCACTTGGGCACGATCTGGGACACACGCCCTTCGGGCATGCCGGCGAGACGGTCATCGACAGGATGGCAGTCCGGCTCGGCGCCGGCCGCTTCGAACACAACGAGCAAAGCGCGCGCGTCGTCGAATTGCTGGAAAACGATGGACAGGGTCTCAATCTCACATGGGAAGTGCGAGACGGCATCCGGCATCACAGTGGCAAACAGCCGCCCGCCACACTGGAAGGTCGCGTGGTGCACCTTTCCGATCGAATCGCCTACATCAACCACGATATCGATGACGCGATACGAGCCGGCCTGATCTCCGAGGAAGCCCTTCCGCGCGGGCCGATCGAGCTGCTCGGAAGAACCGGTTCGCGACGGATAGACTCGCTCGTACACGACCTGGTCGACTGGAGCGAGGACCGGGGAGAGATCGTTCAAGGCCCTCGGGTGAGCGAAGCGATGGCTGAATTGAGGGCCTTCCTCTTTAGGACGGTCTACCCGCGCTCCCTTGCCGAGGCGGGTGAGGAGAGGGTGGCGCGACTGCTCACGGGCTTGGTGGAGTATTTTCTCGACCACCCCGAGGCGCTACCTTCGCTGCCGGTCGCGGCCTCGGATGACGACGACGTTCGACTTGCCCTGGTCCGGGCCGTGGTCGATCATGTCGCGGGCATGACCGATCGCTACGCCCAGAGTCTCTATATGGAGTTGTTCCTTCCCAAGTCGTGGGGCTACTGACATGAGCCGCAGCCAGCCGGACACCTGCCAATGTGAGCCGGCGTGAGCCCCAGGATCAAGGATTCCAGCCTGCAGGCTGTTCTCGCCGCGGCGAATATCGTCGACGTGATTTCGGGCTACACGAGCCTCCGCAAGCGGGGCGGTACCTACTCCGGGCTGTGCCCCTTTCATCAGGAAAAAACACCCTCGTTCACGGTTAATGCCGATAAGGGTCTGTACTACTGCTTCGGCTGCGGCGAGGGGGGAGACCTAGTCCGCTTTGTGGAGCGTATTGACAATCTCTCCTTTTCCGAAGCCGTGGAGCAGCTCGGCGAGCGGTTCCGCGTGGCGATCGAGTACGAGGAAGGAAAAGGCGGCGATCTGGAACACAAGGGGCAGGAGGCCAGGGTACTCCAGCTCCTGGAGAAAGCAGCGACTTACTATCAACGACTTCTCTGGGAGTCGGATCGCGGGCGGCCCGCCAGAGACTATCTGGCGGGCCGCGGGCTTGGCGAGGAGGTTTGCCGCGTTTTCCGCGTGGGCTTGGCTCCGGCAGGCTGGAGGGAGCTCCACGGCAAGGCGGTCAAAGAGGGCTTCACGGATGAAGAGCTCGAGGCCGCCGGCATTCTGGTTCGACAGAGGGGCAATTCGTACGATCGTTTTCGTGGGCGGCTGATGTTTCCGTTGGTTGACCACCGTGGACGGGTGCTCGGCTTTGGTGGACGAACCCTTGGTGACGAGGCACCGAAGTATCTGAACTCACCTGAGGGACTTGTCTATCAGAAGGGTCATCTCTTGTATGGTCTCTACCAGGCTCGAAAAGACATGGCTGCAAAGGACGAGGTGTTGGTCGTGGAAGGCTACACGGACGTTCTGGCGCTCGCTCAGGCGGGCGTCACCAACGTGGTCGCCTCGATGGGTACCGCTCTCACCCCGGCCCAGATTGGACTGATGACCCGCTTCACGCGCAATATCACGTTCATGTTCGACGCTGATCAGGCCGGGATGGGCGCTATGCTGCGCTCGGGCGGGCTTGCGAGGTCTCAGGGTTTGCGCCCTATGATGGCTGAGCTGCCGCTCGGAGCCGATCCGGCCGATCTGGCTGTCACCGGAGGGCGAGAGGCAATCGCGCAGGTCCTGAACAAGAAGACTTCACTGCTCGGTTTCGAACTCCGTCAGGCGCTGGCCGCGGCGGACACCTCAACTGTCGAAGGCCGGGTGAGGGCCTTTGAGGAGGTTCGACAGATCATGGCCCGGGCCTCGTCTCTCAAGGAGCGCGAGGAGGAGGTACAGTTGCTGGCAGGCCGGCTGAATCTTACCGCCGAAGATACCAAGATGCTTCTGGAGGTGCCGGTCGAGCAGCAGCCGGCCGGGGTCGCGGCGATGCCGTCGGCCCGTCCCAGCACAGCGGCGATGAGGGCGGCCAGTATCGTGGCGCCCCGCCTGCTCTCGCACGAAGCCCAGATGGAAAGGCGGTTCTTGCTGGCGGCGGCGTGCAATCCCAAGGTAGCGCGAGTACTGCTGAAGTCGCTCACGCCCGACCACTTCACCGACGCGGGGAGCCGCGAGATCTTCCTGGAGCTCACCGAGGTGCTGCAGTCACTGTCACTCGACGCCCTCGACGAGACGACGTCGGTGGAAGCCGGCTTCTCAACGCGGACAGGCACGGATTCTGAGGCATCACGCTTCTTTATACAGGTGTTGGTCGCGTCGGATCGCGAAACCCAGGGCCCCCTTCTCCTTGAGGAGCTTCACCTGCGAATTCAGGCGCAGCATCTCAGGCGGGCCATTGGATTGTTGCGTCAGAGGCTTGACGCCGACGCCGATGTCGAAGACACTCAACGTCGACTGCTGCGCATGGAGCGTCTGCTGCAGAGTGTGCGCACCAGTCTCACGAATCTGGACCCCAACGAAGGCCAGGCCTGATATGCGCAACGGGGGCGGTGCGGCAGACGAGGTCATTCAACAAGTGCTCGACCATGGACGGGTGAAGGGCTCTTTGACCGTGGATGAAATCGGAGTGCTGACTCAGGCCGCCGATCTGTCTGCCGATGACCTCGAGTTCATCTACTCGATGCTTGTCGATCTGGGCGTGACGGTGATCGACAATCGCGCCGAGGAGGCCGAGGATTTCGCGGAGGAAGAGGAGTTCCTGGGGCATCTGGATGTCACGATCGATCACAGTGTCGATGACCCGGTGCGGTTGTATCTGCGCGAGATCGGCAAGGTTCCTCTCTTGACGAGCCAGCAGGAGATCGAACTCGCCAGGCTGATCGAAAAGAAGGACTTGGAGGCCAAGCGCAAACTGACCGAGGCCAATCTTCGCCTCGTTGTCTCGATCGCCAAACGTTATATGGGGCGAGGACTGATGTTCCTCGATCTCATTCAGGAGGGTAACCTGGGCCTCATCCGGGCGGTCGAGAAATTTGACTACCGGCTTGGTTACAAGTTCTCCACCTACGCGACTTGGTGGATTCGCCAGGCCGTTACACGGGCCATCGCCGACCAGGCCCGCACGATCAGGGTGCCCGTGCACGCGGTCGAGACCATGAACAAGCTCAATCGGCTGCAGCGGGAGTTCCTACAGAAGAACGGCCGCGATGCCACCGTGGTGGAGCTCGCCGCCATTCTAGGCGTGACGCCGGCGAAAGTGAACGAGCTTCAGAAGGCCGGGCAAGAGCCGGTCTCCCTCGAGACCCCGGTCGGCGACGAATTCGATTCGGAACTCGGGGATTTCATCGAGGACGAAGATTCCGACCAGCCTCTCGAGGTGGTGTTCCGTCAGATCCGCCGGGAGGAGCTGTTCCGGGTTCTCGACAGCCTTCCGAGCCGCGACAGAAAGGTCCTCGAGTTACGTTTCGGCTTGAAAGGCGAGAGTCCACGCACCCTGGAGGAGGTGGGAGAACGCTTTGGGGTGACCCGGGAAAGGGTGCGGCAGTTGGAGGCGAAGACCCTGAATAGGCTCAAGAACTACCGGGATGCCCAAGCCCTTAGAGATATTGACGGTTAAGTGCTTGACCAGGCCTTGCTCTTTCGCTACTGTGGCGTGGCGAGACGTGGACAACGGACCGCATAGGTTTAGAGAGGGGTGGGCTCGGATTGCCGCGTCGCTCCGAAAACGATGGAGGTTGCAGGATTGGCTGAGGGGACTGTGAAGTGGTTTAGTCCCGAAAAGGGCTACGGATTCATCGAGCAGCCGGAAGGAGAAGATCTTTTCGTCCATTTCAGTGAGATTCAGACTGAGGGTTTTCGGACTCTCGCTGAAGGACAGGCGGTTCGCTTCGAGGTAGTCCAGGGTCCCAAGGGCCTGCAGGCGGCGAACGTTTCGCCCGCGTAGTCAAGCGCAGAGTCTACTTCTACACCACAAGTCAAGCCCCGTTCGCGGGGCTTTTCTTTTTGGGCTAAAGTTCTCCTCTGGGCGGTCGATAAGGGTAACGAGAGTTTCCCATTCAAAACTCTCCTTTCTCCTCTCGGGCGCCCGGCCAGGCGCCCATTTTTTTGGCTATAATCCAGGCGCGGTTCCCGCTGGCGCGTTCACCTCTCGCAAGGAGAAGCTGCACGATGATTTCCCGCCAAGAAGTAGAGCATGTCGCGCGCCTGGCGCGGTTGTCGTTCAGTGACGAAGAGCTTGCTCAGCTTCAGCCGGAACTCGATCAGATCATCGGGTACGTCGAGCAGCTCTCTGAACTCGACCTCTCTGGACTGCCGGTCACATCTCACGCCGTGGCACTGAAGAACGTGCTCCGCGCCGACGAGCCCCTCGAGGGTCTCGAACACGAGGACGCCATGCGCAACGGGCCGCAAGTCGAGCGCGGACACTTCGTCGTTCCCAGGATCGGCTAGTCATGGTTGCCGGAACGAGTGGTGGCGCGGGAACCATCGACGTCACCAGACTGAGCGCACACCAGTGTCGGGATCTGCTCAGCGCGGGAGAGATCTCCGCCGGAGAGCTCACGGGGGCTTATCTCGAGAGAATCGAGGCCGTCGAGGACCAGGTTAGAGCCTACCTCCTGGTCGACAGGCAAGGCGCCTCGGCCGCCGCCGCGGCGGTGGACGCAAAGCCCTTGGACGAGAGGCTGCCCTGGGAGGGCGTTCCCATCGGCCTCAAGGACATCTTCTGCGTCAAGGGGATGGAAACCACCTGTGGGTCTCGCATCCTCAAGGGCTATATCCCGCCCTACGACGCAACGATCATTGCCAAGCTGCGCTCCGCGGGCCTCATCTTCCTCGGCAAGTTGAACATGGACGAGTTTGCCATGGGGAGTTCCACCGAGAACTCGGCCTATCAAATCACGCGCAATCCCTGGGATCTCGCACGGGTTCCGGGAGGTTCGAGCGGCGGCTCGGCGGCTTGTGTGGCCGCGGCAGAGGCGCCGTGGGCCCTGGGCACCGACACCGGCGGGTCGATTCGCCAACCGGCGTCGCTCTGCGGCGTGGTCGGACTGAAACCAACCTACGGCGCGGTCAGCCGTTACGGGCTTGTCGCCTTCGCCAGCTCGCTCGATCAGATAGGTCCGCTTACGCGCGACGTTAAAGACGCCGCGGTCCTCTTGGACATCATCGCGGGTCGCGACCCCAGAGATTCGACGAGCACAGGGCTCACCGAGCCAGCCGGCATTCCCAACCGGATGGGACTTGACGGCGTCCGCTTCGGAGTCATCCGGGAATTCGTGGGCGAGGCCTGCACACCCGGCGTGCGCGAAGTATTCTCCGCGGCGGTTGACGCGATCAGCGCTGTCGGCGGCATCTGCGAGGAAGTCAGTCTTCCCAGCGTCGAGCGGGGGATAGCGGCCTACTATCTCATAGCTCCATCGGAGGCCAGCTCGAACCTGGCGCGTTTCGACGGTGTCCGCTACGGACACCGGACCACTGGAGCCGAAGACCTGTATGAGATGTACACCCGGACGCGGAATGAGGGCTTCGGCCGGGAAGTGAAGCGCCGGATTATGGTCGGTACCTACGCTCTCTCGGCCGGATACTACGATGCCTATTACGCTCAGGCCCAGCGTACGCGCACCCTGATCATCCAGGACTTCGCGACGGCGTTCGAGCGCTTCGACTACCTGATATCCCCGACGTCGCCCACGGTGGCATTCAGGATCGGCGAACGGATCGCGGATCCTCTCGCGATGTACCTGTCCGACCTCTGCACCATCCCGGTGAACTTGGCGGCCCTTCCGGCCATCAGCATTCCGGGTGGCTTTTCTGCCGGAATGCCTGTAGGACTGCAGATCATCGGTCCCCACTTCTCGGAGCGCGGGCTTCTCGACGCGGCCCACGCGGTGGAGCAGCGATTGCGGGTGAATGTCGTGCCCCCCATGGGTCTCGATAAGGAGGTGGGGTAATGACGTGGGAGGCGGTCATCGGGCTTGAGATTCACGTTCAGTTGAACACACAGACCAAGATGTTCTGCGGGTGCCGGGTGACATTTGGAGAGCCTCCGAATACTCACGTCTGTCCCGTCTGCCTCGGCCACCCCGGGGTCCTTCCCGTGACCAATGAGCGGGCCGTTGAGTACGCCACGCGGATTGCCCTGGCCCTCAACTGCCGTATCGCGGAGCGCACCATCTTTCACCGGAAGAACTACTTCTATCCCGACCTGCCGAAGGCCTACCAAATATCCCAGTACGACCTTCCCCTGGGCTTGGGAGGTTTTCTGGACATCGAGTTGGATGACGGCAGCAGTACGCGTGTGGGGATAACACGCGTCCACATGGAGGAGGACGCCGGCAAACTCATCCACGCGGGGGGCGTGTCCGGCCGGATCGAGGGAGCCGATTACTCGCTCGTGGACTTCAACCGCGGGGGGACTCCCCTGGTTGAGATCGTGAGTGAGCCCGACATCAAGACTCCGGAACAGGCAAGGGTCTTTCTCACGCAACTGCGCAGTCTGGTGCAGCAACTCGGCGTGTCCGACGTCAATATGGAAGAGGGCTCGCTCAGGTGCGATGCCAATGTCTCGGTGAGACGCGCTGGAGAGGGCCTTGGGACCAAGACGGAACTCAAGAACATGAACTCGTTCCGGTTCGTGCATCGCGGTCTTCAGGCTGAGATCGATCGTCAGATCAGGACTTTGGAAGCCGGGGGAAGGATCGTCCAAGAGACGATTCACTTCGATCCGGGGACGGGGATGGTGTCCAGTCTCCGGAGCAAAGAGGAGGCGCACGACTACAGGTACTTCCCCGAGCCCGATCTGACCCCTATCGAGCTGGACGGCGCTTACGTGGAACGGGTGCGCGAAGAGCTGCCTGAACTTCCGGCGGCACGCAAGGAGAGACTCGTGGGGGAGTATCGTCTTCCCAACCGCGACGCCGGGATTCTCGCGGCCAACAAGCCACTGGGCGATTACTTCGAGGCGGTCGCTGCAGTCACCGGCGATCCCCGGTCGTCAGCGAACTGGGTCTTGGGCGATCTGTCCGCCTATCTCAATGCCGAGGGTATCGAGGTGGAGGCGAGCAAGGTTGGATCCCAAGCTCTGGCCGGACTACTTCGTCTCGTGTCGGAGGGCACGCTCTCCGGCAAGATGGCCAAAGAGGTCTTCGAGGAGATGACAACGACCGGGCGAAGCGCCGGCGACATCGTTCAGGAGCGAGGTCTCGGCCAGATCTCCGACACCACGGAGCTCGAAGCGATTGTCGCTCGGATAGTGGCAGCATCCCCGGGACCGGCCGAAGAATTTCGGCAGGGACGGGATCGCGTTTTGGGTTTCTTCGTCGGGCAGGTAATGAAAGAGACACGAGGACAGGCGAATCCGCAGATGGTCAACGACCTCCTGCGGAAGCATCTCGCTTCGCCAGACGGGTGATAAGTCGAGAACGCGAGAAAAGAATTGGCATAAGGTCGGCGTAAGGTTGAAAAGGCGCTGTATCTCTGGTACTTTTCGTTACCTTTTCTGAAAGCTCGAACATCCCAGGTAGGTGCAAGCGGCGTGCAATCCACAGATGCGCACCCGGATTCGTGTCCCGTCTTAAAAACGGCCGACATTATCTCGGGCAAGTGGACTCTCCTGATCCTGCGTGACCTCTCGAAAGGAATCAACCGGTTCAGCGCGCTAGAGCGCTCGCTGACCGGAATAAGTCCCAAGACGCTCTCGGAACGATTGAAGAATCTGGAAAAAGCGGGCATCGTTACCCGCCGGAGTTTCCCCGAAGTTCCCCCTCGAGTGGAGTACACTCTGACCCGCATGGGTCTCGATCTCATTCCACTCATCGATCATATGCGTGAGTACGGTACAAAGTGGCTCGGTGAAGCCAGTGGCGGAGGTGCGCGTTGACGGGAACCCCGGCGTCTGAAGGCTGGCTGGTGCACGTTGAGGAGGTCGACGGGCTCATCGAGCTGGGTCGAGGACGAGGGTACGTCACCGCCGACGACATCGCCGAGGTCTTGGCCGAACTCGATCTGAGTACCGAGCAGATCGAGGTCATGTATACCGCCCTCCTGGAGCAAGGAATCGAGGTACTCGACGAGAGCTCGGGAGAGGCAGGGGAGGAGCTCGAGCTCGATGAAAGACCCGGGCGGCAGTCGGAGTGGGCCCGCGCGGACGAACTCGATCTGAGCGTCGATGTCCCCACCACGGATCCTGTACGGATGTACCTCAAGGAGATCGGCCGCGTCAAACTCCTCACCGCTCAGCAGGAAGTGTCACTGGCCAAGCGCATCGAACGTGGGGACATTCGGGCCAAACATGAGCTCACCGAAGCCAACCTGCGCCTGGTCGTCTCAATAGCCAAGCGGTATCACACCGACGGCATGAGCTTCCTCGATCTGATACAGGAAGGAAATCTGGGCCTCATCCGTGCCGTCGAGAAGTTCGACTACCGCAAAGGGCACAAGTTCTCCACGTACGCCACATGGTGGATCCGCCAAGCCATCACCCGCGCCATCGCCGACAAGGCGCGGACCATCCGCATCCCCGTTCACATGGTGGAGAAGATCAACAAACTGATCCGGGTGCAGCGGCAACTTTTGCAGAACATGGGCCGCGAGCCGGCACCGGAGGAGATCGCTTCCGAGATGGGCATGACCGACGCCGAGATCCGCGAGATCCTCCGTATCAGTCAGACGACGGTCTCTCTGGAGACCCCCATCGGTGAGGAAGAGGACTCGGAGTTGGGCGATTTCATCGAAGACGAGGACGCCGTTCGTTCGTTCGACGCCGTCGCTTCTCAACTCGATCGGGATGGCGTGAACGAGGCGCTCAACATGCTGCCCTATCGCGAGCGGAAAGTGATCGAGTTGCGGTTTGGTCTGAAGGGTGAACATCCGCGGACCTTGGAAGAGGTAGCCAAGCGCTTCGGCGTGACCCGCGAACGCATCCGGCAGATAGAGGCGAAGGCACTAGCGAAACTACAGTCCATCGACCGGACGCGGAACCTTCGCAGTAAGGTTCAGTAGGGGTCGTACAGGGGCCTTCAGTTCCGCCGCCGTCTCTTCATCGCCGGGATGATCAGCGGCATCAGCACGATCATCAAGAGCAGGAACAGCCAGCCTGCGCCCCCATATCGCGCCACGGCCGGGTATGACCCACCGAAGGTAGTGACCAGCCAGAACGCCAGCCCGCCGGCGACCGACAGGGCGAGACAGATGAAGAGGGCGAGCCGGTCATCTTGTCTCATCGTGGCTTGAACCTCCTCAAAAGAAGCGTGTTCAGTGTCACCGAAACCGAGCTGACTGCCATGAAGAAGGCCGCGAGCTCGGGGCTCACCAATTGGCCGGTGAAGGGATACAGCACCCCGGCCGCGATGGGAATGCCTACGGAGTTGTAGAAGAAAGCCCAGAACAGGTTCTGTTTGACCTTGCGCATGGTCGCCCGACCAGTGTCGATGGCGGTGAGCACATCCTTGAGGTCGCTCCTGATGAGGATGACGTCCCCGGTTTCTTTGGCCACGTCGGTTCCGGAACCGATGGCGATGCCAACGTGGGCCTGAGCCAGCGCGGGTGCGTCGTTGACGCCGTCCCCGACCATGGCGACCACTCGGCCGCCCGCCTGAAGCTCTCTGATCTTGGCTGCTTTGTCCTCCGGAAGGACCTCAGCCAGTACTTCGTCGATGCCTACCTGTCGGGCTATGGCCTCGGCTGTTCGCCGGTTGTCTCCCGTGATCATGACGGTCTTCAGACCCATCTCGCGGAGTCGCTTGACCACCGCCGGAGAGGACGTTTTGATGGTATCCGCGACAGCAATGATTCCCGCCGCCCGGCCGTCGACGGCCACCAGCATGGGAGTCTTCCCCGCGGCCGCCATTGCCTCCATCCTCTGCTCGAGGTCCTGCTCTCCGACACCGTTTTCGCGGAGGAAGGCGAGGTTGCCTACCAGCACCGAATGTCCGTCGACCTCGCCACGCACTCCCCTGCCTGGTATCGAGTTGAATGCCGACACCGGGGGAAGGCCGTCATGGGCGGACCGAGCGCTCGCGACGATTGCTTCGCCAAGAGGATGTTCGGAGTTCTGCTCGAGCGCCCCCGCATAAAGCAGAAGCCGCTTAGCGTCGATGTCGCCACCATCCGCCCCATCGGACAGCGGGATGACCTCGGTCACCTCGGGCTCTCCCCTGGTAATGGTCCCGGTCTTGTCGAAGACGACTGTCTGCAGCTTGGCCGTCGCTTCGATCGCTCCCGCCCCCTTGAAGAGGACGCCATACTCAGCTCCCTTCCCTGCGCCGGCCATCATCGCGCTGGGTGTGGCCAAGCCCACGGCACACGGGCACGAAATGATGAGAACCGACACCGAAAGCAGCAGAGAAAAGCCGAATACGCCCATGGAGGCAAGGTTGTATGGGGACAGAATGAAACTCGTTTCGGGCGTGAAATAGCGGCCGTATCCCGCGAAGAACCAACCCAGGAATACAACGAGGGCCAGAAGGTGTACCCCCAAGATGAAGTTGCCCGCCACGAAGTCGGCGACTCGCTGGATTGGAGCTTTGCTGGCCTGGGCGTCTTCAACGAGACGGATGATCTGGGAGAGCGCCGTGTCCCCGCCCACCTGGGTCGCCTCGAATCGGAGCGCCCCGGTCTTATTCACAGTGCCACCTATCACGCGGGAGCCCGTCGTCTTTTCCACGGGGATCGATTCGCCGGTCAGCATCGATTCATCCACGGCTGAGTATCCGTCGACGACCGTCCCGTCGACCGGCAGTGCCTCGCCCGGGCGGATGATGACGATATCTCCCACCTCCACCTCGTCGGCGGGGATATCGACCTCGATTCCGTCACGGACGATGCGCGCCACTTTGGGCTGGAGGCGCATCAGCTTCCGGATGGCCTCGCTGGTACGTCCACGGGTGATGGCCTCCAGGTATCTGCCGAGGACGATGAAGCCGGTCAGCATCGCCGCGGACTCGAAGAAGGTCGCCTGTCTCCCTCCGAAGCCTGCGTCGGGCCAGATCGTGTTGAGCGACGCGATCAGAAACGACGCCCCGATGCCGGTCGCGTAGAGCAGGTTCATATCGGTGACGCCGCGACGAAGCCCACGCCAGGAATGGCTGAAGAACTGCCTGCCGGGGCCTACAACCACGGGTAGAGTCAGCCCCAAGAGCACCCAGTTCTTCGCCGAATCGGGAATGAAGCTGGGGATTATCCACATTCCCTGAAAGGTGATGAGCATGATCAGGGCGGCCAATGGCCAGACGGTCCACATGTTGAGCTTCTGGGCCCGCAGCTCGCGCGCCCGCATCTGCTGCTCGCGGTCGAGCTGCGCCCGTCCCTCCAGTCTCTCGGAGGCCTGATAGCCGAGCCCCCGTACCGCTTCCAAGAGTGCCGTCTTCTTGAGAATGCCTGAATAGCCTTCAATGCGGGCGAGCCCGGCCCCTAGGCTCACAGAGACGCTGGTGACTCCCGGGATCTCTTCCAGCGCTTTCTCGACCTTGGCGACGCAGCCGGCACAGGACATGCCCCCTATCGCGAGAGCGTACTCGACCTTGTCGATCTCGTAACCAAGCGAGGTTACGACCTCCGCGAGCGAGTCCGGCGCGGCGGCGGCGGTGTGCCTCACAACCACTCGACCGGTCTGCACCGTCACCGACACGTCGTGCACGCCCGGCAACACGGAGAGGGTGCCGCGAACCTTTGCTTCGCAGGCGGCGCACGACATGCCATGCACGATGAAGGCGGTCGTCTGCTCCTGCCGGTCGATCACTGCCTCACTTCCACCCTCGCTGTCCATGCTTCAATTGTGCCATCTGTGTTTACCGTGCGTCTTGGCGCCCCTATCGACGGCTGATATCATTCTCGCCTCACTGGGGGCGATTAGCTCAGTGGGAGAGCGCTGTCTTCACACGGCAGATGTCACTGGTTCAAATCCAGTATCGCCCACTCAGCGTTGTCGGAAGGACAACAGTCTGCCCGTACAGCCTTTTCTGCCGTCGTGACCTTACCGCATAGCTTCTGTCGGATGAGCCTGGCGTCAACCGCGCCGGGGTCGGCTCGTAACATTGACCGAGCGTTTCCACCGCCCAAATTTGGGCATTCACAGAGGCGCCCGGAACGCTATTCGCTGCCCGAGAATTCCGGGAGAGGGCGCTCAGCCGCTGCCGCCTCGGTGTCGGCGACGCCGTTCTGCTTGATGTCGTCGATGAGCCAATTCATCTCCTTGATCTCTCTCTCCTGCGAGGTGATTATTTCTCCAGCGAGTTCCCGAACGCGCACATCATCGATCTGCGCTCGGTTACTGGTAAGAATCGCAATTGAATGATGCGGAATCATTGCCCGCATGTAGGAGGTGTCGTCGACTGCAATCTGACTGCGAACCAACCAAAGGGCAGCAACGAATACCGCGATGCTCAGTACAATAATGCCCGCGTTCACGCTCCTTCGCTTGAACATTCTGAGCATGAACACAAGCATAATCACCGCCATGGCCGATCCCATGAGAAGGGTCATGTACAATCGAGTCTCGCTATATCGTAGATGACTCCATTCGTAGGTATTCAGATAGGTGATCGCGGACATGGCGATCATGCTGGCGGCGATCATCATCGCGAACCGCCGGTACTCTCCATGGCCTGATGAGTGCCTCATGCCATTTTGGTCTGCCGGTCGACTCCCAGCCTCGTCGGCTTCGGTGGCCTGATTCCTTATGTCGGGTGCATTATCGTGGGTCATGGCGCTCAGCCTCCCAGTTGTGTGCATCGAATCACCGACGTCTCCTTACACCCATCGCACTGTCACCTTGGGGCCGGGCCTTGGTGCCACCACGGCATCGTTGGCCCCTGTTGTGGCGGCGCATTCGGAACATGGGTAAGCCCTTGTTCGCGAATACCCGTTTCCCTGTGGCATCATGTAGCCGGACTCGCAGACATCTGATGTGCGGCATGGGGGGAGCGGACTGAGAGCGCGCCTGCGACCACGGATGTGTGTGCTTTTGATCGTTTGCATCGTGCTGATTGGTGCCGGTCCGGGCCTGCAGGGTTGCTCGGCCGAACCGGACCCGATCGATATCTCCTACTCGCCTTTCGAGCCGACCGCGCTCGTTTGGATCGCCGAGGACCAACAGTTCTTCCGCGAAAATGACCTCGCAGTAACCTTTCACAAGCACGATACGGGCCCTGCCGCGCTGGAGGGGATGCTGAAAGGCGAGGCCGACATCGCCGTGGGGATCGGAGAATTCCCGATGGTCGGCAAGGTGTTGCAGCAGACGGACGCACGTATCATCGCCGGCATGGATCGAAGCGAACTCATAAGCGTTGTCGCGAGGAGGGACCGAGGGATTTCGGAGTTGGCTGATCTCAAGGGCAAGAGGGTCGGAACAACCCTGGGGACGATCGCCGAGTTCTTCCTCGGGCGCTTTCTCGAGATCAACGGCATGGCCACCGGAGACATAACTCTCGTCGAGGTCAAGACACCGAGCGACTGGGTTGACGCCGTCGTAAATGGGGGCATCGATGCGGTCGCGACGGCCGAGCCGTACGCGTCTCTTGCAAGGGACCGTCTTGGTGCAAACGCGGTGGCTTGGTCGGCGCACAGTGGTCAGCCCATGTACGCTTTGGCAATCGCTACCAATGATTGGCTGGTGGCGCATCCTGAAGTAGCGAAGAGGTTCCTCCGGTCATTGGTGCAGGCGGAGGAATACGCCGCCCACCACCCGGCGGAGGCGCAGGCTATCGTCCAGCACGCGCTTGGCCTTGATCCGGCGTCCATGCAGGCCGTCTGGGAACGAAACCAGTATTCACTCACACTCAACGAGTCCCTGATCGCCGCTATGGAAGACGAAGCCCGCTGGCTCATTGCGAACGGCCTCACAACCGATGCATCGATACCTGATTTCACGGACTACATCTGGGAGGCCGGTCTCAAAGAAGTGCGGCCCGACGCGGTGAACATCATTCGCTCATCCTCTCAGTAGGACCACGGTCGAGCACTCTCCCTGACGGGCCCGTAAGCAACCTGTAAAAGCCGGTTATCCCGGGCTCAGAACACGGTACCTTGCCATAGGATCAAGAACGCGCCTGGAACGAGGCGCATGAGAATGGCGGGGCAGATGGATATCGTCGTGCTGGCGATTGTAGTGGTGTTCTTCTTGGTGTCTTTGGCCTTGGTTTCTCTCCTGGACAGACTCTAGGCCCGCGGATTTGGCATGCTGATCGTCAGTGCTGTCATCGCCGGCATTCTTCTCTGTTACCTGTTCTATGCCCTGCTCAAGCCCGACAAGCTCGGTTAGCGGGAGACTGACGTGACCGCCCAGGGTTGGCTTCAAATATCGGTTCTGCTTCTGGTGGTAGGGCTTCTCACGAAGCCTCTCGGTGCCTACATGGCCCGAGTATACGAAGGCAAGCCGATCGGGATCGATCGTGTGCTCGGGCCGGTCGAGCGCTTCATCTATCGTGTTGCGCGCATCGATCCGTCAGAAGAGATGAACTGGAAAAAGTACGCCTCCAGGTTGCTGGTGGTGAGCGTCGCGGGCTTCCTGCTTCTGTATCTGATCCAACGCGTGCAAGGCGTGCTTCCGTACGGCCCGTTGGGCTTGGAAGCGGTGCGCCCTGATCTCGCCTACAACACGGCCGTCAGTTTTGTCACGAACACCAACTGGCAGGCCTATGGCGGCGAGACGACGATGAAGTACATGACACAGATGCTCGGCCTTGGCGTTCAGAACTTCATCTCGGCCGCGACGGGCATGGCGGTAGCGGTAGCCCTCATCCGAGGCTTTTCCCGCAAGACCTCCGGGACCCTCGGGAACTTCTGGGCCGACATGGTTCGCGGCGTTCTGTACATCCTTCTGCCGCTCTCGGTACTGTTCGCGATCATCCTCGTCTCGCAGGGCGTGGTGCAGACCCTGCACGACACACAGCAGGCCACTCTCATCCAGGCGACCACGGATGCACAAGGAGCCGGCGTCCAGACTCAGGATATCGCCGTCGGCCCCGCGGCTTCACAAGTGGCCATCAAGGAACTCGGCACCAACGGAGGCGGCTTCTTCAACGCCAATTCCTCCCACCCGTTCGAGAACCCTACCCCGTTCTCCAACTTCGTCGAAATGCTTTCGCTGCTTCTCATTCCCGCCGGACTTACGTACACATTCGGGCGCATGGTGAAGAACACCCGCCAGGGGTGGGCGATCTTCGCGGTGATGATGCTCCTGCTGGTCGTAATGCTGGCAGCTACGTATGCGTTCGAGGCGGGCGGCGTGCCGCGGCAGGAGGCCGCCGGTGCGGACATCCGCGCGGTGACTTCGGGGGCGGCGGCGCAGCCGGGAGGGAACATGGAGGGTAAGGAAGTCCGTTTCGGGATCGGTGTGTCTGCCACCTGGGCTGTGGCGACCACCGCCTCTTCGAACGGCTCGGTCAACTCCATGCATGATTCCTATATGCCGCTGGGCGGCATGATTCCTTTGCTGCTCATTCAGCTGGGCGAGGTTGTCTTTGGGGGGGTGGGCTCCGGCCTCTACGGGATCCTTGTGTTCGCCATCATCGCCGTCTTCATCGCGGGTCTCATGGTAGGCCGCACACCCGAGTATCTCGGCAAGAAGATCGAGATATACGAAATGAAAATGGCCTCAATCATCATTCTCATCCCAGTCGTGCTCATTCTGCTGGGTACGGCCATCGCACTGTCGACCAGCACGGGCACCGGGTCCATCGCCAACCCTGGGTCCCACGGGCTCACTGAGGTTCTCTATGCCTTCTCGTCGGGCGCGGGGAACAATGGAAGCGCTTTCGGCGGACTCAGCGCCGACACGACGTTCTACAACATCGGCCTGGGGCTTATCATGCTCGTCGGCCGCTTCTGGCTCATTCTGCCGACCCTGGCGATTGCCGGGTCACTGTCCAAGAAGAAGCTCATACCGGCAAGTGCCGGCACTCTCCGAACCGATGGCCCGATGTTCGTGGGTCTCCTCACGGCGGTCATCATCGTTGTCGGTGCGCTCAGCTTCTTCCCGGCTCTCGCCCTGGGGCCGATCATCGAACACCTCATGATGGGATAGCGATGAACCCCAATGACATCGTAGACCCGGGCGCCCAAGCAGGCGGGGATAAGTTGGCGGATGAGTCGCGGCCCATCCTGAGTGAAGCCGAGCAGCTGCATCCGCGAGGGGGAAGGCGCGGCCCGCGGGACCGGAAGCTGATTCTCGAAGCGCTCGCGAACTCATTTGCCAAACTGGATCCGCGCACACAGATCCGCAACCCTGTGATGTTCGTTGTCTGGGTCGGCGCGCTGCTCACTCTGGTGCTGTTCTTCGAGTCGCTGGCCGGGGTGGGCGGAAGCCCCGCGGGATTCACCCTCGCCATTTCGCTGCTTCTGTGGTTCACGGTGATCTTCGCCAACTTCGCGGAGGCCCTCGCCGAGGGGAGGGGGCGCGCGCAGGCCGAGACCCTGCGAAAAGCGCGGCAGGAAGTCGTGGCACACAAGCTCTCGGCACCCAGCCGCGATGCCAAAGTCGAAGATGTTGCCTCGGCGACGCTACGCCGTGGGGACGTGGTCCTAGTCGAGGCGGGCGAGCTCATACCAGCCGATGGTGACGTCGTTGCCGGCGCCGCGTCGGTGGATGAGAGCGCCATTACGGGCGAAAGCGCGCCGGTCATTCGAGAGAGCGGCGGCGATCGCAGTGCAGTCACGGGTGGGACCAGAGTGCTCTCCGATTGGCTGATCGTAAAGGTGACCACGGATCCCGGGGACACCTTCCTCGACCGGATGATCGCGATGGTGGAAGGGGCCAAACGGCAGAAGACACCCAACGAGATCGCGCTCAATATCCTACTAGCCGGGTTGACCATCATCTTCCTGGTGGTGGTCGTTTCGCTCCAGCCGATGTCGGCGTTCAGCGTCAAAGTCGCCGGCAGCGGCGAGGTAGTATCCATCGCCGTTCTCGCGGCTCTCCTGGTGTGCTTGGCTCCAACCACTATTGGGGCCCTCCTCTCCGCCATCGGCATCGCGGGCATGAACCGCCTGAGTCAGGCCAACGTGGTTGCCATGTCGGGGCGGGCGGTGGAAGCGGCCGGTGACGTAGACGTGCTGCTCCTGGACAAAACGGGCACCATAACCTTGGGTAACAGGCAGGCGGTGGAATTCATCCCGGCCCCGGGGGTCGAGATTCCCGAGCTTGTGGACGCCGCCCAGCTTGCCTCTCTCGCCGACGAGACCCCGGAGGGGAGGAGCATCGTCGTGCTGGCCAAAAAGCAGTACGGCCTCAGGGGCCGCGACATCTCCGATCTCCACGCGACGTTCGTGCCGTTTCAGGCGCAGACGCGAATGAGCGGCGCCGATATCGACGGGCGGCAAATCCGCAAGGGAGCGGTTGACGCGCTGGCGGCCTTCGTGACCAACAACGGCGGATCTCTGCCGGCCGAGGTTCAGTCGTCCGTGCAAAACATTGCCAAACAGGGGGGCACCCCTCTTGTGGTTGCCGAGGGAGGGCGGGTCCTTGGTGTCATCTTCCTGAAGGATATTGTGAAGGGGGGCATACAAGAGCGGTTCCACGACCTCAGGCAGATGGGCATTCGGACGGTCATGATCACCGGGGACAACCCAGTCACCGCCGCTTCGATCGCCGCCGAAGCCGGGGTCGACGACTTTCTCGCTGAGGCTACCCCGGAGGGCAAGCTCGAGCTGATCCGGGACTATCAGGCCCGGGGCCACCTGGTGGCCATGACAGGGGATGGCACCAACGACGCGCCGGCCTTAGCCCAGGCCGATGTGGCCGTTGCCATGAACACCGGAACGCAGGCGGCCAAGGAAGCGGGAAACATGGTTGACCTCGATTCAAACCCGACCAAACTCCTCGAGATAGTACACATCGGCAAACAGACGCTGATGACTCGTGGCTCACTCACGACATTCAGCATCGCAAACGACATTGCTAAGTATTTCGCGATCATTCCGGCGGCCTTCGCCGCTACCTATCCGTCGTTGAATGCGGTCAACATCATGCAGCTACATTCGCCAACGAGTGCCATCCTTTCGGCGGTCATCTTCAATGCGATCATCATCGTCATGCTGATTCCCCTGGCACTGCGCGGGGTCAAGTACCGCCCGCTCCCGGCCGGGCAACTTCTTAGAAACAATCTGGTGGTCTACGGGCTTGGCGGATTGGTGGTGCCGTTCGCCGGCATCAAGGTCCTCGACCTGCTTCTGACGGCGATCCACGTGGTCTAGGAGCGCGGTGGTGGATATGAAACAGGGTACAAACCATGAGCAAGCATCTCGCGAGAAGACGGGGCGCTTGAGGCAGGCCAGGCAGGCACTCACTGTGCTCGTCGCTCTCACCGTGATTCTGGGCCTGGCATATCCCCTGCTGATTCTGGGCATCGGCCAGGCATTCTTCGACGAGAAAGCCGAGGGCAGCCTCATTGTCCGGCAAGGAGCAACGATTGGCTCCTCTCTCATCGGCCAATCATTCTCCGATCCGGGCCATTTCTGGCCCCGGCCCTCGGCAACGCCTGATTTTGCGTACAATTCGGCCGCCTCCTCCGGCTCTAACTTGGGACCGACTAACCCAGCCCTGCTGGAGGCCATCAGTACGCGGATACAGGCGCTACGCGACGCCGATCCTGAAAACACGGCTCCGGTTCCCATTGATCTCGTCACATCCTCGGCGAGCGGTCTCGATCCGCACATCAGTCCTGCCGCCGCGGAGTACCAGGTGGGACGCGTCGCGCGGGAGAGGGGACTTCCCGTGGAGACGGTCAGGGGATTGGTTCAGCAGTACACTAAGGGACGGCAACTCGGATTGTTCGGTGAACCTAGGGTGAACGTACTCGAACTGAACCTCGCGCTGGACGCCCTGCCGGGCCGGCGCGAGGTACCCAAGCAAGGAGAGGGACGATGCGGGAGCCGGAGCGCCTGGACCCGGACAGCCTCCTGAGAAAGCTCAAAGAAGACGAGCGTCGGTCCTCGCGGGGGAGGCTCAAGATCTTCTTTGGGTACGTGGCCGGTGTCGGAAAGACCTACGCTATGCTCGAGGCGGCTCAGCGCCAGGCGGCCGCCGGCGTCGACATCGTCGTGGGCTATGTCGAGACGCACGGGCGTCCGGAGACTGACGCACTTCTCGAGGGGCTGGAGCAACTCCCGATCCTCCCAATCGATTATCGCGGTCTGAAGCTGCGCGAACTCAACCTCGACGCGGCTCTGGCGAGGCACCCTCAGGTCATCTTGGTCGACGAACTGGCCCACACCAACGCACCTGGACTACGCCACACCAAGCGCTGGCAGGATGTCGACGAACTGCTTGGCGCGGGGATCAGCGTGTACACGACGCTGAATGTTCAGCACCTCGAAAGCCTCAACGACATCGTTCGCGAGGCTACCGGTGTCCCGATACGCGAGACTGTTCCGGATACCCTGTTCGACGAGGCCGACTCAGTAGAGGTCGTCGATCTCCCGCCGGGGGAGCTTCTCGAGCGGCTGCGTCAGGGCAAGGTCTATGTTCCTGCTCAGGCAACCCGGGCGATGGAGAACTTCTTCAATGGTCCCAACTTGGGAGCGCTACGCGAGATAACCCTCAGGCGAACTGCCGACCGTACCCACGTTCACTTGGAGACGAGTCGCTTGACTGCCGGTCCGCAAAGGACGTACAGCGTCTCCGAGACCCTTCTCGTCTGCATCGGGCCGAGCCCGACCTCGGTCAGGGTGATCAGAACCTCGAAAAGAATGGCGGCGTCGATCAGCGCCCGCTGGATCGCGGCGAGCGTCGAAACCTCGCGCACCCGTACAATGAACGAGGTCCAACGCAACCAGTTGATGGCAAACATCAGGCTGGCGGAGGCGTTGGGAGCCGAGACTGCCACGCTCGCGGGCGACAACGTGGCAGACGAAATCGTGACCTTTGCTCATTCCCAGAAAGCCACCAGAATCGTGATAGGCAAGTCAAGGGAGCCCCGTTGGCGGACTCTCCTCGGTCGGAACGTCGTCACTCAACTGCTTCAGCGAAGCGGGAACATCGATATCTACGTAATCCAGGGGCTGGGCGAGCCGGAACGGACCCCGGCTGCTGTGAAGCGGGTCGTCCGCCCGTACTGGATGGGGTATGCAGGCGCTCTGGCGCTGGTCTTGGCGGCCTGGGTCGTGGCCCGGCTGTTGCATGAGGGCGGGCTGTCCGAGGCGAATCAGGCCGTCGTGTTCCTGCCGGCAGTGGTGCTCGGGGCTGTGTGGTGGGGACTCGGTCCAGCCATCGTGGCCGCTGTCGCGGCGGTGCTCGCATTCGACTTCTTCTTCGTGCCGCCCTATCTCACATTTGCCGTGCAAGACGTTGAGTATCTACTCACGTTGCTGGTTTTTGCCGCGACCGGGCTTCTGGTGGGCACTCTCGCCGCCCGTCTCAGGAGGCAGATCCAGACATCTCGTTCACGTGAGAATCGTCTGGAGGTTCTCTTCAGACTCAGTCGCGCGTTGTCTGGGGTGTCGGGTGTCCATCAACTCGCCATCGCGGCTCAGCATGAGGTCGCCAGCATCTTCGGTGGCGCGGTGGACGTATACCTGCCTCACGGTTCCGTCGTCGAACCGGTGGTCTCCACGGACGGACGAGAGCCTCATTTGCCGCACGAGTTGGCGGTGGCGACCTGGTGCTTCGAGCACAGCCAAATTGCGGGCAAAGGCACCGACACGCTGGCAAGCGCGGAGGCTATCTATCTTCCGTTGTCGACCCCTCGAGGGACGATGGGCGTAATCGCGGTTGAGCCTCGGGGCGAGGCCCCGTTGTCACCAGAGAACCGCCAGCTCCTCGAGACGGTCGCCACCCAGGTCGGGATAGCAATGGAGCGCGATCAACTGGCCGAGCAGCGTCGGTGCGCGCTCGTGGATGCGGAGACGGAACGCATGCGCAACTCGCTCCTCAGTTCTGTTTCGCACGATCTCCGGACCCCGTTGGCAGTCATCGCGGGGACGACGAGCACGCTTCTGGAAATGGGCAACTCGGCAGACAACGCGACTCGAGAGGCGCTGCTCACCGGGGTCTACGATGAATCCAACCGTCTTGCTCGTCTGGTGGAGAATCTTCTCAGCATGACGCGCCTTGACTCGGGCACTGTCCTCGTTGACAAAGAGTGGTTCCCACTCGAGGATGTGATCGGTTCGGCACTGGGCAGATTGCGGCGGGACATTGGGACGCGCACGATTAGTAAGCACATATCCCCGGGGATTCCTCTCGTACCTCTCGATGGTGTGATGATCGAGCAGGTGCTTTTCAACCTCATCGACAACGCCCTGAAGTACTCGCCGCCGGACACCCCCATAGACATATCCGCGGACGTGGACCTAGAGAGCGTCATTATTCGGGTGGCAGACCGCGGCCCCGGG
>Ga0068713_1001413_pt1 | contig 31520 bp, 20 predicted proteins | sample MTBAKSrepl2MetaG_FD_62223 | JGI IMG/M metagenome (GOLD analysis project Ga0068713, IMG submission 62223) | Enrichment culture microbial communities om Arthur Kill intertidal strait, New Jersey, USA, that are MTBE-degrading - MTBE-AKS2 (Arthur... | ecosystem: Environmental > Aquatic > Marine >... | reverse complement strand
GGGGTCTTCGATTATTATCAGGTGCCCTACACATATCTTCCGACGAGGTGGGAATGCGATTGATACTTCCGTTGATGCTGGTTGCGCTGTTCCTGGTCCTGTACGTCTTTCCCCTGGGTGTGCGGCCCCTGGTGATCCCCGACGAGACCAGATATGCCGAGATTCCCAGGGAGATGTTGGCTTCGGGCGACTGGATCGTCCCGCATCTCAACGGACTGAGGTATTTCGAAAAGCCGCCTCTGGGCTATTGGCTAAACGTCATCGCCATCAAGTTGTTTGGCGAAAACGCCTTCGCCATCCGCTTTCCTTCCGCGGTAGCCGCCGGCCTGACGGCGCTGCTGTTGTTCGTGTGGACCCGCAGATTCACGGGTGATGGTGCGACGCCGTGGCTCGCTACGGCGGTGTTCCTCTTGTCCTTTGAAGTCCTCGCTGTCGGCGTGTTCTGCGTTCTCGACAGTGTGCTGTCGCTGTTTGTAACGGCCGTCATCCTGCTGCTGCACTTCGCCTATGAACAGCAGACGCCGCGCCCAAGACTGATTCTGCTCGTCCTCGCGGGAGTGGCTTGCGGCTTGGCCTTCCTCACCAAAGGACTCCTTGCCCTCGCGGTGCCGGTCATCGTGATCGTTCCCTTCGCCTTCTGGCAGGGCCGGCTCAAGATGTGCCTTCGCACCGCGTGGATCCCGCTCGTGATCGCCTTTCTTGTTGCACTCCCCTGGGCCATCGCGGTACATCGCCGAGAACCGGATTTCTGGCACTACTTCTTTTGGGTCGAACACGTCAGTCGCTTCCTCTCGCCCAACGGGGGCCAGCATGCCGAGCCTTTCTGGTACTACGTTCCCATTCTTCTTGCCGGGGCGATGCCCTGGACGCCCCTGGCCGGGCCCATCGTCCAGGGATTGCGACACACCAGCCGCAATCAGCCGATGATGCGTCTGGCCCTCTGCTGGTTCGTGCTTCCACTGCTCCTGTTTTCCGCCTCGAGGGGCAAGTTGGGCACGTACATCCTCCCCTGTTTTCCGCCCCTGGCGTTCCTGATCGCCGTCGGCTTGCTGAAGTGTCTGAGTGCAGGCGATACTAAAGGTTTTGCCGTCGGCATGTGGGTACTCATGCTGGGGGCTGCGTTCCTCTTCCTCGCGTTGGTCGTGGCTTTGTCTACGGTGCCGGAGATGTGCGACAGAGTGGCAATGTGGGAATGGGGAATAGCCTCTGCGGGCCTCGTTCTCTGGGTGGTGCTATGCTGGGCCGCGATGGCCCAAGCGCGCGTTCACGCGAAACTGGCGTTCTGTTGTGCCGGGCCGGTGTTGTTTATGTTCAGTTGGCACTTCATCTCCGCCGCGGCATTGTCCCCAGAAAAGGCACCGGGCGCATTTCTTCGGTCCCGTGCCTCCGCCCTCTCCCGCGATGGCATCCTGATTGCGGAGGGCGGTCTTGCCGGCGCCGTCTGCTGGTTCTATGACCGCGACAACGTCTTTCTTACAGGCCGTACGGGAGAATATAGGTACGGCCTGAGCTACGAAGACTCACGGCCGCGCGTGCTCGATGTTGAACAGATCAAGGATGTGATCCTTGGACCGTCGAGAACACAACCTGTCGTTCTCGTGCTCGGATCCAAGTGCTACGACCAATACCAGGGCTACCTCCCCAGACCCTGCAGGGAGGAAAGACGCGAGAAACTTGTGTGGGCGGAGTATCTGCCGCCGGCAAGCCTGCCCGGCCGGGACTGGGCGAATGGTGCTGGTGTTTCAAGACAGTAGACGAGGGGCGGACGCATGATCAGAAAGAGTTCAGTCGGCCTACTGATCGTTCTCGCGGCGGGATGTGGAGTGGAGTTTTCCCATGACCGGCCCTACGTTGCCAGAGGTATTGAAGATCGCACGGGGCATGGACTGGGACCGCCGGGAAAGCCCGGTGAATTCAGCCTTCCGCCCGGTGTACACGTTGAAGACAGCCTGTCGGAGGACGAAGCCGTGGCTCTGGCCCTCTGGAACGATGCCCAGTTCCAGGCCGACTTGGCGACGTTGGGTCTGGCCCGCGCCGATCTGATCGAGGCGAACATGTTGACCAATCCGGCGTTTTCCCTGTTCTTTCCCGTCGGTCCCAAGTTCCTCGAAACGAAGCTGAATGTGCCTGTAGAGGCCCTCTGGCAGCGTCCCCGTCGGGTCGCCACAGCGAAGATCGATGCCCAGAGCATTTAGAACCTGTATGAAAACCTCGATACAACACGTGACCTGAGCTGCCGGAGCATCAAACGGATCATCGCCAAGTGAATCATCGCCTCGCTGCTCTCCGTCGGCGTCTCGTAGTCCTTGCTCAGACGACGATAGCGGCCGAACCACGCAAAGGTTCTCTCGATTTCAAACGCTTGGCTGGGCCTCACTCATCGAGAGCAGTCACGCAGAACGTGGTCGAACCGGAGCCGAATGCGCGCTCCATGCCATCAGGCGGACACACGGTTTTCTTCCCCAAGCATGAGAGGTGTATGGTAGAATAAGACTGTATCGCCCAAAATCGTTCTTGTTTGAGTATCCGACCGGCACAAACCTGCCTGCGTGCAGGAAAGATGGTGTATTGCGGGTGTGTACTCGTGGCACGACAAGAGTTGTCTGTGATGATTCAAGGGTCATGGGTTGAGCGAACCAGTGTTGACAACTGGGATTGTGGAAATTGACCACCTTGTGGGCGGTCTCTTGCCCGGCGACAATATTGTCTGGGAGGTGGACTCGGGTGCGCCGGTGGACAAGTTCGTTTCGAGCTTTCTGGCGGCCAGTGAGACGGAGGGCTCGTCTGTCACCTATGTGAGCTTCAACCGCTCGCCGCAAACGGTTTATCGGGCGTATTCCAAAGGCATGTCACAGGGGGCATTTCATCTCGTGGACTGCTTCTCCTCGGGCAAGGGCAACAATGACCGGGTCTTTCTCGACTTCTACGAGTCGGCCGAGGAGCCGACGCGCGGCTCATTAGTCCATGTGGCCAATCCCTCCGACCCGGCGGAACTGGAGAAGGCGCTGACCGAGGCCGGGGCGGCCGCGGGGGCCAGTACGCGGTATATCTTCGACAGCCTCACGGGTATGCTGGACCTCTGGAGCGATGAGGATGTGGTTCTGCGGTTCTTTGGTCACATCTGCCCAAGGCTCTTCGACCTCAGCACCATTGCCTACTGGATGCTCGAAACGGAGGCGCATTCGCAGCGGTTTCTTGCCAAAGTGCGCCACATCACGCAGGTCGTGCTGGAGATCGGCATCTATCATGGGCTGCGCGCGCTGACGCTCCGCAAAGCCGCCAACCGGCGCAGCACAGCGATCGGCGTGCCGCAGTGGTTCCGAATCGTCGACGGTGAGTTGGCGATTGCAGCCGAGTCGCGGGAGAACCGCGAACTAAGCCTGCTGACGCGGATGGGCGAGGCCCTCGGCACTGCCCTGACTCCGAGTTCGTTCCTTGAAGAGACAATGACCGTGCTGGCCAGCGAGTTGGGCATGATTCGCGGCACGGTCGTACTGCTGGACCGTACAACGGACAAGCTGCGGATCACGGCAGCCCATGGGCTCTCGGCTGCCGAGCGGGCGCGGGGGGAATACGATGTCGGTGAGGGCATCACCGGCCATGTCGTCAAGACGGGTCAGCCGGAAGTTGTTCCGGACCTCCACAAGGATGCCCGTTTTCTGGGCCGCACAACCGCCCGGCGGGTGGACACGGCTTGGCCCATTGCCTTCATCTGTGTGCCATTGAAGGTGGATAACGAGGTCGTCGGGGCGCTGAGCGTGAATCGGCCGTGCGCGGTGGAGGCGACGCTCGACATGGATCTGAGGCTGTTATCTATCGTGGCCTCCCTCGTCTCACAGGTGATCAAGATCAACCAACTGCTGAAGGTCGATAAAGATGAGATTCTGCACCGCGACGAGCAAACAGTGCAGGAACTGCGGAGCCGCTACCGGCTTGAGAACCTTATCGGACAGAGCAAGGCAGTCCAGCAGGTACTGGCGACAGCCGCAACGGCGGCCAAATCGAATGCCCCCATTCTCATCAGTGGCGAGACCGGCACGGGCAAGGAGTTGGTCGCCAATGTGATTCACTACAACAGCCCGCGATCCAAGGGCCCCTTGGTGAAGGTCAACTGCGGGGCTTTGCCCGAGACCTTGCTGGAATCGGAGCTGTTCGGCCACGTCAGGGGCGCGTTCACCGGGGCGATCCAGAACCGCAAGGGCCGATTCGAGCTGGCCGACAAAGGAACCCTGTTCTTGGATGAAGTCTCCGAGATGAGCCCGCGGGTGCAGGTGAAGGTCCTTCGTGTTCTACAAGAGGGGGAGTTTGAACCGGTTGGCGGCTCGCGGACTTTGCGTGTGGACGTTCGGATCGTCGCCGCGACGAACACGGACCTGAAGGAGGCGATCCGTGAGGGCCGGTTCCGCCAGGACCTGTACTACCGGCTGCACGTTGTGCCCATCCACCTGCCGCCTCTGCGAGAGCGGCGGGAGGATATCCCGTTGCTGGTCGACCACTTCCTCGAGAAGTACAACCGGGAGAATCTCAAGAGTGTGACCAAAATCACGCGAGACGTCCTCGACCGGCTCCTGGAGTACCCCTGGCCGGGTAACGTCCGCGAACTGGAGAACTGCATCGAGCACGCCGTGGTGATGAGCCCCGGCAACACATTGACCGTAAACATACTCCCACGCGAAATCCTGGCGAACATCTCGGCCAGGAGTCGGCGAAAGGCCCCCCCACGCGATGCCGGCCTGGAGGTGGAGATTCGGGCTTTGATCGAGCGGTCCTACGGGACCGCCGAGGAGTCCGCCGGTGCCAGGGAGCGATTGCACGCCATGATCGAGCGGACGATCATCACCCGGGCCATTCGCGAGGGCATGAGCCAGCGGACCCTGGCCGCCAAGCTCGGCCTGAGCCGAACAACTCTCCGCAAACGGATGGACGAGTACGGGATCGAGTAGTCGCATGAGCGCCCCGGCCCCCCCCTGAACTGCCGCCCCTTCGTCAGGCAAGGCAATCGCAGACCGGCAGGCTGCGGGCGTGTGGGCCAGAAGATGGACCGTGGCTCACTATATGGACCACCATCATAACGTTCGCCCAGCCAAGAACCACGCCGAGTAGAATCCATAAGCATTTGTCCGTGCGGAGGATACGTGCATTCCTTCCGATGCTCTGTTCTTGGCACGGTCATTGCACAGAAGGTCTGTTTGGTTTCGGACTGTTCGCCGTGTCGCCATATCCGAAACGAGGCATGAGTGTGCGATTAGATCGGTGCTCTGACAACGACGTGAACGGCAGTAGGGATGAAGGTGAGGCCTAAACGTGCGACGCAGGTCGTGAAGCTAACGAAGTTCTACGGCGAAGAGCCGCAGACTGCTTCCCAGACTACTTCGCCCCCAACCGAATTGAGGCACTTCCAACATGTGGTCGGCAATGTCACCCAGGACGCCCTGAACGTCTGGGCCGAGATCTGGGGAGAGCTTCAGCAGGGAGTGCACACGGGCGTTGTGGTCGCGCCTGAAGCCGGAGAATGTACGCCGACCTCCGAGACGGAATCGTCCCCTGGGGAGCCTTTCAAACCGTCGTGTGGTTGGCCGGAGTTCATGGAGAAGATGTGGCTTCTGAGACACTACCTCGACTTCTTGACCCGCTTCAGTCGCCAGTGAAAGTGAACGGATGAACAAGGGAAGACTGTAATGATGGCGTTCGGTTGTGGGCAAGACTTGCTCGGGTCCGTTGGAGACTCTTTGGCTGTTTAGCGGCGGCCAAGAGAGGAACAAGCCTTACCCCTCCTGATAAGTACAAACGACGAGCTGCAAATAGTAAATGGTAGATGCCAAGATGATCCACTTCTTCTACTGCTCGAATAGCATGACCGAGAACGAGACGCGGGAACTTGCGGCTCGATTCGGCTCGGACGAGCTGAGGATGCTCAGCCTGCCGTGTTCCGGCAAGATCACCATTCCCTACCTGGTCAAGGCCTTTGAAAGCGGGGCCGACGGCATCGTGTTGTGTTGCTGTGTGCCGGCGGAGTGCCGCAACCTCGAAGGCAATCTCCGCGCATCCAAACGGGCCCAGGCCGTGGACTCGCTCATGGAAGAAGTCGGGCTCGGCAAAGACCGGGTTCTGACCGTCACCAAGGGCGAGAGGGACATGGACCAGGTGATCGAAAGCATCACGCGTCTTCAGACGGGACTTCGAAACGTATCGGCATCCAGCCGAATTGCCGTCGTTCATAGAGAATCCAGCTCTGGGGTACGCACCCGCAGGGAGACCGCTGCATGAAGACACCCAATGGCACGCTTGCCGGCAAGATCAAGGCGGGCGAATTCGTACTTATGGCCGAGTACCTGCCGCCAGCCACCGCGGACAGCTCGGTGATCAAGGCTGCCGTCGAGGCGATGGGCAACAGCCTGACCGCTGTGAACGTCGCAGACAACCACGATGGGATCGGAACGTCGAGCATTGCAGCCTCGGCCGCTCTCCTGGGTTTGGGTCTGGACCCCATTTATCAGGTCGTCACTCGGGATAGGAACCGCATCGCCCTTCAGTCCGATCTACTGGGAGCCGCCACCCTCGGCATACGGAACGTTCTGTGCACGTCGGGCAACCACCAGACCGTAACGAAGTGCCCCGACTCGGCCAACGTCTACGACATCGACGCCATCCAGCTTGTCTGGACCGTCAAGCAGATGACAAACAAAGGGGTACTCCTCGACGGAACTCCCATTGCAGGCAAGTTCTCGATGCTCGTTGGGACAGTGGTCAACCCGTATCTCAAACCGATGGAGCTGAACATGATCCAACTCGCCAAGAAAATCGAGGCGGGTGCGGATTTCGTCCAGACGCATCCCGTGTTCGACGTGGAGGGGTTCGCGGCCTGGTTGGCCGCGGCACGCAAGGACGGCCTGGTGGATAGAACGGCAGTTGTCGTCGGTGTTCTGCCCTTGGCCAGCGCCGAGGAGGCGGAGAAGCTCCGCACCTCGCATACGGACCTGTACATCCCGGAGGCTGTCGTCGAAAGGCTCAGGGCCGCCGGAGAGCCAGACGCCCAGGAGAAAGAGGGCCTGAAGCTGTGTGCCGAGGTCATCGGCAAGCTCAAGGCCATGAAAGGAATCCGCGGCATTCACATCATCTCGGGAGGCAAAGAGGGGATCGTGCAGAAACTGCGTGCGGCCGCCGGCCTGTAGATTCGGGTGCAACTATGCCAGAGAAATACCACATAGAGACGAAAGCCATCCCCCCGCGTCGGCCACGTGTCGGCAAGTTCGGCGTGATCGACTGGCGTGAGGATTGTGCCCGTTGTCACAACTGCGTGAAGAAGGCCTGCGTTTACGACCGCTACCGTGAGGAGGCCCAGTATATCCGTACGCTCGAGGCGGTGGACGCCCTGTTCTTCGAGTGCATGGGCTGTTTCTCCTGTGTGCAAAACTGCACGAAGGGCCTCTTGCGGCTGTCCGTGAACCCGATCTGGGAGGGCTTGGGCAACGAGTACTGGACACCCGACATCATTCAGACGACCTGGGTGCAGGCCGAGACCGCGAAGATCCCCGTCTCCGGGGCCGGGTACCGCGGACCGTTCAGCGGGCCGGGCTTCGATGCCATGTGGACGGACATGTCGGAAATCGTTCGTCCCACCCGCGACGGCATTCACGGGCGCGAGTACATCAGTACCGCGGTGGACATCGGCCGAAAGCCTGCCTACCTGAACTTCAATGGCAAGGCGTTCCCGGTCGACGCCGCCTGTCTGTCGATTCAGATGCCGCTGATCCTGGACGTGCAATCCTCGCGGCACACGTTGCCGAAGCTGGGTCCGGCGGTCCGGGAGACCGCCCGTCGCACGAGCACCATCGCGATGGTTCGGCCATCCGAACTGCCGTTCCTGCACGAAGATGACAGCCGCGTGTTGCCCCACGTTGCGTTCTGCCTCAGCCCCGAGGAGCCCGTCGTCCCACCGGACGCAATGGCCCAAACCCGGCTGGTGGAGACCTACGACGGCCCGGACGTGGCGGCCCGCATTAAACGGCTCAAGGACAAGTATCCAAGCATCGTCGTCTCCGTGCGAGTGCCTCTCGACGCAAACAGCATTGAGCGAGCTGTCGAGTTGGCCTGTATGCCTGAGGTGGAAGTGATCCACGTCCTGGCGGACGCCACCGGCAACCAGATTGGCGTGGAGAAACCCATGTTCATCAAGGACATGGTCCGCCGGATTCACACGACGCTGATCGAAAGAGGCACGAGAGACGAAATCACCCTGATCGCCGGTGGGGGCATTGCCCTCGCGGAGCACATGGCCAAGGCCATCATCTGCGGCGCGGACCTGGTCAGTATCGACCTGCCGCTGATGATCGCCCTGGAGTGCCACCTGTGTGATCGCTGTGAGCCCGGCGTGCCTTGTCCGACCCGGCTCGAAGCGGTTCCCTTCGATTATGCTGCCGGACGCATGACGAACCTCATCGGCGCCTGGCACGATCAGTTGATCGAGGTCATGGGCGCGATGGGCATACGGGAGGCCCGTAGGCTCCGCGGCGATGTCGGCCGAGCCATGTTCTTCGAGGATCTTGAGGAGGAAACCTTTGGCAAGCTCTTCGGCAAAAGAAAGTGACCTTCAGGAAATCCTGCCGGCCAAGACACTGGGAACGCGTGTGCCGCAGGTCCAGGTTGAGCGTAAGATCGCGCCGGCCCCATCGCGCTATCGCAACGAGATCTCGAAGTACATCCTGCGACGGAGCCACGACTGCATTCACTGCGGCAAATGCGCCCAACTGTGTCCCTACGGTGTCCACGTCCGCAAGGAAGGCTACAAGTACTTCTGCGAGCCAAAGTCGCACCTATGCATAGGCCCGGTGTGCGAGAAGACGAAGCACTACTGTGTCGCCGCCTGTCCGAAATCGGCCCTGCAGATCATCGAGAATCCGATGATGGAGATCCTCGGTGACCGCCGCTGGACCGCAGATCTGATCCTGGCTACGTGGCGAATGGCCGAGACAGGGGATATCCCGCCAGCCGAGTACGGGTTTGACTACGAATGCGGCAATTCCGGCGGCGGGTTTGACAAGCTGCGGTTCAAGTTCCCTGACGAGCCCCCGGCGGAAGTACCCAAGGATCAGATCGACACGAGCATCGAACTGAACCGGCGTGGCGACGGCCGACCGCAGATCCGCATCGACGTCCCGTGGTACGGCGGCGGCATGTCCTTCGGCTCCGTCAGCAATGTCACGCAGCTCTCCAAGGCCCGCAGCGCCGTGGCCTGGAACACCTTCACCTGCACCGGCGAAGGCGGTTACATGGAGCGGATGCGGCCCTACGACGACCATGTCATCACGCAGGTCGCGACGGGCCTGTTCGGCGTCCGCGAGGAGACGATCCAGCGTGTGCCCATCGTGGAGTTCAAGTATGCCCAGGGGGCCAAGCCCGGCCTCGGCGGCCACCTGCTCGGCGACAAGAACACGCCCGCCGTCGCGAAGATGCGCGAGGCGGTCCTGGGGATCTCGCTGTTCTCGCCGTTCCCATTTCACAGCGTGTACTCCATCGAGGACCATATGAAACACCTCGACTGGATCAAGCATGTTAACCGCAGGGCTCTCGTCTCGACGAAAGTCTCGACGCCGACGGATGTGGACATGGTCGCGGTGGGCAGCTACGCCGCCGGCACGCACATCATCCACATCGACGGCGGCTACGGTGGCACAGGTGCGGCGCCGGACATTGCGAAAAAGAACATTGCCATGCCCATCGAGTACGCGATCGGGCGGGTGCACAAGTTCCTGGTGGCTGAAGGAGCCCGCGACAAGGTGACTCTGATCGCCAGCGGAGGTATTCGCACGGCTCACGACGTGGGCAAAGCCATCGCGCTGGGCGCCGACGGTGTGGTGATCGGCACGGTGGAACTGGTCGCTTTGGGCTGCGTGCGATGCAGCCGGTGTGAGAGTGGCCGGGGCTGCCCGCGGGGAATCGCCACGACCGACCCCGAGCTTTCGGGCAAAATGACCATCGAGTGGGGCACGCAGCGGGTGATCAACCTGTACAACGCGTGGCGCAATCAGTTGGTCGACATCCTCTGGCGGTTCGGGATGCGGAATATCGCCGAACTTCGCGGCCGAACGGATCTGCTGATGCATCTGGACTACAGGAATGACGTGGAGCAATAGGCTGTGAACGAACAGTTGGTACATCGTTTGGCACATTCTCGCAGAGCGTTAGCCGATGCCTGCGGGCATCCGCAGGCTGTGCGCAAGGGTGAGGAAGAAGGTGGCTGTGGAGTCGTGGGCTTCTGCTGCACGACACCTGTGGCCGGTCGGCACATCTACGAGCCCTCCAAGCAGATGCACAATCGCGGCAACGGCAAAGGCGGCGGCATCGCGGCCGTCGGGCTGGTGCCGGAGCAGTTGGGCGTCAGTCGCGAGGTGCTCGATGAATGCTACATGCTCCACATCGCCCTGCTGGACGCGAAGGCACGAGTCGAGGTCGAGCAGGAATTCATCACGCCGCACTTCGATGTCGCAGCCGCCGCGGAGCTCGACAAGGTGGACGACTGGAAATCGGTGGGCGATCTGGAGGTCAAGCCCCCGGATGTGTGGCGGTACTTTGTCCGTGTCAAGTCGAAGGTGGTCGATGCGTTCATTAAAGCCAACGAGTTTGCATCGATGGACCGCCGGGAGGCCGAGGACGAGTACGTCAGCCAGAACAGTTTCAGGCTCAACCAGAAGTTCTACGCCTCGCTCGGCAAGCAGCGGGCGTTCGTCCTCTCGCACGGCCGCAACATCATGATCCTCAAGGTCGTCGGCTACGCCGAGGCCATCGTCAAGTACTACAAGATCGAAGACCTCCGCGCCCACATCTGGATCGCACACCAACGGTATCCGACGAAAGGGCGAGTCTGGCACCCCGGCGGGGCGCACCCCTTCGCGGCCCTGAACATGGGTCTGGTCCACAATGGCGACTTTGCGAACTATCACTCCGTCAGCGAGTACCTCAAGCAGCGCGACATCTTCCCCCAGTTCCTGACTGACACGGAAGTCTCGGCCCTCCTGTTCGATCTGCTGGACCGAACGTATCACTATCCCCTCGAATACATCATTGAGGCGATGGCGCCAACGACCGAATTGGACTTCGATCGCCTGTCGCCCGAGAAGCAGCGGATCTACAAGGCGATTCAGACGACGCACATTCACGGCTCGCCCGACGGTCCGTGGTTCTTCATCATCGCCCGCAATGTCGCTCGCGAGAACAAATGCCAGCTCATCGGCATTACGGATACGGCGATGTTGCGGCCGCAGGTGTTCGCCTTCTGCGAGGGCGAGGTTCAGGTCGGACTCATTGCCTCCGAGAAGCAGGCCATCGACGCGACACTGCTGAGCCTTTCGAAAGACGATCCTCGGATCTGCCCGGTCGCGGACAAGTACTGGAATGCCCGCGGCGGCAGCCACACCGACGGTGGCGCATTCCTATTCAATCTGGAGAAAGACAGTCGTGGCCGGATTCGCATGACCTGCAAGGACAAGTTCGGTCAGACGGTGCCGATGCCCAAAGCGAACGAATCCTGCGATCTCTCCCAGGATGTCGCGTCCCTGCGTCGTGACCAGGCGGTGACAGAGAAGATCGACGCCTGCCTGCGAGAGAGCAGTGTCGCCAGTCTGTTCGAGTTCCTGCGCGACGGCATGGCGGCCTGGTCGTTCGATGTGGTTCGCACCGCGTCTCGGACGCTGTCCGAACACGGGACCGCCAAGGAGAATACCGCCCTGGCGATCGAGGCGTTCACGCTGCTCAACGACCGCCGGTTCCCCACCGGTGCCAAGAAACGAAGTTACATTCTGCACGTTGTTCGCACGGAGTTGTACCGGCTCCTGCGGGCCTTGCCCAAGATCACGACCACCGATCCCGCCTCTGGGCCATACCGGTTGATTGATCTCCAGACTGTGGGTGCCCTGAGAGCCCCGATCAAGGGCGAAGCGACGCTTGTCATCGATGCAATGGGCTTTCCGCCCGAAGGCGACCGGTGCGACGCGACCCTGCTGTTCGACGCTTACATGAAGGGCTGGCGGCATTTCATCACTTTTGATTTGCGCGGGCAGCGATTCCACGGCTGCGGTCTGGGACCCGACACCGACGATGTCACCATCGACCTGTACGGCAGTTCCGGCGACTACCTCGCCTCTGGCATCGACGGCCTGACGATCACCGTCCACGGCAATGCCCAGGACCAAGTGGGCCAGATCATCAAACGCGGCAAACTGGTTGTCCATGGCGACGTCGGGCAGACCTTCATGTATGGCGCCAAGGGTGGCAGCATCTTCATCCTGGGCAACGGTGCAGGCCGGCCGCTCATCAACTCGGTCGGTCGGCCGCGAGTTGTCATCAACGGCACCTGCCTGGACTTCCTGGGCGAATCATTCATGGCCGGCGATCCGCTCAACGGCGGCGGATTCGTGATCCTCAACGGTATCCGACTGGACGAAGACGGCAAGATCGTCCCGCTGCCTGAGCCCTATCCGGGCAGCAACCTGTTTTCGCTCGCTTCCGGCGGAGCCATCTACGTCCGCGATCCGCAGAAGAAGGTCGTGAGCCAGCAACTCAACGGCGGCAAGTTCGTCGAGCTGACCGGCGCCGACTGGGACCTGATTCTGCCTTATTTCCAGGAGAACGAACGGTTGTTTGGCATCAGGGTTGACGACCTGCTGACGGTTGAGGGCCGAAAGTGCAAGCCGGAAGAGGTGTATCGCAAGGTTACACCAGTGGCGCTCAAGGCCCTGGCCAAAGTGGCGACTCTGCCCGGCAAGGAGAAGAAACAAGCTTCCGCGAGGGCATGAGGTTGATAGATCAGATTGCATGTGAGTGAGCCCAAAACATGGCGATAACGATTTCGAAGAACAAGTCGGCACGGAGCATCACCCAGCGGGTCCGCGAGCTCACCGGGGTGGACCTCGGCGCGTGCTACCAGTGCAAGAGATGCACGAGCGGCTGCCCGGTGTCGGGCCTGGCCAAGTGCCCGCCCTCGGAGGTGATGCGACGGCTGCATCTGGATCTGGGCGACGAGCTGCTGAACAGCGACATTCTCTGGGTGTGCGTCTCGTGCGAGACCTGTTCGACGCGGTGCCCGATGGGGATCGACGTGGCGGCGGTCATGGACGCGCTGCGCCGGATTGCGCTGGAACGCGGAGCCGCCAAAGGCGAAGGGAATGTACCCCTGTTCAACCAGGCGTTCCTCAAGACGGTCCAGGTGTTCGGGCGAACGTATGATCTGGCGATGATTGCAGGCTACAAGCTGGGCAGCCGCAAGCTCATGGCGGACACCGAGAAGTTCCCCACCATGCTGGCCAAACGCAAGATCGCACTGTTGCCTCCCACGGGGGCGGATCGCAGGACGGTGCGCCGAATCTTCAAGAAAACCCGAGCGAACAAGGCGACAGACCAATGAAATACGCGTATTTTCCAGGCTGCTCGGCAGAGTCCACCGCGCGGGACATGCATCAGTCCACCCTGGCCGTGGCCCAATCGCTGGGGATTCAGTTGGTCGAGCCGAAAGGCTGGACCTGCTGTGGCGCCACGGCGGGGCATCAGACCGATCGCGTTCTGTCGGTGGCTCTGCCGGCAGCCACGCTGGCCAAAGTCAAGGACGCCGGGCTCGATCTCATCGTCAACTGTGCGGCCTGCTACAACCGCATGAAGGTGGCGAACCACGAGATCGCGACGAACCAACAGGTCCGTGCGAAAGTGGCCGAGGCGATGGGCCGGGACTACGATGGCTCGGTCAAGATTCGTCACTTCCTCGAAGTGCTCCTGGAGGATGTCGGAATCGATGCCATCACCGCGGCGCTGCGCGGTTCGTTGGCGGGAATGAAGGTCGCAAGCTATTACGGCTGCCTGCTGGTGCGGCCAAACGAGGTCACCGGCTTCGATGACCCGGAGAACCCGACCTCGCTCGACCGGTTGGTTGCGGCGATGGGGGGCACCGCCCTCGATTGGCCGCACAAGGTCGAATGCTGCGGCGGGGGGCTCTCGATGTCCCGAACGGACGTGGTCGTCCATCTCACGAACTCCATCGTGGGGATGGCCCGGGCCGCCGGCGCCGAGTGCATTGTGGTCAGTTGCCCCATGTGCCAGATCAACCTCGACATGCGGCAGCTCGACATCGCCAAGGTCACGGGGAACCACCACGACATGCCGGTTCTGTACATCACGCAACTATTGGGTCTGTGCCTCGGCATTCCGGCTCCGCAACTCGGCTTGAACAAGCTGATGATTTCGCCGGACCGCGTGGTCAGAGCCGTTGTCAACGCCGCATGAGGAATGCTCCCGATATGAGTGGAAACGGTCAGAAGAAGGTTGGTGCGGTGCTCGTGCAAGGTGGCGGCATCGCCGGCGTGCAGGCCTCGCTCGATATGGCCAACTCCGGGTTCAAGGTCTACCTCGTCGAGCGGGAGGCCGCCATCGGCGGCATGATGTCGCACCTCGACAAGACCTTCCCGACGGGCGATTGCGCGACCTGCATTATTTCGCCCAAACTCGTGGAGTGTGCCCGCAATCTCAACGTCGAAATCCTGACGATGTCCGAGCTGGTCGATCTCCAGGGCGAGCCGGGCAACTTCAAGGCGACCGTGAAGCGTCACCCGCGATACGTCGATGAGACCAGGTGCAACGGCTGTAGCGAGTGCACGCAGGCGTGCCCCGTGAATATCCCCGACTGGTTCGACCGCCATCTTGGCACGCGCAAGGCCATCGCCAAGCACTACGCCCAGGCCACGCCAAACATCTTCGGCATCCTCAAGAACGGCCACGCTCCCTGCAGGATGAACTGCCCTGCGAACGTCAACGTGCAAGGCTATGTGCAGCTCATCAAGAAGAAGGAATACGTCAAGGCCGTGAACCTGATCCGCGAGCGCAACCCGCTTTCGGCGATCTGCGGCCGCGTCTGCACGCACCCGTGCGAGACTGTCTGCGCCCGCGGCAAGGCGGACGATCCGATTGCGATTCGCATGCTCAAGCGGTTCGCCTCCGACAAGGAGATGCAACTGATCCGGTCGGGGCAATTGGCCCTGCCTGAGGAGAAGACCCCCCCTGCGAACGCGAAGAAAGTCGCGGTGGTTGGTGGTGGGCCGGCGGGTCTGGCTGCTGCCGATGACCTCGCGGGCCGGGGGTTTGCCGTGACGGTGTACGAAGCCATGCCTGCGGCGGGCGGGATGCTGCGATGGGGCATTCCCGAGTACCGCCTGCCCAAGGACGTGCTGGACCATGAGGTCGAGATCATCCGGCGCAAGGGTGTTCGGTTCGTTCTCAACTGTCGTGTGGGGGAGAACGTCACGGTCGAGACGCTCCGCGAGGAGCATGATGCCATATTTCTCAGCGCGGGCGTGCCGTTGGGCCGGCCGCTCGGCATCGAAGGCGAGGACAAAATCGGCGTCACGCAGGGCGTGGATTTCCTCCGACAAGCGGCCTCAGACGCCAAGCCCGATGTGAAGAGCCGGGTCATCGTCATCGGCGGCGGCAACGTCGCGGTCGATGTCGCCAGGACCGCGCTGCGCCTGGGGGCCCGGAGCGTGGAGATGGTGTGCCTGGAGCAGCGTCGCGAGATGCCTGCCTATGCGGAGGAGGTCGAGGCGACGCTCGCCGAAGGGATCACGATTCGCAACGGATGGGGCCCGCGCCGGATTCTCGGCAACGGGTCCGCGACCGGGATCGAATTCAAACGTTGCACCAGCGTGTTCGGTTACGATGGGCGGTTCAGCCCGCAGTATGCAGAGAATGACCGGGTATCGCTGGAGGCCGACCAGATCATCATCGCCATCGGCCAACAGAGCGACAAGGCGTTCCTGGCGCATCTTGGCGTCGAGACCGAGCGGGGGGCCATCAAGATCGACCCCGTGACGCGACAGACCTCGCTGCCGGGCATTTTCGCCGGTGGCGATACGGCCTCGGGTCCTGCTTCGGTCATCCAGGCTGTAGGAGCCGGGAAACAGGCGGCCGAGTCCATCCACCGGTATCTCAACGGCCTCGATCTGCGGGCCAACCGCTTTGAAGAGGCACTGAAGCCCGTTCCGGAAGAGCTCCTGCCGGAAACGGACCACGTGGAGAAGCAGGCCCGCAGTGCGTGTGTCGAGTTGCCGGTCGCCGAGAGGCAAAGCAACTTCAAGGAGGTCGAGCAGGCCTTGACGGAGGAGCAGGCTCTGGCCGAGGCGGAACGCTGCCTGAACTGCGGGCTGTGCTCCGAGTGCGGCGAGTGCGTCGCCACCTGCAAGCAGAATGCCATCGACCACTTCATGGGCGAGAGGACGGTGGAGTTGGAAGTCGGCGCGGTCGTGCTGACGCCCGGCTTCGAGGAGTTCGACGCTTCCCGCAAGGGCGAATTCGGGCACGGCCGGTATCCCAATGTCGTGACCAGCGTCGAGTTCGAGCGGATGTTGTCCGCCGCGGGTCCTTTCGAAGGGCATATCGTTCGGCTCTCTGACAAGCGGGAAGCCGGGAAGGTCGCCTGGATTCAGTGTGTCGGCTCCCGCGACTCGAAGTGTGGAAACGAATACTGCTCGTCCATCTGCTGCATGGCCTCGACGAAGCAGGCGATGGTCGCCCAGGACCACACCGCGGGCCTGGAAGCGACGATCTTCTACATGGACATCCGCGCCCACGGCAAGGACTTCGACCAGTACTACGAGCGGGCCAAGAACCAGAATGGCGTCCGCTACATCAAGAGCATGCCGTCGCGCATCGTGCAGATGCCGGGGACGATGAATCCGCGAGTTCGGTTCCTGGACGAGCGCGGCAAGCTCAGCGAGGAGGAGTTCGACCTCGTCGTGCTGGCTGTCGGCCTGGAGCCTTCGAAATCGGCGGTCCAGTGCGCCAGGCAACTCGGCATCGAACTGAACGACTACGGCTTCTGCACGACGGATCGGTCGTCGCCCCTGCTCACGTCCCGGCCGGGCGTCTTCGTTGCCGGCGCCTTCCAGGAGCCCAAGGACATCCCCGAGACCGTCATGCAGGCCAGCGGGGCCGCATCGATGGCGATGGAGCTACTCGCCTCCGCCCGCAACACACGGACGGTGAAGAAGAAGTATCCGGACGAGCATGATGTCACGGATGAGAGCCCGCGAATCGGTGTCTTTGTCTGTCATTGCGGCCGGAACATCGGCTCGGTCGTCGATGTCGAGAGCGTGGTCAAGGCCATCGAGAACCTGCCCAACGTGGTTTATGCAACCCACACGATGTTCACCTGCTCGGACACGAGCCTCTCGAACATCCGCGACCAGATCCGCGAGCACCGTCTCAACCGCATCGTGGTAGCGTCCTGCACGCCCCGAACGCATGAGCCCCTGTTCCGCGAGACGATGCGCGAAGCGGGCCTGAACCCGTATCTGTTCGAGATGGCCAATATCCGCGATCAATGCTCGTGGGTCCATTCGGCCACGCCCGAGATCGCGACGCGGAAATCCGTCGAGCTGGTGAAGATGGCGGTCGCCCGCGCAGGTCTGCTCTTGCCGTTGGAGCCCGGCACGCTCGCGGTCGATCAGAAGGGACTCGTCATCGGCGGCGGCCTGTCCGGCATGACCGCGGCACTGGCCCTGGCCAACCAGGGCTTCAAGGTCCATCTGGTCGAACGCACCGAGCGGCTCGGCGGTCACCTCCACGACATCCATTTCACGTTGGAGGAGACGGACGTCACTGGCATGACGGCTGATCTGATCCAGCAGGTGCAGAACCATAAGAACATCGACGTGTACCTCTCCGCGGACGTGGCGGATGTCAAGGGCCACATCGGCGAGTTCCACGCGACCCTCTCCCAGAACGGCAAGAAGCTGGAGATGACTTCAGGCATCGTGATCGTCGCGACCGGCGCCGAGCGGGCCGAGACCACTAAGTTCCTCGGCGCGACCTCCCCGAGCGTGATCACGCAGGTCGAACTCGAAAAGCGGATCTGCGAGAGCAAGTTGCCCGCTGGCACGAAGAACGTGGTCATGATCCAGTGCGCGGGTTCGCGCGACGATGAGCGGGCCTACTGCAGCCGGATCTGCTGCTCCATGGCGGTCAAGAACGCCCTCGCGATCAAGAGGAGATCGCCGGATACAAATGTCTTCGTGCTCTATCGCGACATTCGGACGTACGGCTTCCGAGAACTCTATTATAAGCAGGCCCGCGAGGCCGGTGTGGTCTTCATCCGATATACGCGCGAGCAGGAGCCGGTCGTATCCGAGACCGGCGGACTCACGGTCAGCCTCACGAGTCCGGATTTCCCCGAGTCCCTCGTCATCGAGTCGGATCTGGTCGTTCTGAGCACGGGCATCGAGGCGGACCGGGCGAACAACAAGCGCATCTCCGACATGCTCAAGGTGCCGCTGAACGGGGACGGTTTCTACGTCGAGGCCCACATGAAGCTGCGGCCGGTGGATTTCGCAACCGAGGGCATCTTCCTCTGTGGCCTGGCGCATTCGCCCAAGTTCCTGGACGAGAGCATCACCCAGGCCCGCGCGACCGCTGCCCGGGCGGCGACGGTCCTCTCGAAGACGCACCTGGACGTCAGCCCGCAGGTCTCGTACGTTGACCAGAACAAGTGCATCTCGTGTATGACCTGCGTGCACGCCTGTCCGTACGGGGCGCCGTTCTGCAACACCGACGGCAAAGGCCAGATCGAGGCCGCCAAGTGCATGGGCTGCGGCATCTGCGCGTCTGAGTGTCCGGCCCGCGCGATCCAACTGAATCATTTCCAGACGGACCAGTTCCGCGTAATGATCCGGCAGTTATTCGAAAACCGCAGCACGGCGCCGAGGAAGAAAATCCCGGTCGAGCTGTAATGACAGTAAGGTATCGATGGCACGTATGAAACAAGATGAATTTGAACCCCAGGTGCTGGCCTTCTGCTGCCACTATTGCGCGTACGCAGCGGCGGACCTGGCGGGCACGATGCGAATCCAGTATCCGCCGAACGTCCGCATCATTCGCACGCCCTGCACGGGCCGACTCGAAACCGAGTTTTTCATCAAGGCGTTTGAGAACGGCGCCGACGGCGTCTTTGTGGCCGGCTGTCTCGAAGGCGGCTGCCACTTCACCAGCGGCAATCTCTACGCCAGACGGCGGACCGAGTACATGCGGGAGATGCTCGAAGAGCTGGGCTTGGAGAAGGAGCGGCTGCGCATGGTGAACGTCTCGGCAGCCGGCGGGCACCTTCTGGCGGACCACATCACGGACATGGTCGAGACGGTCCGGAAACTCGGCCCGAGTCCTCTAAACACCAACGGCTGCGAGAACAAATTGGAGACGGCCTCATGATTGTCGCGGAACGCAAGAGGATCCCAGAACTACTGAACATCGTCAGGGCGCATAAGAAAGTACTCGTACTCGGCTGCGGCACATGCGTCACGGTCTGTCTGGCCGGCGGTGAGCGGGAGGTCAGCATCATCAGCTCGGCCCTGCGCATCGCATCGCGCCTGCAAGGTGTCGATTTGACGGTCGAGGAACTGACTATCGAACGCCAGTGCGACAATGTCTTCATCGAGCAAGCGGCTGAGGCTGTCGAGCGAAACGATGCGGTCCTGTCGCTCGGCTGCGGGGCGGGAGTTCAGGCGATCGCTGAACGCTACCACAACAAGCCCGTCTACGCCGGCCTTGATACCACGTTCATCGGCATCCTTGAGGAACAGGGCATTTGGACGGAGAAGTGTGCCGCGTGCGGGGCGTGCGTTCTGCACGAGTACGGCGGGGTTTGCCCGGTCACACGATGCGCCAAGAGAATGCTGAATGGCCCATGCGGTGGGTCTCGGGAGGATCGCTGTGAGGTCCGGCCGGAACTACCCTGTGCCTGGCAACTCATCTACACCCGTCTGAAGGAGATCGGCCAGGTCGACAGGCTCCGCAGGGTGACACCACCCAAGAATTGGCGCCGCAGCCTCGACGGCGGCCAGCGACTCATCGTCCGCCAGGACCACCGGATTTGAGGGACACCGTCAACGGGATTCGCTTTCTGCTGGGTCAGTGCGCATAATGCTCAGATCGACGCCTCCCTGACTAAAACGACCGGCTCCTGAGGCGGTCGGTCTGTTGGCGGTAGCGGACTGGCCGTGATCCTCATTTCATGTCGTCAAGACGTGAGGTGAAGGGTAGGCTACGACGCTTCGTTCGCTACCGGGCTACTTCCCGAGGCTTGGTGGAGGATTCGTATAGAGCTCTGATCTCTTTGGCGGCAAGGGCGTAGCTGTAGATCTGGACATCATCGATACGGCCGTTCCAGGCCGTTTCGGTGCGGTGTGAGTCCCATCCGATCCATAAGCTGAGATTGTTCGCTGCGATAAATCCGGCTACGGCGGCCGAGACATCGCGATGCCCGTCAATGTACAGCGTTGCCATCCGGCCATCGTAGACTCCTGCGACATGATGCCAACGACCATCATGGAGACCCGTCTTACCGAGGACTCCACTGGCCACCCCAATGTCACCGGGTACGTCAACGCCGCAAACGAACTTCACCGCGTTCGTCCAGCCTTGCAGCCTCCAACTGGTTCCCTTGGCGATGACCGGACGCCAACCAAGAGGTCCGGCCGCCTTGATCCAACTCGAGAGGGTTATCTCTTCGGCCATGTCAAAGAGCGGGTCGTTGCCGCAATCGACCCAGCCACCATCCCCATCCAGTTCCAGCACCTTTCCTCTCACAGGATCGTCAACGATCCGTGCATCTCCAACGAGCGTGCCGTCTATTCGGTTTCCGGAGGAATCGGGCACCGTTTTCCCTTTGACCTCATCAAAGTCATACCGTGCGATGAGTCTGCCGGCGTGCAAATACTGTCCGTGATACGATAGACCCGCCTGATACAATCGGAGTTTTGCTTCACAATCTGCTCGTCGACCCGGGCGTATCGCGCCGGGCAGCTTTGTCATGGCTTGGCGCTGCCACTTCACCGCTTGCTCGAATCGACCCATCTCGGCATAGGCGGCCGCGAGCGTATCGATGTAGTCGTAGTCGTGCCAGAGGTTCAGTTCGCACGCCTTCGTGGCATTCTCAACCGCCTGGGCGCCATCCCGGAAATCCGCCTGCGAACACGCAGCTTGGAATCGGGCCAGTGGATCCAGCATCCCCGCGTGCCACGGCGCGGCCGAGGCCGCGGACTCGAATGCACCGAGCGCTTTGCCGTATTCGCCACGTTGCTCGTACGCTTGTGCCCTCCCGGCAAACCGCAGGGCCAGTTGGAACTCCGCGCTCCTCGTGGCGGCATCGACCTGAGATTCAGATGGCGACGTCAACGGGCGTGTGGCGGCCAAGATCTCCAGGGCCTTCTCCAGGAACCCTTGCTCCACACGATCCCACGCGGTCGAGAGAGGGCGATTCGTCTCCGCAAAGGTCTTCTCGGCCCGCACCAGAGGTCGGAAGTCATCGTGGCTCGTCTCCTGTGAGAACATCTCGCGCAGTGTATTGAGAGCCTCTTCGGCCTCTTGCTCATGGCCCAGCCGGTGGAGCGCCATGGCGGTGTATGCCACCGGATCGGGGTACAGCGGAGCGTTGCTTTGGACCCGCAACGTCTCGGCCTGTTCCAAGTGGGCGAGGGCCTTTTCGTAGCTCCCAACGCGATAGGAGGCCATGCCCTGCAAGACCTCACCGGCCCAGGCCTCCTGCCCGAGTTGGGCGATCTTGTCAGCCAGACTCAGCACAGCGTTCGCATCAGCCGAGGGGTACCGATCCAGGACGTGGTTGGTCATTTCCCAGTACGTGGCCGGTCGCGTCGTCGGCCACGAAGGCAGGCTCCAGAGCCATCTGCCCAGGCTGGCCACGGCCTCTGTTTCTTGTCCGAGACCGGCGTGGCAGAAGGCCTCCACCCTCCCGGCCAGCGTGGCGCGCGTCGGTTCATGCCACCCCACCAGCCACTCCTCCATCCCGGCGATCAGGTCCCGACAGTATTCGCGTTCGGTCAGACCCGGACCCAGGGATTCGACCGTCGGTCGGTTCGGGTCGATATCCGCCTCCCAGATCTCCCAGAACGGATGCCCGAGGACCAGCGCCATCTTTCTCCCATCCCGCGACCAGCGCCCCCAGACGACTGCTCCCGGAAGGACCTGGGAAGCCGTTCTGGTATTCACGTCGTAGATCCAGAAACCAAAGCCGGTGAGTTCTGTGCCAATGCTCAATTCGCGTCCTGTCGGCGACCATTCGATCGGGATCGGTTCATAGTCGGTATCCATCGGCTCCCTCCAGGCGGCATCATAGTAGACGGGGAGAATCGGCAGCCTCCAGGCCACGACTGTCGCACGCGTCTCCAGGTCCGTGATCAGAATCTCGCCTCGATGCTCGTACGCGACGTACTTCTCGTCCGGCGAGATGGCAGGGAAGTATGAAGGGCTGTAAATGATCCGTTCCGGCTCGGCTTGAGGATCATCGAAAGCCTTCTTATAGATGAACCAGTCCTCCATGTAACTATGGTAGTAGACATACTTCGAATCCCGTGACCAGCCCAAGAGCACGCCCTTGCCGAGGTGCCAGGGTTTGCCGCCGGCGGCTGGGATGACGTACATCTGCTCGAAAGCCGAGCGAAACGAAAACGGCGACTTGACGAAGGCAATGTACTTGCCGTCCGGCGACCACCGGGGGAAGAAGCCGAAACTCACCAGGGACCGAATCGTGCCCCGCTGGCGATCCTCGATAATGCCGACTCCCTTCAAGCCAGGCTTTTGAGGCTGGGTCAGAAGAGTCTCATGTCCCCATATATTATGAGGGTCAAGTCCGGCGTAGATCAGCTTCTGCCCGTCCGGCGAGTAGTCCGCCGCGGCACCGTTCACGACCACTCTGTGCGCTTTTGAGTGGAACTCCTGGTACGTGCGGTGAATCATACGCAAAAGCGTCGCCGTGGGTCCGCTCTCGGTGCGATCCGGCAACGCGAGTTCTCGCCCGAATTCGCCGCTATCGGCCACATACTTCGCCAACCAGGGGGAGAAATAGTAGGCAAGGACCCCGGGGGACGTGGCGCATTCGGTGTCGGCCTCACGATAGCGACCCAGAGCGACCAGGGCCCCCAGAAGTCCCGACTGGTATTGTCCGACACCGGGGCGCCTTGCGACACACTCTTTCGCATCGGCCAGCGCCTGTTCATAATTACCCATCCTGAAATGGGTCTCGCGCCGCTGGTCGTAGAGTCCACCGATTTCGGAATATGTGTCGCCCGCCCGCTCGATGGCGCGATTGTGATTCTCGATCGCTTCGCGGTAGCGCCCCATCCGGCGTAGAGCCACAGCCCTCAACGCGTAGCCCGAAGGGTTTTCCGGTTGGACGAATATCATCTTGTCCGCATCCCGGTCCATATTCTCGTAGTCCCTCAGGGCCGCATACGTCAGGGTCCGCATCTTGCGCGCCAGGTAATGCTCGCGATCGAGCTTCAATGCCTCCGACAGCAGGCGGATCATGTCTTCGAGTGTCTCCGCCGTTCGCGCGCGCACGATGAACGCCTCGGGCGTCTGGGACGGGTACATGTCGGCCAGTGTGCGGTTCCTTGTGACCAGGGCGTCGTTGCCCAACTCGACATACAACATCGCCAGAAGCTCGTACACGACCCCCTCTTCAGGATGTTCGGCTTCCAGTTGTTCGAGTATTTGGAATGCCTCTTCCGTCCGGCCCAGGTCGGCCAGGATGCGGACCTTCAGCAGTTGGCTGTTGAGTTGATCGGGCACCAGCTCCAGCGAGGTCTCGGTCTGCTCCAGTGCCAGTTTGTGCTGTCCCTCTGCGTAGTATGTCTGGGCGGCCGAGAGGGCGGCTTCCGCCTTCTGCGCAACGAGAGTACGTTGTTCTTGAGCCAGCTTTCGGGTATTCGCGGCGTTCCGCCGGTACAGCCGGACGCTCAAGAAGCCCATACAGGCAATGACCACAACGCATAGGCCGGCAATCACCTGGATTCGGTTCCGACGGGCGAACTTCCGCAGACGGTACACCGTCGTAGGCGAGCGGGCTGTGACCGGCTCGTGATGGAGGTGGCGCTGGATGTCTTCGGCCAGGGCATGGGCCGTGGCGTACCGCCGGTCCGGTTCCTTGGCCATCGCCTTGAGCACAATCCAGTCCAGGTCCCCGTGCAGCCGTCGCCGGAGGGTTCCGATATCCGTCCTCCGTTGTTCCGCCAGCTTTGTCGACTCTCCTTCGGGCACCGTCCTCAGAGAGGTGCTGGGGGTTTTGGGATCCTCCTCCCGAATGACCCGCCGGATGTGCTCGGGGCCGCCCTCCCGTAGCGTCTGGGGATCGAACGGAAACACGCCGGCCAGTAACCGATACAGAACCACCCCCAACGAGTAGATATCCGCGCGCGTATCCACCCCTTGGGCAGTCATCTCCGCCTGCTCGGGGCTCATGTACTCCGGCGTGCCCAGCAGCCGGCTGTCCTCCGTGAACAGCGTCTGTTCGGTCAGCAAGTGGCCGAGAGCTTTGGCGATGCCAAAATCGATGATCTTGGGCACCGCTTGGTTGTCTCTCATGGAGACGAGGATATTGGAGGGTTTGAGATCACGATGAATGATGCCTTTCTGATGCGCGTGTTGGACGGCATCGCAGACTTGCAGGAACAGCTCCAGCCTCTCCTCAACGGTCCGTTTGAACTGGTCACAATGCGCGGTGATCGGCACGCCCCAGACGAGTTCCATGGCAAAGTAGGGCCGGCCCGCCTCGGTCGTCCCGGCGTCGTAGAGGTGTGCGATGTTGGGGTGGTCCAGAAACGCCAGCGCCTGCCGCTCGGCCTCGAAGCGCGTCATCACCTCCCGGGTGTCCATGCCCGGCTTGACAACCTTCAGGGCCACCTGCCGTCTCATGGGGTACTCTTGCTCGGCCGAGTATACGACCCCCATCCCCCCCTCACCAAGGACATCGGCGAGCCGGTAGCGGCCGATCCAGGTCCCCAGTTGTTCCCGGGCGGGGTCCGGCACGCGCGTGGACGACGGAACTTCAGGTGCATCACCGGATGGGGCGCCGCCCGTGCCAGGCTCGTTTTCCCGAATCGTAGGGTCGTCGGGCGGATCGAAGGCCGAGTTGGCCTTGTCCGTCACCGTGGAGAACAGACGGCCCAACTGATTCGGGCTCAGACGAGATAACGGCCTTCTTTTCATGATTCGCCCGGATACACTCGGCGGTGGAACCATGAGTAACTACAGAAACTATCTCAGATTTTGCGCGATCTTGGGAAAGAAGCGTGCCATGTCCTGCAGCTCGTCGCCGGCCTCGTCGGCCGACACGACGGACTCTTGGACGCACTTCTCCAACGCCGCTCGAATCCGCCTCTTGACTGTCACGATCATGTTCGCCAGCTTCGCGCCGTCTGAGATGCCGTAGCGATTACAAAGATCCTGTACCGCAGGGGGCTCCGTCTCCTCCACGAGGGGCTGCAAGACCCGCTCCTCGAAGACCTTCCAATAGACCGTCTTGCCGTCCTCATGGCAACTTGTCTCGACTTCCTGCAGGGCCCGCTCCAGCAACGAGGAGACCCAGACGTGGTTGAAGCAATCGTCCGGAGAGAGCTCGTCGGCGACCTCGGGCAGGGCCTCCGCCCCGACCACATCCAGCGGGATAAGCTGGCCTTTGGGAAGACGCTTCCGCGCGGTCTCCTTGTCGTGCACGTTGATGAGATAATTGTGCAGCGCCGTGAGCAGGAACGACCGGAAGCGGCCCTTGCCCCGGTCGGCTTGCTTGACAAGCTCTTTGCCCAAAACGATTTCGTGGAAGAAAGCCTGGGTCAGGTCTTTGGCCTCCTCATTGGCAAACCCGCGGCGCCGCAGATAGCAATAGACGGGCTTCCAATAGTCCTTCAGCAGCGATCCGATCAGTACCTGATCCTGGTCCTCACCGGCCCGGATACCCTCGATCAGCGACCAGTGCGTGGTTAGAAATGTCCCTCCTTTTCCCCCGAGGTCCGTCTGATCTTTCCCGCTCATAGTCGGGCTCCCACGACATTGGCGTCGTCCACGCCAGGGACGACTTCGTGTCTTTCTCGCGTTGACACTCAGTCTACGGTACCTCACCAGTTCGGACCTCCGTATTCTACAAGGCAGGGCCCCGGCGTGCAAGAACCTGTTGCCGGCACAGGCACGACCAGGGAGGCAAGTCCGGGTGATGCCCCACGTCAGGGCTCTGAAACGACATTTCTGACCTCAGGCCGGCGCCAAATCGAGAAAAAGAACGTCCTGCCGCGCAAAACCCGAATCCCTTCCTGTACTGGATGGTAGAGGTTCAGAGCCCAGGTCAGGACGACCGGGACCTCTCATGCTGCAGCATGATCCAGACGCGTCCACTGGGGCGCGTTCCGTCGAACCATCTTTTCTCAAAGGAGACGAATCGTGAGAACTCAGCCAACAACCCGATGTCTGCTCAGAGTGATCCTGTGCAGCCTGATCCTGGGCGGCCCCGTCTGGGCCGGTCAATTTTTTTTCGAGGATTTCAGCGATGGCAATGCCAAGGATGCCTCCCCGGTGAACTGGGTGCCTCGCGACGCGGGGTACGTCCTGACCCCCGAAGGACTCGAGGTCGCCGGTGGAGCAGGGGCGGGGGATGCGACCGGCACGTACTATACGTATCGCGATGTATCTGTCAGGGTCCAGATCAAAAGAGTCTCAGACCACACCAATCCTGAGTGGGCATCGGGATTTGCACTCCGCTGGGGCGGACCCACCGGTGGGTATTGGATCGAGGTCCGGCCTCCCAATCGCTTCTGGCTCGGGCACATGAAGCGCTACGTCCTGCGCGGCGCAACTCTTCCCTTCGACGTTGACGAGAGGGAGCTGATCATTCGTGTGGATGCCATCGGCGCGGAGATCAAATGCTGGTGCTGGCCGGCCGATGAGTCCATGCCCGAGACGCCACAGATTACCCTCATCGACGATGTGACGCCCGATGGGATGCTCGGACTCTATGTCGGGACGCCGGGAGGGAAAGCCATTTATCGCTGGGTGGAAGCGGTCTCGACGGAGGTGCCCATCGTTGACTTCGACGGAAATGGACAGGTCGATACCAGAGATCTCCTGAAGATGATTGATTGCTGGGGCCAGGAGGAGCCGTCGGTCGACCTCTCCGGTGACGGCACGGTGAACGCGGACGACTTGGAGATCCTGATGAAGTACTGGGGGCAGGAGGTGGAAGACCCGACGCTGCTCGCCCACTGGGCTCTGGACGAAGCGGAAGGATCGGTGGCTGCCGACAGCGCCGGAACCCACGACGGCACGCTGGTTGGCTATCTGCGTTGGCAACCGAGCGACGGGGCGCTGTTGTTCGACGGGAGTCCGAGCTTCGTCATGACGCCGTTCGTTTGCGATCCCGCCGCGGGCCCGTTCAGTGCGCTCGCCTGGGTCAAAGGTGGCGCTCCGGGCCGGGTGATCCTCGCACAAGTGAATGGAGCCTGCTGGCTGAAGGCGGCCGGCCCGCAGGGCACGCTGATGACGGAACTGACGGGGCCACAGGGCGGACCGCTGGTCTCGCCCGCCGTCATTACGGATGGCGTCTGGCATCGTGTGGGCCTCGTCTGGGATGGCAGCAACCGCATCCTCTACGTGGACGGGATCGAGGTCGCCCGAGATACGCCGGGGGGCATGGCGGGCTCGAATGGCGACCTGATCATCGGCGGCCCTGCCAATCCCGGCGAAGGCGGCTACTGGTCCGGCCTAATTGACGCCGTCCGCATTTACAGCCGCGCGGTCAAGCCGTGAGACTGGCCTGGCGAACGCACGGGGCTGGTGGCGTGCGACGCGGCCAGCCCTTTTCACTTGTGGTACCGCGACGTGTCCATCAGCGCGCAGATCAAGAGGATCTCAGACCACAGCAACGGCGAGTGGGTGTCGGGACTTCTTTGCCGATGGAGTAGTGGGCCGACCGGTGGCTATTGAATCGAGGTCAGACCGCCCAACCGGTTCTGGTTCGGCCACCGGGATCGGTACATCTTGCGTAGGGCGACGCTTCCATTCAATGTCGACGAGACGGAGCTGATCATCCGTGTGGATGCCGTCGGCGATCAGCTCAAGGCCTGGTGCTGGCCGGCCGACGAGCCCATGCCCGAGGAGCCGCAGATCTCCCTCGTGGATAACGTGGCGCCCGAGGGCCCCGTGGGGTTCTACTATTCGAATCGGGGAGGCGAGTCCGTTTACCGCTGGGTGAAGGTGGAGTCGCGGGAGGTGCCGATCGTTGATTTTAACGGCGACGGGAACGTAGATATCAATGACCTCCTTCAACTCATCGAGTCCTGGGGGCAAGCCGACCCCGTCTGTGACATTGCCCCGCATCCGTATGGCGATGGTATTGTGGATGCCCAGGACCGGTCCTCTCCTTCACGACGGAAGCCTTTGCCAATCCGATCCAGAACATCGTCGCCACGGCCTCCAGCGCCCAACCCCATATGGGACCGGGCCACACGGTGGATGGCTCGGGACTGGACGAGACCGATGGGCATTCGACGGACGGAAAGGACATGTGGCAAAGCACGAATGCAGGGCCGCTCTGGATTGAGTTTGAGTTTGACCAGATCTATACCCTGCACGAGCTGTGGGTGTGGAACTCAAACCAGTTGATCGAACCTTTCCTCGGCTTCGGCGCCAAGAGCGTCAAGATCGAGTACTCGACCGATGGGGCAACATGGGCCGTGCTGGATGGCGTACCGGAATTTGCCAGAGCCTCGGGCCAGCCCGGCTACCGGGCAAACACCATCGTCAGTTTCGGCGGACTCTCGGCCAAGCATGTCCGGCTGACCATCGATGACAATTGGGGGGTCACGCAACAGACCGGCCTGAGTGAAGTACGCTTCTTGTATATCCCCGACAGGTCGGCAGCCACCCCATAGGCTACGAGCATAGGCAACGTTTGCACATACCGCGCAGACTCCGGAACAGGCCGGCGGCTGAAGAAACCGTCGGCCCCGTCCATCTGGAATGGGTCAGTGACACACGCATGCAAGCTGTGCGCGCAGAAGGTGGTCGGCGATGCCGGCTGGCGCCGTGTGGGCCTTGCCGGGGATGGTGCGACGGGACCACCCAGTGGCGAGACAGCCTTTCACGGCTGTCTCGCCATCTGTCGTATCGGCAATCCCAGGTTGCTCCCCAACGACAAAAGAACACACCAAGAACCTCGCCGTCGCGCAAAATCTGAGTCCTTTGCTGTATTGATTCGTGAAGAGGCCCGTTGCCCACGCCGTGCCGGCGGGACACGCAGCCTCGGAACTGTCGGGGCGATTCAGGTATATGATCGGGATGTCACAGGAAACAAGGCAAGCCCAAATGGGCGTGCCTGACAAAGGACTGTCCCCAGACGTTGGGAAGACAAGGAGAAGATCATGAAGCCGAAACGATGGTATGGGATTGTGACGGTGCCGGTAGTCCTCTTGTGCCTTGCGGGCAGAAGCCCGGCGGGGACATGGACGTACGACGACTGGATTGTTCGGTTCGATATCCCCGAGCAGTCCATCTGGAAGCAGGAACTCTTTCTGTGTCCGGAGGACAACAAGCCATTTTCTTTACATGCCGGGCCGAAGAAAGTAGAAGATCCAACATCCATGCTGTTTGGAACCGGCGTGGACGTCTGGTTTGACGGAAGTCTTGGCGCAGTGAGCGGCAACATCGAGGGGCTCATCGCGGTGGGTCATGACCGCTACGTGCCGACCCCCGGCCCTGTGGCTGTCAGCATATCCTATACTCCGTTAGCGGATGAAAGCCGGATTCATGCTACCCTCGGTTTCCAAGCGAGAGCGGAGGCAATACTAAACGTCGACTTTCCCTGGCCCACGCCGGATATCGTCAACCTGAAAGGTTCGCTGGGGAGCGAGTGGGTCGGATTTGACGTCACCGAGGACTTCACGAGCGATCTGGGCACCCCCCACGTTGGCTCTGGCGCTTCCCACGACCTGTGGGCGTTTTCAGTTGGCGCTGGTGTGGCCGGGGCAGGCGTAGCGGGTAATGTGTTCCAAGAGGTCTCTTTCACACCCCTGAGTATCACAGGGTCCGTGAAGTACACTCATTTGGAGACGGGGCAGTGGTTGGACACCCTGTTCAGTGTGCCTTTCGTCTTCGACCGAGATCCCGCAAAGATCCCGCTGGAGCTTACCCTGGACAGGGCCGGGTGGTGGGAAGTGGAAGTAACAAACCTCGATCTGGAGAACACTTTCTCCCAGAAGCTCGGGGCCAGCATCACGGGGTCCGCCTGGTTTACGTTGCTCGGGAAATCGGCGGAGGCTAGCCTTCCGCTGGGACTCTGGGATCAGCCCCCGTTCGAACTGGTGACTTTTGGCGTCTCGCCGTTGGGCCGGTTCAATGTTTTTGTCGATAGTGCTCCAATCGATTCGGGACCTGCGTCGCCTGCGGTTCCCGTGCCGGGGGCGGGGTCGCTCCTTGGCGCCGGTCTTCTCGTCCTGGCGACCGGGCGGCGGCGGTACCGCCATTGGGTGGACCGCGGTTGACGATCGGACCGGGGCGGAAGGCCATGAAACACTGTTCGGAATGAGATTGGAGCATCACGCTGTGCGCACTTGGAGACTCTCAGTCAATAGGCTATGCAGAGGGGTGCCCCGGTTGCGCGTTGCGGTCGCGGACCGCGATCAGCGATGGCAACCGGCACCGCATGGGCCTTGTCTGGGATGGTGCGACGCTGCCAGCCCTGTTCACTTGTGGTTCCACGACTATGAGGTGCGTAGATGAGAACAAGGGGAGGAAAAACGATGTCAACAGAGATACGCCTGGGTGGGTTGGCCGCCACCCTCGCTGCCGGCATATGGATGCTGACCGAGATCATGGAAATCGTGAATGGCGGATTCTCGCCTGTCCAGTTGAGTCTGACCCTGGTCGCCTTTGTGATACTACCTTTTGACGTGCTGGGATTCCATGCGGCTCAGGCTTCCAAGGGACGCTGGATGAGCCTGATCGGAGCCGTCTGCCTTGCGAGTGCATTCATCCTTTGGTCGGGTGTCACCATGCTTGATGTGGTGCTGAAGACCAAAACAGAGATGGACATCGGCGGAGGCGAGGAAACAGGGAAAATCATCTTCTGGATTGCGAGTGTACTGACGGCGGTAGGACTTGTCGTCTTTGGCATCGCTGCCCTGCGTGTGGGTCTATTCCCACGGTGGACGGGCATGGCTCTCATCCTTGTGGTGGTCTTCTTCCTCGTAGTGTCCCTTTTCCCGGTACCGATGGTTGTGTGGAATACCATCAACGCAGTCACCTGTGTAGCGTTGATCCGGATGGGCTGGGTGCTTTGGTCGCGGCCGGGGGCCGGCGAACGCATGTAAGCGAGCGAGCGAAAGAGTGTATCTCGTATCTTGTTCCTGGTATCTCGATGGAATTCGCCTGCGCGCCGTCCGGGCCGGCGTGCTGAGCGTTCCGCCTCGTGCGGGGTCTTCAGGATCCGGCGCGATGGCCGTGGCCAAAGAAGTCCAGGCAACAGATGCCCTTCCTTCTCAAAGGTGGCTTGGCCTGTGAGGGCTCCGCGTTCCCTCGCGCTCGCCGACACAACCCAAGCCACCGTACTCTCTCCGTGGCATCCTCGCGGGTCAGAAGACCGGAGCAGCGAAGATGGTAATCGTCGCCACCTGCACGCCCGTCAGGCCGGCCGGGAAGGCCGAGAGATCTAAGTC